>Ga0316207_10001666_pt1 | contig 26071 bp, 26 predicted proteins | sample 6weekpyrite_MG_FD_204943 | JGI IMG/M metagenome (GOLD analysis project Ga0316207, IMG submission 204943) | Microbial mat bacterial communities from mineral coupon in-situ incubated in ocean water Damariscotta River, Maine, United States -... | ecosystem: Environmental > Aquatic > Marine >... | reverse complement strand
ATATCGGCTGCATCCCATCGAAGGCGCTGCTGCATGCCAGCCACATGTTGCATGAGGCCGAGCATAATTTCGCCAAGATGGGCCTCAAGGGCAAATCCCCCTCCGTCGATTGGCCCGCGATGCTGGCTTATAAAGATGACGTCATCGGCCAGAACACCAAGGGCATCGAATTTCTGTTCAAGAAGAACAAGATCGATTGGCTGAAGGGCTGGGGCTCGATCCCCGAAGCGGGCAAGGTCAAGGTCGGCGAAGAGATCCACGAGGCAAAAAACATCATCATCGCCTCCGGCTCCGAACCCACATCCCTGCCCGGGGTCGAGGTCGATGAAAAGATCGTCGTCACCTCCGAAGGCGCGCTGTCGTTGGCCAAGACGCCGAAAAAGATGGTGGTGATCGGGGCCGGCGTGATCGGGCTGGAGCTTGGCTCGGTCTATGCACGCCTCGGCGCAGAGGTCACGGTGATCGAGTTTCTCGATGCGATCACGCCGGGCATGGATGCCGATGTCGCCAAGACCTTCCAGCGCATCCTAAAAAAACAGGGGCTCAAATTCGTCATGGGGGCCGCGGTGCAAAGCGTCGAGGCGCTGAAAACCAAGGCCAAGGTGAATTACAAGTTGCGCAAGGATGACAGCGCGCATCAGATGGATGCCGATGTGGTTCTGGTTGCCACCGGGCGCAAGCCTTATGTCGACGGGCTGGGGCTTGAGGCATTGGGCGTCACGATGACCGATCGCGGCCAAATCCAGACTGATGCCAATTGGGCCACCAATGTTAAAGGCATCTACGCCATCGGCGATGCCATCGTCGGCCCGATGCTGGCCCATAAGGCAGAAGACGAGGGCATGGCCGTGGCCGAGGTGCTGGCCGGCAAACATGGCCATGTGAATTACGGCGTCATTCCCGGCGTCATCTACACAACGCCCGAGGTGGCCACGGTCGGCAAGACCGAGGAGAACCTGAAGGACGAGGGCCGCGCCTACAAGGTGGGCAAGTTTTCCTTCATGGGCAATGGCCGCGCCAAGGCGGTGCATCAGGGCGAGGGCTTCGTCAAGATCCTGGCGGATAAGGACACCGACCGCATTCTGGGCGCGCATATCATCGGCCCGGCGGCGGGCGATCTGATCCATGAGGTCTGCGTGGCGATGGAATTCGGTGCCAGCGCGCAGGACCTGGCGCTGACCTGCCACGCCCACCCCACCTATTCGGAGGCCGTGCGGGAAGCCGCGCTCGCGTGCGGCGATGGCGCGATCCACGCCTGAGCCGCGCGCCCTGCGCGTCACATCCGCCTGGAACGCTACCTACGTGCCGGCGCTTGGCCTCCGCGCGGGCGACCGCGTCACGCCCGGACGGCTGGACGACGACTATCCCGGCTGGCAATGGGTCACGAATGCCAGCGGCCTCGGCGGCTGGATTCCGGCCAGCCTGCTGGAGGGGGGGCGCGTCGCGTCAGATTTCGACACGGCGGAACTGACGGTGCATCCCGGCATGATCGTCACAAGCCTCAAGATCCGCGTCGGCTGGCACTGGTGCCGCGACCACGCGGGCAACGAAGGCTGGCTCCCCGCCTCACACCTTGCCCCGACCTGACCTTTCTTTGTTCCGAAAATATCCCGGGGGGTTTGGGGGGCTGGCCCCCCAATTCGTCGGATTGCGAAGCAATTCGATCCCCTACCCCGCCAACAGCCGCAACCCTTGCGTGACATCGGCCCGCACCGCCAGGCGCAACCCCGGCTCATCCCCCGCCTTCAGGGCCGCCAGGATCAACCGGTGGTGTCGGGGCGGCTCGGTCCTGCGCAATCGTCCGTAAAGCGCCCGCATCGTCGGGCCCATCTGCAACCAGACAGTCTCCGCCAAAGCCAGCATCGCGGGGGCCTGCGCGCGCAGGTAAAGCGCCCGGTGAAATTCCAGATTGGCCCGGATATAGCCCACCGCATCCCGCTTCGCGACCGCTTCGGCCACGCCGGTATTGATCGCATCCAGCCGCTCCAACAACGCCATATGCGCCCGTGGCAAGGCGCGCGCCGCCAGCTCCGGCTCCAAAAGCGCGCGAATGGCCGCCAGTTCCTCGATCCGGTCATTGCTGAGTTCGGGCGTCGCCACCCGGCCCGAGGATGACAGCGACAGCGCGCCCTCGCTGACCAGCCGCCGCACCGCCTCGCGCGCCGGCGTCATGGAAACCGAATAGTCCTTGCCGATACCGCGCAGCGTCAGCGCCTCGCCGGGTGGGATCTCGCCATGCATGATGCGGGCGCGCAAGGCGCGAAACACGCGATCATGGGCCGCCGGCGCGCTGCCGGTTTCACTGGGGCGTTGGGTCAGCATCATGGCTCCACGTGATCACAAGCGCCGCCTCAGGGCAAGCTGTCGAAGCGCCAGGCCTGCAACGCGGCCCCATGCGCCTTCAGCCACCGGCGCGGGGCCTGATAGCCGGGGCAAAGCGTCTCGCAGGCCGCCCAGAAGGCGGGCGAATGGTTCATCTCGGCCAGATGTGCGACCTCATGGGCCGCGACATAATCCAGCACCTCGGGCGGGGCCATAATCAGCCGCCAGGAAAACATCAGATCGCCGCGGGTCGAGCAGCTGCCCCAACGCGACCGGGTATCGCGCAGCGTGACCCGCCCAAAGCGCCGGCCCAACCGGGCCGCGTGGTGATCGCAGCACGCCAACAATGCCTCACGCGCCATGGCTTTCAAAAGCGTCACCATCAAGGGGCCGGCCCGCCCAATTTCCGGCATCACGATGCGCCCGTCCAGAAACTGTGCCCGGCGGCCCGCGCCCGCGACAACCGGTCGATCCGCACCCAATAGCGGAAAGCCCGCGCCGATGGCGGGGCGCTGGATCCCCGGCGCATCGGCCAGATGCCTGCGCACCCAGCCAGCGCGTTCCGCCAGAAAGGCCAGCGCCTCCGCTTGCGGTGCCGCGACAGGCATCGACAGGCTGACCGTGCCGCCAGATTTTGCCACCCGCAGCGTAAACCGCCGCGCCCGGGCATTGCGCTTGAGAGCCACCTCAATCGGCGGATCGCCTGCCAGAATATGGGTTTTCGTCGCCATGTGCCTGCTTCTGTCCCGCTTGCGGCCCCGCCCGCCATGGAAAGGCTTTGACAGCCCCCGAACATTGTGTCAGGTGCCGCATTCATTCGATAGCGATGATTGAAGGGGGTGTCATGCCCAAAGAAGAATGGGGCGTAAAGCGGGTCTGCCCGACCACAGGCAAACGGTTTTTTGACCTGAACAAAACACCCGTAGTCAGCCCGTATTCCGGCGAGGTCGTAAATATCGACACCGGCAAGGGGTCGCGCACGCTGGTGGCTGACAAGCCCGACAAGGCCGCAACCAAAGCCAAGGCGAAGACCACCGAAGAAGATGCGGTTGTTGATGACGCCGACACCATCCTCGAAGAGGATGAAGACATCGATCTGGACGATGATCTGCTGGATGACGACGATGACGATGACACCGTCGCGCTGGACGATCTGGCCGATGTCGCCGCCGATGATGACGACAGCTGATCGCTGACGCATCGACCTGTGGCAAACGATGGGCGGGCATCCGGGATGCCCGCTTTTTTCGTGTCAAACCGCTGCACCCGGGGCGGACCAGGGCCGGTTCGGATGGCGGCTCATTTTTTCTCTTGAACCTCGCCGCGCACTCCCATAAACCGCCCTTACATTCGCTCAGGCGCATGTGATTGGGGCCTTAGCTCAGCTGGGAGAGCGCCTGCATGGCATGCAGGAGGTCAGCGGTTCGATCCCGCTAGGCTCCACCAATCCACACCCAGATATATAGCGCATAACCTATCCGGGGCGTCCTGCTGTGACCGCCTGGCAGATCACCCGCGCCACGTCATCGGCCGTCGCCCGGCGCGGGTTCGTTGCCGCAGCGCTGTCCTGCATCGCCTTTGCCGCAATCCGGGGGGCACAGCTTTCCGGCACGCCGATATCGGCCAGCCTGCGGGGGATACCGACCTCGTCCAGCAGCCCGCCGATACGGGTCTCGAACGCCGCGAACCCTTCCGCCTCTGCGCCCACCGCATGGCACATCGCAGGCAGTTTGTCGGCCAGCGCGGGCGCGTTATAGCGCAGGACAGAAGGCAGCAGCACCGCATTGGTCAGGCCATGCTGCGTGTCATATTCGGCCCCCACCATATGCGAAATGGCATGCACCAGTCCCAGGCCCTTTTGAAACGCGATACCTGCCAGGCAGGACCCGGCCAACATCGCGCCGCGCGCCTCAAGGTTGCCCGGCTCGCGGACCGCCACCGGCAACCAGCGGCTGACCAGGCGCAGCGCCTGCAACGCCAGCCCGTCGCAGAGCGGATGGAACCCCGGCACCGAATAGGCCTCAATCGCGTGGACCAGCGCATCGGCCCCGGTCCAGGCCGTCAGATGCGGCGGCAGGGCGAGCGTCAGCTCCGGGTCCAGAACCGCCAGCGCCGGTTTCAGGCGGGGATGCCAGATACACCATTTCATCGCCCGCGCGGTATCGGTGATCATCGCGGTGCTGTCGGTCTCGGCCCCGGTTCCGGCGGTGGTCGGGATGCAGATCAGCGGCGCAAATGCGGCCTGCCCACCTATATCGGGCGGCGTTTTCTCATATTCGAAATCCCACAGGTCGAAATCGTTGCGCGCGGTCAGGGCAATCGCCTTGCCACCATCCATGCCGCTGCCGCCACCGATGGCGATCACCCCGTCATGGCCCCCGGCCCTGAACCGCGTCGTGCCGCCCACGATCTCATCATCGCGCGGATTGGGCGAGATCTCACTAAAGAGAGCCGCATCAAGTCCCGCATCCGGAAGCCGCGTCATTAGGGCCGCGATAAAGGGCAACCCGGCGCTGCCGCGATCCGTCACGACCAACGGGCGCGCCATGCCGGCCTCGGCGCAAAACATCGCGATCTCGCGCACGCGCCCTGCCCCGTAGGCGATGGGCACCGGAAAGCTCCAGTTTTGCGGGGTCAGGATGTCTGTTTCGGGCCCCATCACAGCAACCAGTCGCTGCCTTCGCGGACCTCGATCAGGGTGGGCCGGTCGGCGCGCAAAGCTGCGGCAAAGGCCGCGCGAAAATCGGCTTCGCTATCGGGCGTGGCGGCGTGGCACTGGCAGGATCGCGCCAGCATGGCGAAATCGGGGTTCAGCCCCTCAACACCCACCCGGTCGATATCGCGCAGGTCCATATCGTCGCGGATCTGTTTCAGCGCGCCGTTGTTCCACAGGATAATGGGCAACGCCAAGCCCTGCTCGGCGGCGGCCATCAGTTCGGGCATGGTGAACATGAACCCGCCATCGCCCACCAGCACCGCGACCGGGGTTTCGGGATAGGCCATCTTGGCCCCGATCGCATTGGGCAGGGCATTGCCGAGCGCGCAGAACCCGGCCGGATACATCCAGCGCCGTGGCGCGCGCGTGGGCAGGCCGAAAAGCGCGGTATAGGCGATCTGGGTGGCATCGGCGGACCAGATGATCCCTTCGGGCGCGCAGTCATCCATCACCTGCAAAAGACGCATATGCTGCAGCTCCGATGCATTGAGGGTCGCGGTGATGCTGTTGCGCACGGTATCCAGTTCGGGCGTGATGTCATGGGCCGGGATGCACCCGGCAAGCGCCTTTCGCAGCGCCGCCATGGCAGGGGCCGCGTCGCCCACGATGCCCAGTTTCGGCGGATAGAGATCGCTGATCTTGGCGGGGTCGATATCGACGCGGATGATAGCGCCCGGCAGGTCCATCTTGGGCACGTAGCTGTCGGTTTCGGCCAATTCGGTGCCCACCGCCAGAATGACATCGGCGCGGGCCGCGAAATCGCGAACCTCGGGCTTGCCCATCGACGCCGACAGCGACAGCGGATGATCGTCGGGGATGATCCCCTTGCCCGCGCTGGAGGGGATCACCGCCGCGCCGAGCATCTCGGCGATGGCCGTCAGATCGTCCGAGGCCGCATTGGCCCCGCCGCCGGGCAGGATCAGTGGGCGTTTGGCCGCCCGCAGCAGATCTGCCGCCCCGTCGATCAGGCCCGGATCGGGTGCCGGGCGGCCCGGCAGCGGCACAGGCTCCCAGATCTCATCGACCATCTCGGCCTGCACATCCATCGGCAGAGAGATATGGACAGGCCGGGGCCGGCTGCTGGAAAACACCGAAAATGCCCGCGCCATCAGATCGGGGATATCGGCGGCAGAGGCGGCGGTGGCGGAAAACGCCGTCATCGGCTCGGTCACGCGTTTCTGGTCGGTGATCTCGTGCAAAACGCCCCAGCCCTTACCCAGCGACCGGCTGTCGGGTTCGGCCGAGATCAACAGCATCGGCAGGCTGTCGGCATAGCATTGCCCCACCGCCGTCGCCGCATTGGTGACACCGGGCCCCGAGATAACCACGGCCACGCCCACCTGCCCGGTGGCCCGCGCCCAGCCTTCGGCCATATAGCCGGCACCCTGTTCGTTGCGCGCCCGCACATGGTGGATCGCCCCGGCATTGGCCCCGCCCGACAGGCCACGGCAAAGATCGAGCGTATGGACACCCGGAATGCCAAACACCGTCGTCACGCCATAGCGCGCCAAGAGGCGCATCGTGGCCTCACCGCAAGTCATGCTCATCGCGGAGCCCTCCCCCATCCGAGTTTCTCTTGGCGGCGACCAGATCATTCCCGTATCGGGAAATCCAGCCCGTTTCGCGCCCGGCGAGGATTGTGGTTCAGAGCGCCCGGCGCATGATCGGGCGGGTTGGTGAGCGGCGCGCGATCTCGGTGAAGCCTACGGCGCGGAAACTGCCCAAAAACCCGGTCCAGGCATAGACCGGCGGATATTTCGGCTTGGCCGGGTCGATCGGATAGCCCTCCAGATGGGTGGCCCCACGCTTACGGGCGAAATCGCAGCCCGCCTGCAAAAGCGCCACTGAAACGCCCTGATGCCGAGCGGATTTGTCGATCAGAAAACAGGCAACCGACCAAACGGGCAGTTCATCAACGGGTTTCAGGACGCGCGCGGTCTTGAGGCGGGGAAATTCGCTGCGCGCGGCAAGCTGGATCCAGCCAACCGCGCGATCCCCTTGCCACGCGATCAGGCCGGGCGGATCACCGGCATCGAACACGGCCTTCATCGCGGCCCGGTTGGCATCCCCCATCCCGGCATCCATCTGCCGCTTGGTCAGCCGCCACAACATGCACCAGCAGCCGCCGCAGCCCCCCTTGTCGCCCATCACCTGCACGAACCCATCCCAGGTAGCGGGACGGATATCGACCGGGGCGCTCACTGCTGCAACCGGGCCAGCAGCGCGGCGCTGGCCACGCCATCGACGGCCAGACCATTGGCACGCTGGTAATCGCGGATCGCACCGCGCGATGCCGGGCCGATCACGCCATCGGCCCCCCCGGTATCAAAGCCCGCGCGCGTCAAGAGCCGCTGCACCTCCTGACGCCCGGCCCGCGTCAGCCCGTTTTCATCGGGCGGAAAGCTGCCGCGAATGGGCGGGCCACCGATCAACCGGTCCGACAGGTGGCCGATCCCGATGACGTAGTTTTGCGCCGGGTTATAGCGCCAGATCGAGCGGAAATTGCCAAAGGCCATCAGTCCCGGCCCGTTGATGCCCATGGGCAGCAGGATCCAGGCCTCGCCATGATCGGGCACCGGGCGGCCCGCCATGTCGCGCACGCCCATCGCGGCCCAGGCGCTGGCCGCGCGCCGGCTGCCGCGCCCGGTCAGGCCGGTGTCGAACCCATCGGGCACCTGCACCTCCACCGCCCAGGGCTGACCGCGTCGCCAGCCGAACCGCGCCAGGTAATTGGCGGTCGAGGCCAGCGCATCGGTGGGGTCGGCATCCCAGACGCCCTTGCGCCCGTCACCATCAAAATCGACGCCGTAATTTTCCAGCACTTCGGGCATCACCTGGGTGTGGCCCATGGCCCCGGCCCAGGATCCGCGCATATCGGCCACCCGCGCATCGCCGCGATCAATCGCCCTGAGCGCTGCCATCAGCTGCCCGTTAAAAAGCCGCTCGCGCCTCCCGTCAAAAGTCAGCGTCGCGAGCGCCGCCAGCACCGGGGCATCACCCATCTGGGTGCCGTAAAAGCTCTCCATCCCCCAGACCGCGACCATCACCTGTTTCTCGACGCCAAACCGGTCCTCGATACGTTGCAGCACGCTGGCATGACGGCGCAGTTTTGCGCGCCCCTCGGCGATGCGTTCCTCCGAGGCGGCGATGGCAAGGTAATCCTCCATCGTGCGGTTGAACTCGGCCTGGTTGCGGTCGCGCTCGATGACCAGCGGCACATATCCCATGGCCCGCGCGGCCCGCGCCATGGTGGGCTCGGATATGCCATTTGCCACCGCCCGGGCACGAAACCCCGCCAGCCAGACATCGAAATCGGCATTGGGCACGCTGCGCCATTCATTGGCCGCGCGCGTCGGCAGATCGAACCCGGCAGCGCAGCCCGTCAGCGCCAGCGCAGGCAATCCAAGGGCAATGGCGCGACGGGTCGGGTGGATCGTCATGGCGGCACCTCCGGCTGTGGCACGTCTCAGAATGCACCGAAGATCTGCGTGCTGGCAATGGCCGGGCCACCCCGCTTGGCCCAATTCCGCCACACCCCGGCGGCGATGCGCTGCAACGGGTTTCGGCATAAATTGAGATATGTTACAGATATTTGGCCCGCACAAAATCCATGAAACGTATTAACGGCGCGCGCCCCAAACGACCGACAGGATCCCGCCATGAGCCTGAAATCCATCCTATGTGCCTATAGCGGCGAGACCGCCGATGGTGGCGAATTGCGCCACGCCCTGCGCCTGGCAAAACACCATGACAGTTACCTGACCGGCGTGTTGCGCCATGGCCGCGCGCCGATGGAGATCCGGTATCAGGGCATGATCCCGCGCGACATGATGGAACAGCTGCGCGGAGCCGAGAGAGATCATATCACCGAGATCGAGCGCAAATTCACCAAGACCATGGATAAAACCGGCATGAGCGACCGGTCCGAATTTATCGATCTCGAACCCGAGGATGGGCTGCGGCTGTCGGAGCTGGCGCGCTACTACGACCTGATCGTGACCGGCACGCAAGGCAGCGCCCTGACCGATGCCCATATGGCGGCCAACCCCGAAAGCATCGCCTTGAACAGCGGCCGCCCGGTTCTGATCGTGCCCGAGGGCTACGAGGCCGAGGGGCTGTCGCGCCATGCCATGATTGCCTGGGACGGCAAGAAATCAGCCGCGCGCGCGCTTGGCGATGCGATGCTGACGCTGGAGGGCAAGCCAAAGGTCACGGTGCTGACGATCGGCAATACCCCGCCCGAGCCGGTGCCGGGCGGTGGCATCATGGCGCTTTTGGCCCATCACGGCGTCCAGGCCATCAGCCTGCACATGCCGCGCGACCGACGCTCGATCGCCCGGATCATCGACGAGGCGGCGCAAAAGGTCGGAGCCGAATTGCTGGTCATGGGGGCGTTTGAACACAGCAAGTTTTCGCAGGATCTCTTTGGCGGCGTGACGCATGAGATCCTGAAATCGGCCCGGATCCCGGTTTTGATGAGCCACTGAAGCGCGGGGCCTCAGACGTCCAGCGCGATGATGCCGCCGGGCTCTGCCGCGCGGCTTTGGCAGGTGATCATTGCGGTTTCGCGCTGTGCATTGGACAGAACGAAATCGCGGTGCTCCACCGCGCCTGACACCACACCGCATTTGCAGACGCCGCAAATCCCGTCCTCGCATTTGATGTCGATGGGGATGCCCGCCGCCTGCAGGGCCTCGGCGGCTGTCGTCTCGGCGGGCACCGCGATCTCGCGCCCATCCTTCAACCGCAGGGTAAAGGGGTGGTTCTCGTAATCCGGCATTTCGGGGACCGAGAAATATTCCAGATGCCGCGCGTCTTGCGGGAAACCGGCCGCCTCGGCGGCCTCGATCACGCCCTGCATGTAGCGATCCGGGCCGCAGGTATAGACATGGTGGCCGGTTTCATAGCTGCCCAGGATGGCCGCCAGATCGGCCCGGCTGCCTTCATCGGAAAAATGCAGATGAACCTTGGAGGCCCAGGGCATGCCGGCCAGATCCTCCAGATACCCCGCCCCCGCGCGGCTGGAGCAGGAATAATGCAGCGCGAAATCGGCCCCGATGGCGTGCAGCCGATGGCCAAAGGCAATCATCGGCGTGATCCCGATACCGCCGCCCATCAGGAACGTCCTGGCGGCGCTTTCGACCAGCTCGAAATGGTTGATCGGCTTCGAGATGAAGATCTTGCGCCCCTCGCTGAAGATCCGGTGCATCAGTTTCGAGCCGCCGCGCCCGGCATCCTCGCGCAGCACACCGATCTGGTATTTGGACCGGTCCGCCGGATCGCCCGACATCGAATATTGCCGCAGAAATTCGGGCGCTACGACGATATCGAGATGCGCGCCCGCGCTCCATTCGGGCAGGTCGCTGCCATCGAGGCTGCGGAATTCATACTTGGTAACATCGGGGGCCATCGCCTGGGCCGCGGATACCACGACCTGGACCACCGGCGCATCGCCGGGCAGCGTGTATTGATGCAGAAAATCGCGCTCGCCCGCTTTCAGCCGCGCCTGATACTCGCGCGCCGTGATCATGGCCTGATAGGCCTCGATGCCCTTTTCGCGATCCATCGGAAAGGGATAGGGCCAGGGATGCGGGGCCAAGGGCGCGGGGTAAACGGCCAGCGTCTGATCCTCGTATTTCAGGTCCAGATCCTTTTGCAGCCCGCGCCGGTTCAACGGATGGGTGGAGGGGCGATAGGCCCCATCCTCCTGCAGCTCGATATCCCACCACCATTTCTTGACATCGTTGAGGCCGCCATTACCCACCGCATCGTCAAGCCGCGCCAAAAGCGGGGCCGCCTGCGGGATCTTCATCGCGGCCCATCGGAACGGGGCCTCCTTGAACAGGCCCTCAAGGTTCCAGGGGCATGTTTTCATGCAGCGCCCGCACATCGCGCCGCCCTTGGTGGTGATCCGGTAGGTGGCGCATTTCTGGCTGTCGGATTTCCAGATCTCATAGCCGTTGAACATCAATTTCGGCCCGGCGGTGATGGCGCCCGAGGGGCATTCGCGGGCGCATTTGTTGCAGGCCTCGCAAAACCGTTGCAGGCCGAAATCGACCGGCTTGTCATGCGTCATCGGCATATCGGTGGTGACCACGCCCGATTTCAGACGCGGGCCGAGATAGGGGTTGAGGATGACCTCACCGATGCGGCTCACTTCGCCCATCCCCGATAACAGCAATAGCGGCGGTTGCAGGACCTCGCCATCCATCACGGTATGGGCCTTGGCCTTGTAGCCGAGATTGCGGATCTGGGCCGCGATCACGCCGCCAAGCAGGGAAAACCGCAGGTAGGCGCGCATGGATTGCGCCACCGCGATCCAGTCATCGCCCGAGGAGCCCTCCATCGTTTCATAGCCCTGGTCGATGATCATGCTGATGGCCTGATCATGCGGCGGGTCGATGGGCTCACCAGTGGCGTCGTGGGAATACCAGGTCCAGTCCGGGCAGCGGCTGATCCCCACCGCATCGACCCCCAGAAAATAGCTCGCCGCCTTGATGTTGGCGGCATTGCGCGCGGCATCACCGGGGCGTGGGCCCTCGCCCGCCGGGCCGTCCTGCAACAACACGAACGCACCAAGCGCGCGGCGCTGCGCGAAAGAGGGGGCCGCCTTGCGCGCATAATGCCCGCCCCTGGCCCCGTCCTGCAGGACCTTGCCCATATCGCCGAACTGCGCCCGCGCAAACATGTCGGCGCGTTTGGGCACGCGGGCCACGCGGGCCTCGTCGATATAGGTGGTGGGCGTGTCGACGCGGGTCAGGCTCTCGAACGGGTGCGCGCCATCGACAAAGCGACGCTTGTCATAAGGGTTGCGGTTCAGCGCCGAGCGGGCAAATCCGGTGCCAAGCCACCAGGCCGGGCCTTTCGTTCGGAACCCCGGTTGCGCCGATGGCGCGGCCAGCGGGCGGTCGCAGGCTAGATCCATGGCGCAGCTGACCACCGCGACGCCAAAGCGGTCGCCCAGATAGGGAACCGTCAGCCCATCATCGTCAGCCCAGGCCAGCCCCGCCGCGACGGTGACCTTGTTCAGATCGAGATCGCTGGCCGCGCCTGAATGGGCCTTGGCGTCAAAACCAAGCAGCCGGATGTAATTGGCCAAAACACAGGCCGTTTCGGTGGCGCGCAGGCAGGCGCGATGCGCCTCTGCACCCGCAAGCCAATCGCAGCCCTCCTCGCCCTTTCCCGGGCTCCTCGGGTTTTCGTAAAGGAACACGATGGCGTGGCTGTGTCCGTCGATGGTGCCCGGCGGGGCCTGCATGCTTTCCTTGAGATCAGCCATGATCACGTCGATGCCCGAGGCCAGCGTTCGGGTCTGACGGGTGCGCAAATCATGCGCCAGACGGTCGATATCGGGGTTGGTGACGGGCGCGGCCAATACCGCCGCCTGCGGCAGGGCGCAGATCCCGACCATCGCCGCATCCGAGAAATAGCCGAACGCCTTGAGGTGATGTGCGCGCGCGCCCGGATCGGCGGGGATTTCGGCCGTCGCCCTGTTGACCAGACCGTCGCGGATCGCATCCATCATCGCCTGATAATCGGCCATCGCGTTGACGATGCTTTCGGGGGCCTCGGGCGCGCGAAACGACAGCGGAGCCATCGCGGGAACGGCCCCCAGATCCACCGCATCGACCCGCTCCAGGCGTTCCAGCGGGAAAGGGCCGAGATGAACGGGGCGGCGTTTATCCGAGAAGAGGCGCGTCATCTGGGTCCTTTCGGGCGGCGGGCTGACCCTTGCATAGCGCGGGGGGCGGGCGTAGTCATGTCACCCGAATGGATGACAAAACGACCCTCCTGCCCCGCGATGCGGCGGCGCGGCTGGCGGCCGCGGTGCCGGGTCCCGAATTTGGCCGGCACCTGCTGACCCATATCCGCAGCGCCGCCAGCATCGCCAATTTCGGGGCCTTCTATATCGGCGACATGGGCCACCCCGATCCGGTGCTGTCGGTCTGGTCGGGCGAGATGAGCGATTACTGGTTCACCCGCAACGCCCGCACCATCCTCTCGAATGACTGGCTGCGCGACGACATCACCGCCCGCATCGCGCGCGCGCCGGGCGGCGGGCTGGCGGTTGAACGCTGGCACCCGCCCGCCGATGACCCGCGCGCGGCGATCTATCTGCGCGACGGGGTGATCGAGCGGGTCACGGTTTCATCGCGCTCGGGCCGGGCCGGGTTCCTGTCCTTTTATCTGCGCGGTGCCGGCGCGGGCTGGATCAGCGAGGCGGAGTTTGCCCGGCTGAAACAGGTCCTGCCGCTGGCCCATGAGCTGATTGGCCTGCGCCACCGCATCGTTGGATCGGAGGCGTTTCATTTCGCCCCCCGCGCCAGCGCATCGGCATTGAGGGAGCGCGATGTCGCGCGCTTTGCCGCCTTGTCGCGGCGCGAGGCGCAGGTTTGCGACCTGATTGTGCGCGGCATCACCGTGGCAGGCAGCGCGCTGGAGCTGGGCGTGTCCGAGAACACCATCCGCACGCTGCGCCGCCGGGCCTATCGCAAACTTGGCACCGCCTCGGCCCCGCAACTGGTGGCGCTGGTGCTCAGCGACGCGGGATAGGGCTTTTCGACCGGTCCGTTTCATGGAACCATCACCGCCAAAGGCAAGGAGAGTCCGGATGCGGTTGGACGGAAAAACGGCGATTGTGACAGGGGCCGGATCGGGCTTTGGCGCAGGCATCGCGGCGCGGTTTGCAGCCGAAGGCGCGCGGGTTCTGGTGGTGGACCTGAACGAGGGCGCGGCGCGGGGCGTGGCCGCTGATATTGGTGGCACCGCGCAGGTGGCCGATGTCAGCCGCGCCAGCGACGTTGCCGCGATGACCGAGGCGGCGCTGACCAAATGGGGCCGGATCGACATCCTGATCAACAATGCGGGCATCACCCATATGCCAAAACCCCTGGAGGAGGTAAGCGAGGAGGAGTTCGACCGCGTCCTGTCGGTCAATGCGAAATCGGTCTATCTGACGGCGCGCGCCATCGTTCCGCATATGAAGGCGGCGGGCGCGGGCGCGATCCTGAACGTGGCCTCGACGGCGGGCGTGTCGCCCCGGCCAAACCTCAACTGGTATAACGCTTCGAAAGGCTGGATGATCACCGCGACCCGGACAATGGCGGTGGAACTGGCCCCCTTTGGCATCCGCGTGAATGCGATCAACCCGGTGGCGGGCGAAACGCCGCTTTTGAAAAGCTTCATGGGCGAGGACACGCCCGAGATCCGCGCCAGGTTCCTGTCCACCATCCCGCTTGGCCGGTTTTCCACGCCCGAGGATATTGCCAATGCCGCGCTCTACCTATGCTCGGATGAGGCCAGCATGGTGACCGGCGTGGCGATGGAAGTCGATGGAGGGCGCTGCATATGATGGCCCCCGGCCCCCTGAACCTGATCACCGATGTGCCGGGTTTTCTGGTCGGCAATGCGCAGGATGACGCGATCAAGACCGGGGCCACCGTGCTCTTGTCGGACCGCCCTTTCACGGCAGGTGTGCATGTCATGGGCGGGGCCCCCGGCACGCGTGAGACCGACCTTCTGGCCCCTGACAAGACGGTGCAACAGGTCGACGCGCTGGTGCTGTCTGGTGGCTCGGCCTTCGGGCTCGATGCGGCCTCGGGCGTGGCCGACGGGCTGCGCGCGCAGGGGCGCGGCTTTGCGGTGGGCGATCAGCGCGTGCCGATCGTGCCCGCCGCGATTGTCTTTGATCTGCTCAACGGCGGCGACAAGGATTGGCCTGAAAACCCCTATAAAGCGCTCGGCAGGGCGGCCTTGCGCGCGGCCAGCGCCGATTTTGCGCTTGGCACGGCGGGCGCAGGGGCCGGGGCGACCATCGCGGATCTGAAGGGCGGGCTTGGCTCGGCCTCGCTGCGCCTGCCCTCGGGCCACATGGTCGGCGCGCTGGTCGTGGTCAACGCGCTTGGGCAGGTGACCGTCGGCGAGGGCCCGCATTTCTGGGCCGCCCCGTTCGAGATGAACGGCGAATATGGCGGCCTTGGACCGGCGGCCAGTTTTGATCCCGCTGTGATGCCGGTTCACAAGGGGCGCGCGGGCGCGGCCACCACCATCGCCATTGTCGCCACCGATGCCGATCTGACCCAGGCCGAGGCCACCCGCATGGCCACCGCCGCTCATGACGGCATGGCGCGCGCGATCTTTCCCAGCCACACGCCGATGGATGGCGATCTGATCTTTGCCGCCAGCACCGGCGCCCGCGCGATAAGCGATCCGGTCTGGGACCCGTTGCAGCTTGGCCATGGTGCCGCGCTCTGCCTCAGCCGGGCCATTGCGCGCGGGGTTTTCCACGCGACCGACGCACCAGGCGACGCGTTTCCGACCTGGAAAAACCGGTTCCATCCGGGCTGAACAGGGGCCGGGCTTCCCTCAAGCCGCGGTGCCCGCTACCCTGCATGACATATCCATTGCCCCACAACGGAGAATTTTCATGCGCCTTTTGACCTTCACAACCGCCGCGGCCCTCGCCCTGATGCCCCTGATGGCAGCGGCCGGATCCGATGATGATCCGATCACCGCCAGCCTTGAGGCCGCGATGGAAGCCTATGCCGATGGCGATCTGCAATACGCACTGGATGAGCTGGCCTATGCGCAGCAGTTGCTCAACGCGATGAAGGCCGAGGGGCTGGCCGAATACCTGCCCGCGCCGATGGACGGCTGGACCATGAGCCTGAATGACGAAGCCGGGGCGGCCATGGGGTTCATGGGCGGCGGCACCATCGCGCAAGGAGAATATTCGGGACCCGGCGGCAGCTTTACCGTCACCCTGATGGCCGACAGCCCGATGGTTACCTCGATGGGGGCCATGTTGGGCAATTCGGCGCTGATGGCCTCGATGGGCACGATCTACCGCGTCAACCGGGTCAGTTTCGTGGAACAGAACGGCGATCTGAGCGGGCTGGTGGCCAACCGCATCCTGGTGCAGGCCGAAAACGGCGATGTCGAGACCATGATCGCGCATCTTGAGACCATGGATTTCCGCGACATGCAGAATTTCGGCCAGTAGGCGCGCGGGATCAGGGCGCGAGCAGCAGTTTCGCGTCCTTGGCCGACAGCGCCTGAGGCATACGGCCAAGCGCCTGATCCAGCGCCAGCGTCTCGGAAATATCGGTGTGCCAGGCCCCGCTGGCAAAGCGCGCCTGCACCTCTGAGATCACCGCGCCCTGTTTTTCAACCGGAGTGCCGCGCATCCAGGCGCTGAGCCAGAAGCCTTCGATCCGCTTGCCCATGAAAATGAACTGCCCGATCTCGGTCAGGGCGGGTGGCGTGGTGGCCAGCCGGCCATAGGGGATCCAGGCGGCCCCGTGTGGCATGGCGAAAAAGATATCGGCCGAGATCTGATCGGCGACCGCATCCAGCAGGATGCGCGGGCCATGCGCGGCGATCACCGCGGCAAGCCGGTCGGCGAAATCGGGGGCCGTTGTCACCAGCACCTCTGCCGCGCCCAAGGCCTTGAGCGCATCGGCCTGTTCGGCGCGGCGCACCACGGCGATGGGCGCGATGCCGTGATCCTTGCCCAGACCGATCAGGAACTTGCCCAATTGCGAGCCACCGGCGGTAAAGATGAAACTGCCCGCGCCATCGCCGCGCACGATATCAAACATCGCCATCGCCGTGACCGGGTTCACGATCAGACCGGCGGCATCCTCATCGCGCAGATCGGGCCTGAGCGGGATCATCATATTGGCCTCGGTCAGGGCATACTCCGCCCATGTGCCCGAGCCGCTGCCGAAAAAGCTGACCCTTTGGCCGATCAGCGGCGTGTCACCGGCCACCACCTCGCCCACACCCTCGAACCCTGCCGGGCTGCCCTTGAGGCGCGGCTGGCCATAAAGACCCGCCACATACATCAGATCAGAGGGGTTCACCGCGGCGCGCGCCACCTTGATCAACGCCTGGCCGGGCCCGACCTCTGGCAGCGGGATCTCGGCCAGATCCAGATAGGGCGACAGATCGCGCGGCATGTCCTGGTCGCGATCCGAGGCATAGCCACCGGCGCGCAGCACCAGGGTGTTCATTGTTGCGGGCAGGCTCATTGGCGGCTCTCCTCTAGCATGGGTTCCTGTCAACCTAGGCGCGGCGTGGCAAAAGAAAACCCCGGGCCGACGTCACGTCAGCCCGGGGCACGTTCTGGGTCAGAATGCCGCGATCAGTGCAGGCGTGTTTCCACATCCGCAATCGCCGCATCGATCAGCTTGTTGGCCTCTGCCGCGCTGGTTTTCGAGGCGATCACCTGGGCCGCCACATCAACCGCAATCGACACGGCCCGGTCGCGCACTTCGCGCACGGCACTGGCCTCGGCCGAGGCAATCTGGTCCGTCGCGGCTGCAACCCGGCGCACGATCGAAGCTTCCAGATCGGCCCGCGCCTGTTCGGCGGCAAGCTGTGCTTCTTCGCGGGCCTGGGCGATGATCCGATCGGATTGCTCCGCCACTTCCCGCTGCTTGCGCTCATAGGAGGCAAGGATGGTCTGTGCCTCTTCGCGCAACGCGCGCGCTTCGTCCAGATCGCTGCGGATACCTTCGGCCCGTTGGTCCAACATGCCCATCAGCAGGCCAGGCACCTTGAAGTAGATGAACACCCCGACAAGGACGATAAACGCCAGCACAACGACGAAATCGGTATTGAACAGCGAAAAGAACGAGTCGCCCGCCGCAAAGGCCGGGCTGCCGATCAGGATGAAAAGACCGCTGAGACGTTTCATATCCTTATCCTTTCAAACGTTCGGCGACGGCGGCAGCGATGCCGGCATCATCGGCCGCGGCAGGGGCAAGCACGCTCACGATCTCGGCGGCGGTGTCGCGGGCGACGGTCTCGACCGCCTCCAGTGCACCGGCCCGGATCTCGGCGATATGGGCCTCGGATTCGGCGGCCTTGGCCGCGATCTCTGCATCCGCCTTGGCGATGGCGTCTGACAGATCGGCCATGATCTCGTCCCGGGTATTGGCGGCGATCGCCTGCGCCTCGGCACGGGCATCGGCCAGCGCCTTGTTATAGGCGGCCTCGGCATCCGTGGCCTGGCGTTTCAGGTCCTCGGCGGCGGCTATGTCATTTGTTATCGTGCCCTGGCGTTCAGCCAGAACCGCCCCGATCCGCGGCAGCGCCACCCGCACCAGGATCAGATAGATCGCCACAATGGCGACGACGAGCCAGAAGATCTGGTTCGGAAAAGTCGAAATGTCGAGTTGCGGCATGCCGGGGGCGGCTTCTGCTACCTCTGCAACCTCTGACGCATGTTCAGCCATCTTGTCCTCCAGGGAACCGGGTTACCCCGGACCGCCGGCCCATGCGGCCAGCGGTCCGGTCGTAAGGATGGTCCGCGAGGGTCTTAGACGGCGAACATCAGGAGCAGAGCAACGAGGAACGAGAAGATCCCCAGAGCTTCTGCAAATGCGATGCCGATAAAGAGGGTCGCGGTCTGGCCTGCGGCGGCCGAGGGGTTGCGCAATGCGCCCGACAGAAAGCTGCCTGCCACGTTGCCCACACCGATTGCGGCTGCGCCGGAACCGATTGCTGCGAGGCCTGCGCCGATATGTGCGAGTTGACCTTCCATGAGAGTTCTCCTTACGATTGGAAGTTTCGAATGATTGGTTTGCTTCGGAAGTCGCGGGCGCGGGATTGTCCCCCGCGCCACCGCGTCAATGGGATGGGTGCAATGCGTCCTTGAGATAGACACAGGTCAGGATGGCAAAGACATAGGCCTGGATGAAGGCCACCAGGACCTCAAGCGCCAGCACCGAGGTGATCGCCAGGATCGGCAGGACCGAACCCAGGCCAAGGACACCGGCAAAGCCTGCAAAGACCTTGATCACGGCGTGACCGGCCATGATGTTGCCCGCCAGACGAATGGAATGGCTGACCGGACGCACAAAATACGAGATCAGCTCGATCACCGCCAGAATGGGGCGCAACGGCAGCGGGGCCGATGACACCCAAAAGAGGCCCAGAAACTTCATGCCGTTCTTGACGAAACCCAGAACCGTGACCGTCAGGAACACCGCCAGCGCCAGCACCGCGGTTACCGCGATCTGCGAGGTGGTCGAAAAGCTCATCGGCAGAATGGCGAGGAAGTTTGCCATCACGATGAACAAGAACAGCGTCAGGATATAGGGAAAGAAGCCAAGCGCATCCTTGCCGGCGACGTCCTCGACCATCTTGCGCACAAAGCCATATGTCAGTTCCGCGGTCGATTGCGCCCGGCTGGGGATAATCGCGCGCCCAGAGGTGCCCGCGACCATCAACAGCGCAACGGACAGAACCGCCAGCAACATCCACAGCGTCACATTGGTGGGCGTGTACCAAAAGATCTCACCCTCGCCAAAGAGGCGCGCGGGCTCGAACTGTTCCATCGGGTGGATCTGCAAACCGCTCGGCGCGACGCCGGGGATATCGTGGCTCGACCCACCGGTTGCAAGCGCGCCGGCCTCTCCGCCATGGCTGGAGCCGCCTTCCGCAAGAGCTTCTGCGCCGCTGGCTGCTGTATCTTCAGACACCTGTCATTCCCTCTCGTCGTCTTGCGCGGCCGCTGCGGCCATCGCATCGCGCTGCATCTCCTGTGCCGATCGGATCATGGTTTTGACCCCGGCAATGAAACCCAACACCGTAAATATCACCATCAACCAGGGCTTGGTGCCTAAGAGGGCATCCAGACCAAGGCCGATGAAAAACCCGATCCCCAGACCGGCCACCAGCTCTATCACCATCCGCCAGGCATGCTGTGCCATCGAATAGTGCTCCTCGGTATGGGGCTTTTCGGTGTCATCCTGGCCTTTCAGCCGCGCCAGCCGGTCTTCCAACGCGCGCAGGCGCTCGGGATCAGGGTGGTCAGACATCGAAATATCCCCGTCAGAGGTTTCCCGCGGAACCTAGGCAGGCCGGGGGGCGGAGTCAACGCGAAGTTGGACACGCCCAGATCGCTCTAATACACTGATTTACAACGATGATCTACACATGCGGCATCCTGCCCGGGCGGGCGCGGAACGCCCGCCGCCCCATTTGCCATATTCAACCTTTTGGTTGAACATCGACGCGTGCGCGCCTTGCCCCAAAAACCCGCGCCAGCCGCCCGTCGATAAAGAGAAGCCCGGCAAAGATCAGGCCCATGCCCGCGATGTGGAACACCCCGATCGTCTCGTTCAGCACCAGAACCCCCAACAGAACCGCCGAAATCGGCGCAATAAAGGTAATCGTCGAGGCGGTGGTCGCCCCCACGATGGGGATCAGCCAAAAGAGCACGATAAACGACGCCGAGGTCAGCACAAAGCCGATCACCGCAAGCGCGCCCCAGGTTTCGGCCTGCGTGATCACCGGCACGCCTTCGGCCCACAGCGCCAGGGGCGCGATCAAAAGCGCCCCAAAGCTCAGCGACCAGGCGGTCAACACGGTCCGGTCCATCGCATCCATCCGGCGCAAAAGGTTCAACGCCACGCCATAGCAAACCGGCGCAGATATCGTCGCGATCAACGCCCAGGGGTTCGACGGCCCCTGGCCCTGGAAACTGGGCACCGTCATCACCACGATGCCCAGAAACCCAAGCACGACCCCGACCGATTTCAGCGGCGTCGCACGCTCGCCGTCGGGCCAGACATGGCTGACCAGAACCACCATGATGGGCGTGATCGCATTCACGATGCCCGCAGCGCTTGAGGTGATGAATTGCTGCATAACAGGATAGATCGTCAGGGGAATGGCGTATTGAAACGCGCCGAACACGGCCAGCTGCACCATCGCGGCGCGCGGCACGGCCCAGGGCTTTCTGCGCAGCACCAGCCAGACCCAGCAGCCAAGCGCCCCCATGCCGACCCGGCCCAGCCCGACCATGACCGGACCCAGCTCCCGCAACAGGATCTCATTAAAGAAAAATGACGACCCCCAGCCCATACCGAGCAGAAAGATCACCAACCAATGGCGCACTGTCATCCGATGGCCCCTCCCGGTTTGCGGCAAAACCCCGCCTGCTTACCCGCAAACGGCCAGCATGCACAAATCATCGTTTCTGATCCGGGCTATCAAGCCCTGCGATGGCGGGCCTTTCCCTTTCGCGCCGCCGCGCGTAGCGTGATCCTTATGCCCGCTTCGCTCGACACCGTGTTCGCCGCCCTTGCCGACCCCACCCGCCGCGCCATCCTGACGATGCTGCTGGAGGATGACATGGCCGTGACCGATGTGGCCGATCCGTTTGATATGTCGCTGGCGGCGATCTCGAAACATCTGAGCATCCTGGCCGCGGCGGATCTGATCACCCAGGAAAAGCGCGGCCGCGTGAAATGGTGCAAGCTGGACCCCGACGCGATGAAATCGGCCTCGGTCTGGATGCAGGGGTTCGGTCAATTCGAGCCGGTCAACCTGGACGCGTTCGAGGCGTTTTTGGCCCAAGAGCTAAACCAGCCGCCCGACTGATCCATTCATCTTGGCAAAAATACCTCGGGGGTGTGGGGGCTGGCCCCCACGGATCACCCCACGAACAGTCCGCGGCATCCCTTCAATGCTCATCCTTCAGCAGCAAGAGCAGCGCGACCACCGTCAGACCCACCCCCACCAACAACAGCGGCCCCGGCACCCCGTTGCCAAACGCGATCTCCCACAGGATCACCCAACTGGGCGTCAGATAAGTATAGGCCATGACCTTCGAAGCCGGCAGGCGCAGCGCGGCAAACTGCAACAGGACCGTTGTCACCGCGCTGGCAAAAACCGCCGTATAGGCCAGCGTGACCCAGACAATGCTGGGCAGCGCGGCCCAGTCGGTCGCGACAACATCGCGCCAACCCCACCCCATCAGCGTGATAGCCCCGCCGACCATGGTGCCAAAGGCAAAGACAATGGCGCTTTCGCCCCGGTTCAGTACCCGCACCAGCGGCGCATAAAGCGCGTGCGCGATGCAGCCGATGAAATAGATCATCTCGCCCCGGCCGACCTCGAAAGCAAGCGCCGCGCCCAGATCGGCGCGAAAGATCACCCAGAGCGCGCCGAGCGCGCCAAAACCCAGCGCCACAGCCATTCTTCCCGTCATGTGCTGGCGCAACAGCAGAAATCCGAACCCCGCCGCAATCAGGGGTGTCAGCGTAAACACGGCCGCAGCCGAAACCGGCGGGGCGGTCTTCAGCCCCTCAAACATCATCACGAAATAAAAGCCAAAGAGCCCGCCCAGAACCAGATACCGCCAGGGCGCGCTGAGGGCACGCGCGGGCAGCCCGCCGCTGGCCATGACGATCCCGCCCACCACGAGGGCCCCAATGACAAAGCGCACCGCGTTCAGAGCAATGGGCGCGATCTCATTGGCCGCTTGAGATCCCAGCGAAAACGACCCGGCAATCAGCGCGGAAAACGCCAGCATCGCCAGATGCCCGCGCCCGACATTGCCCATCTCAGGCAGGGTCAACCGGCCAATCCTGCACCTTTTCCTTCAGGAACCGCAAAAAGGTCTGAACTTTGGCTGTCCGGTGCAGGTCCATATGCGTGACCAACCACAGCTTGGTCGACCATTCCTCCAACGGCGGCAAAACCTCGACCAGATCATCCTCATGCAGCACCTCGGCGCGCGAGATGAACCCGATCCCCATGCCGGCCCGCACCGCATGGCGGAACGTATCCATTTCATTGGTGCGAAAAACGATGCATTCGGGCGGCACCTGCTCGGTCAGCCAACGCAGAAACGGGGCGCGCGAATTTTCAATGGTCGAGCCGATAAAGCGGTGGCTGTCCAGGTTGGTTTCATCAGGCAGCCCATGCGCGGCAACATAATCCCTTGTGGCATAGAGCCCGACCGAATTGGTGCAAAAGGGCTGCACGATATTGTCAGGGCTGTCGCCCGGCTTGCCGGCCCGGATGGCAACATGCGCCTCGCCGTATTCCATGCGAAAAAGCCGGCTGTCGGTGACCAGCTGGATGCGCAATTCCGGATGGCGTTCCTGAAATTCGCCCATAGCGGGCACCAGCAACGCCGCCAGCACATTGATCGAGGTCACGATCAGATCACCTGTCACCTCATTGCCGCGCCCCTTGATGCGCCCGGCCAGTTGCGAAAACTGATCATCGGCGCGCGAGCCGACACTCAAGAGATCCTGCCCGGCCTCGGTCGGGGTATAGCCGCGCGCGTGACGCTGAAAAAGCTTCGCGCCCAACCGCCCCTCCAGCGCGTCGATATGGCGGATGACGGTGGCATGATGCACCCCCAAAACATCCGCCGCGCCGCTGACAGTTCCCATGCGCGCCACCTGATAGGCGGTGCGAATCTCGTCCCAATGGTCAAATGACATTCTGCGCGCTCCTGCACATATGGCCTCTCATTTGGCCAGATTGTGCTTGGTCGCGCAAGAGCCAATATCCGTTCGACCACACCAACGCACATAGTCAGGATCAAACCCATGTCCCATTCCATCTTGCGTATCGACGCCTCCGCCCGCCGCGAGGGCTCTGTCTCCCGCGATCTGACGACCCGCATCCTTGCCCGCTTTGCCGACGCCGATGTCACCACCCGCGATCTTGCCCAGGGTCTGCCCCTGATCGACGAGACCTGGGTCGGTGCCAATTTCACCCCCGCCGAAGACCGCAGCGACGACCAGCGCCAGGCGCTGGAACTGTCCGACACCCTGATCGCGGAACTGAATGCCGCCGACACCATCGTCATCGGCCTGCCGATCTATAATTTCGGTGTGCCCGCCGCGCTCAAGGCCTGGGTCGATCTGGTGGCCCGAGCCGGTGTGACCTTCAACTACACCGAAGCCGGCCCCAAAGGCGCGCTGGACGGCAAACGCGCCATTCTGGTCATGGCCTCGGGCGGTGTTCCTGCGGGCTCGCCGGTAGATTATGCCACCACCTACATGAAGCATATTCTGGGCTTCATCGGCATCACGGACGTGGAAATCATCGCGGCCGAAGGCCTTGCCGTGAACCCCGAGGCCGCGTTGCAAGCCGCCAACGACGCGATTTCCGCACTGGCCGCCTGATCCGGGCAGCCCCCCGCCTGCATCCGGCGGATTTACCGCTGCCGGATGCCGGCCCCTCATCAGCACCAGCTCTTGGGGGGCTTCCCTCAGCCGCCGCTGCACTGCTATCGTCATCCGCATGGCCCGGATATTTCTGATCCTACTGGCCCTCTCCTGGGGTCGCCCCGCGCTGGCGCAATCGCTGAGCTGCAGCCTCACCTTCGAGCTGGAGGTGACGCAAGGCATCGGCCCCTACCCGCCCGGAACGCCCCTGACAGTTGCGGCAGAGTTTGAAACGCTGCGCTCCTTCCGCCAGGAAGGCGGCGCAACCGCCCATCTGACAAGCGGCACCATGGTGCTGGATGGCGATATCTCGGGGCGGCTCTGGTCCCTTATTTCCACCAGCCGCGATCAGGCCGCCAATCTGATCGGCCTCTATGCCGTCGATGTCGAGGGGCTGACCTTTGTCGGCCAAGAATATCGCGGGCCCATGACGATCACGCTATATGGCGAAGCAGGCCAATGGCCCCATGAACGCCCACCGATCACGCAAGCCGAATGGGACAGCTTCAACCTGCGCCGCTCGTTCCTGCTGCATTCGATCGAAAGCCGCGATTGGCTGGCCGGTGACATCACGTCGCTGACCGCGGCTTGTGTTGACTCGCCCGCGCCCGCAGACTAAACCCCGCCGCAATACCCGGAAGCACCTGTCTTCCGGTCCTGGGACGATGCTCAGGATCGCCCCCCGTCAGCGAGGTTTCGCCCACGGGGGTGTTGGTGCATTCCGGCATGCCCCCTATCTCGGGGCATATGTCGACGTAAAGGAAAGGGCCGCGCCCGATGTTTGAAAATCTGTCCGAACGCCTCTCTGGTGTCTTCGACCGCCTGACCAAACAAGGCGCGCTCAGCGAAGATGACGTCAAAACGGCGATGCGCGAGGTCCGCGTGGCCCTGCTTGAGGCCGACGTGTCACTGCCGGTCGCCCGCTCCTTCATCAAAGCGGTCGAGGCCAGGGCCACCGGTGCCGCCGTCACCAAATCGGTCACCCCCGGCCAACAGGTTATCAAGATCGTCCATGACGAGCTGATCGCAACCCTGACCGGCGAAGGCGACCCCGGCGCGCTCAAGATCGACAACCCGCCCGCTCCCATTCTGATGGTCGGCCTGCAAGGCTCGGGCAAGACCACCACCACCGCGAAACTCGCAAAACGCCTCAAGGATCGTGAGGGCAAGCGCGTGCTGATGGCTTCGCTCGATACCAACCGCCCGGCGGCCATGGAGCAGTTGGCCATTCTCGGGGCCCAGATCGGCGTCGACACCCTGCCCATCGTCAAGGGCGAAAGCGCGCAGGCCATTGCAAAACGCGCCAAGACGCAGGCCTCCCTGGGTGGCTATGACATCTATATGCTCGACACCGCAGGCCGGCTGCATATCGACGCCGAACTGATCGCCCAGGCCCAGGATATCCGCGACATCGCCACCCCGCGCGAAACCCTTCTGGTCGTCGACGGCCTGACCGGTCAGGACGCGGTCAACGTGGCGCAGGAATTTGACGACAAGATCGGCGTCACCGGCGTTGTCCTGACCCGGATGGATGGCGACGGGCGCGGCGGCGCGGCGCTCTCGATGCGCGCCATCACCGGCAAACCCATTCGCTTCGTCGGCCTCGGCGAAAAGATGGACGCCATCGAAACCTTCGAGCCCGAGCGTATCGCGGGCCGTATCCTCGGCATGGGCGATATCGTGGCGCTCGTGGAAAAGGCGCAGGAAACGCTGGAGGCCGAACAGGCCGAGCGCATGATGAAACGGTTCCAGAAGGGCCAGTTCAACATGAACGACATGCGCAGCCAGCTCGACCAGATGCTCAAGATGGGCGGCATGGAGGGCATGATGTCGATGATGCCCGGCATGGGCAAAATGGCCAAGCAGATGGAAAACTCGGGCTTCGACGATTCCGTCCTGCGCCGCCAGGTCGCCCTGATCAACTCCATGACCAAGCGTGAGCGCGCCAATCCCGGCCTTCTGCAGGCCAGCCGCAAGAAACGCATCGCGGCAGGCGCAGGTCAGGAGGTCTCGGATCTCAACAAGCTTCTGAAAATGCACCGCCAGATGT
>Ga0316207_10001665_pt1 | contig 26109 bp, 23 predicted proteins | sample 6weekpyrite_MG_FD_204943 | JGI IMG/M metagenome (GOLD analysis project Ga0316207, IMG submission 204943) | Microbial mat bacterial communities from mineral coupon in-situ incubated in ocean water Damariscotta River, Maine, United States -... | ecosystem: Environmental > Aquatic > Marine >... | reverse complement strand
CAATAAGAATGATTAACCAGTATCCTTTATGGAAATACCTGCTACTTGTTGTAGTGTTGATAGTGGGTGGCATTTATTCCATGCCAAATCTTTATGGTGAAGATCCATCCGTGCTTGTTTCACTTCGCAACAAGCAGATAGATGAAACAACACAACAAAAAATAGATGAACTGCTAAAGCAGGCATCTGTGCAAGCAAAATCCAGTGAACTAACCAATAACAAGCTGTTAGTGCGTTTTAATTCTGTAGAAACACAACTTATCGCATCGTCGACGATTAAATCATTTGATTTCATTAAGCGTAACAGTGATTACACTGTTGCCCTTAATCTCGCACCCGCAACCCCAGCCTGGTTACAATCATTTAATGCTTTACCAATGTTTCTTGGTTTAGATTTGCGTGGAGGTGTTCATTTTCTATTAGAAGTGGATATGGAAACCGTAGTAGATAATATGGAATCTGATTTTGTTTCTGAAATGCGTAGTCATTTAAGGGAAAATAAAGTTCGTTATCGCGGCATTAAACGAGCGGAGGCTGGCATCACTATTCAATTTCGCGATGCCAGTGGCCTGGAGCAGGGTGAGTCTAAATTAAAGTCGCAATTTCGTGAATTAGAATACACAGTAGATGAAGAAAACCTGGTGGTGTTTGCCCGAGTCACGGAAAAAACCCTAAGAGAAGAACGTCGTATTGCCATACAACAAAACGTGACCACCCTTCGTAACCGTGTGAATGAATTAGGTGTGGCAGAACCGGTTATACAGCAGCAGGGTGAAAACCGCATAGTTGTTCAACTTCCCGGTGTACAGGATACGGCACGAGCAAAAGATATTTTAGGTGCTACCGCAACACTGGAATTTCGCTTAACCGAAGGAACCCGTGCAGATTGGGCCAGTGCGGCAAATGGTGGATCAATTCCACTCAATGCAAAACTTTATCGTGAGCGTAATGGTGACCCGGTGTTGCTCAAACGTCGCGTAATAGTCACTGGAGACCAAATTAACAGCGCCTCATCAACCATCGACACCCAATCCGGTACACCGGCGGTCAGTGTTCGACTTGATAGTAAGGGCGCTAAAAAAATGGGTAAAACTACCCAGGAAAATATCAAAAAGCCAATGGCCGTTGTTTTCATTGAAAACAAAGTTGTTACTAAAATGGTCGATGGGAAAAAAGTTAAGGAAAGAACACGTAAAGAGGAAGTAATCAATATTGCAACAATTCAGGGGCAGTTTAGTAAGCAGTTTCAGATAACGGGTCTTGAGTCATTTGAAGCCAGAGATCTAGCCCTGTTATTACGTGCAGGCGCTTTAAAGGCACCGGTTGAGATTGTAGAAGAACGCACGGTTGGTCCAAGCCTGGGTAAAGACAATATCGAGCAGGGCTTTAATTCTGTGATGATCGGTTTTTGTTTTGTGCTGATCTTTATGGTTATTTATTATCGGGCATTCGGTTTAATGGCCAATGTTGCACTGACGGCTAATCTGGTTTTAATCACCGCAATTTTATCGCTAATGCAAGCCACACTTACCCTACCGGGCATTGCAGGTATTGTATTAACAGTGGGTATGGCGGTTGATGCAAACGTACTTATCTTTGAACGCATTCGAGAGGAATTACGTTTAGGTAATTCACCACAGGCAAGCATTCATGCGGGCTATGAAAAAGCCTTTAGCACCATTGCCGATGCGAATGTAACCACATTCATTGCTGCCATTGTTTTGTTCAGTTTAGGTACCGGCCCGGTTAAAGGCTTCGCAATAACGTTGTCCATCGGCATATTAACCTCTATGTTTACCGCTATTATGGGAACCCGTGCACTGGTTAATTTGTTCTACGGTGGTCGTAACCTGAAAAAACTTTCAATATAGGAAATCACCATGCATTTTTTAACAGGTAAAACAAATATAGATTTCCTGGGTAAGCGCAATATTGCGCTTGGGTTTTCACTGGTTTTAATTATAATATCTATTGCTAGTTTATACACACGGGGTCTGAATCTGGGTATTGATTTCACCGGTGGTTATTTAATTGAAGTGGGTTATACACAATCGGTTGAACTTGAACCCGTGCGCAAAGCATTGGCAAAAAGTAAATACTCCGATGCCTTAATACAACATTTTGGTACATCAAAAGATGTACTCGTGCGCATTGCACCCAGGGAGGGTGTCAATAGTGCCAACATTTCTGATGATGTTCTTAATATTTTAAAAAGCACTTCAACACAAGCAGTTGAAATGCGAAGAATAGAATTTGTTGGTCCGCAGGTAGGTGAAGAATTAAGGGAGCAGGGTGGTTTAGCAATGCTCATCGCGCTGTTCGGTATTATGATTTATGTGGGCTTTCGTTTTCAGATGAAGTCAGCATTTGGTGCAATTCTGGCACTGATACATGATGTCATTATCACTATGGGTGTTTTCTCAATTGTTCAAATGCCATTTGATTTATCAGTGCTGGCAGCAATACTCGCGGTAATCGGTTATTCATTAAACGATACGGTGGTTGTGCTTGATCGAATACGAGAAACCTTCCGTACTCAAAGAAAAGGTACAGCGATTGAAATATTAAACATGTCTATTAATGGTACTTTGTCTCGAACCATTATGACCTCTTTAACAACATTGCTAGTGCTGGGTGCGCTTTTTGCTCTGGGTGGTGAAGTTATTCACGGCTTTGCATTTGCTTTAATTGTGGGTGTGTTTATCGGAACCTATTCATCTATTTATGTCGCCAGTAATAGCCTGGTGTTAATGGGCGTAGAAAAACATGACTTCCTTGAGCATGCAAAAGAGGACGAAGAAATAGACGATATGCCATAAATGTAACGGCGACATTTATGGTCGCCCTTATTCTATTGAGAAAATAAAATGAGTTTTAAAATTTATCTTTCTGGTGAAATCCACAGTGACTGGCGTGAAAAAATCGCCCAGGGTATTAAAGACAAAGGTCTTGATGTAGAGATTAAATCTCCAGTAACACATCATCAGGCCAGTGATGACTGTGGGGATAACATTCTTGGATCTGAAACAGAAGCTTTCTGGAAAGATCATAAAGCCGCAAAAATAAATGCGATTCGTATACGAAAATATATTGAAGATGCGGACCTTGTCGTTGTACGGTTTGGCAATCAGTATAAGCAATGGAATGCTGCCTTTGATGCGGGTTATGCAGCAGCGCTAGGCAAGTCAATTATTACCCTGCATGATGAAGAACTCACCCATGCGTTAAAAGAAGTTGATGCGGCGGCTCAGGCCGTGTGCTCATCACCTGAACAGGTAGTAGAAATTCTTTCCTATACTCTGAATGGATAATAGAAGGTACACATGCCTCTAGTGGTTAACGGGACAGCAGTGAATTCATATATTAATTTCGTTAATTTTTAATGACCTCATAATACGCCTGGCTTTTTAAAATACTATCTATAATATTTCCCGGTGTATGTGGCGCGGTAAGGATTGACTGCAAATTTCCATCCGGATTAATCAACATCAATGCCGAGCTATGATCCATTAAATAATCGCTATCCGTTAATTTACCACTGGCTCCAGGTGCTTTTCTAAAAACAGCATTCAACTGCTGACTAAGTTGCGTAACTTCTTTAAGTGAGCCTGTTAAACCAATAAAGTCCTGATTAAAATAAGCAACGTAGGGTTTAAGCACTTCTACCGTATCTCGCTCAGGATCGATAGAAAGAAATATAATACGTGGAGGCTGTATCTGTTCATCCCGCATAAATTGGCTTACCTGGTTCATTACCGCCATTGTGGTAGGGCAAACATCAGGACAGTGTGTATAACCGACAAAGACCAGGCTCCAATGGTTTAAAAAATCAGCTTTTGTGATTTTTTGCGAATCTTGATCGACTAGTTCGAAATTATTAAGTATTTTTGCAATAGGGTAAATAGCCCCCTGAATGGCATCGGGTTTTATCGAAGCAGTGGAATCCCGGGAAGTCGTTTGCCCTAGCCAGATGCCAGCCGAGGTGGCAGCCAGAGCAAATAGGGCTAAAATAAATAAATGAAGTTTTTTCATAAAGGTTTCTATATTGTGATCCCAAAAGTACGCTAATAAGTCATAGTAAATAATCTTACTGTAATTTAGCGCAGGCTACTTAAGTTTCTTTGATTTTTATCAAAAAGCAATCATAACCATATTAGTAGTATATTGAAATGAACTCATCGACTATTATGAAAAAATCACCTCGTTTTCCAGGTGCACTTTCAATTCCTTTTAAGCTTATTCCTTCAAAAATTCATTCGCGTCTATTGGTCACTTTTCTAAATAAGTTTCTATCTGAGCAGATAAGCGAGGGTGATCTTGATTTTCTGGAGAATAAAATTCTTAGAGTTAATGTAAGTGATGCGGGTATAGATTTTTTTATTAGTCTGTTAAATGACCGTTTAGTGACAGTTACATCCAGTGCTAAGAGTGATATTGAAATTCAGGCCAGTGTATATGATTTCTTACAGTTAGCCGCCCGACAGCAGGATCCGGACACCCTGGTGTTTCAACGTCGACTGGTTATGCAGGGTAATACTGAGCTTGGTCTTGAATTAAAGAATTTTCTTGATGGTCTTGATCTGGAGTCTAATGGGAATTTTGCGAAAGTTGAGTCATTATTACTGAAGAGTCTACCGGTTTATAAACGATTGTTTGGTTAAGTATACACCTAAAGTCAAAAGCTGTTTTTCCGCGAAGGAACGCAAATTGGGGGGGGGGGTATGCCTACGGCGAACTACCCAGTATTTGTTCTGTTTTTATTAGCGTTCATTTGTAGACAATTACTTTTGGCCAGGGTCATGCTTAACGAGTCCTCAAGCCCTCAAAATACCTTAACCTATAGAGTAATCGCGGTGAATCCTTATTATCTTCAAAACCACTACGATCATGCAATACATTATTACTAATTAAGCCCCAACCGGATTGTAGTGTTACTCGATAAATAGCCGGGTCATCTGATTTCAATAATGTATCCAGCTCTTTTACGGCTTGCTGAGTTGTCGTGTTATCTTTCCAGATTACATTATGCGCCCTGGCGGTATAACGCATATGTAGATTATCATTACCCCATATTGAAAATACCGGGCCTTTTCTATCCGGGCGAATTTGTTTGCCATCTTTAATATTAGCGGGAATGGTCATTGCATCTGCTGCCATTAATACCTGAATAAAATCGGGGTTTTTATCACGTAATCTTATATAGGCCATTTCATGATCCATAACCGCATTTTCACCACCGTTTTTTGCGGGCCTGACACAGTGCAGGTTTAGTGCATGAATTTGTTTATTCAGGGTATTATAGTAGCCATCCGTATGCCAGTGTATTGCTTTGCTTGAGTAGGGGATATAACGCTCGCGACCTTCAACGTTTGAAACCTGTAATGATGTTATTCCATCATCATCTGCCCCCATATTATTATCAAGGTGTCGTAAACCAAATTGTTCAGCTAAAGATGAGGCGATTCTTTTATCAGGGTTGGTGTCGGTTTTGCTGATATAAACAGCCATATTAGTTTTATTGCAACGTTCGGCTATTGCTTGATGTTCAGCAGGTGTTAAATGTAATGGGTCATTGATTTCTACAATTAACTGTTCAGCTTTAGTGGGATAGTTTTCCAGTTTTTTATCTCGCCATTGCTCGTAGGCGGCTTGATTATTTAAATCAAAAGCACTGGGGGTTTGTTTTGTAATTTTATTTAACATGCTAATTCCTGAAATGTTTGCTGCCAGTCCATACCATTCGTTCCATGCCAGTAACCATTGCAGTAACCTCCTGCTGGCATGAGTGCCTGTAATTCACTGTTTGCTTGTTCTGCTGAGTATGAGTCGTGTATTGTTTGATAAAATAAATCAATAATTTTTTCAATATGCTTAGAAGGTGGGCTAATGCGAAGAACATCCACCTGAAGCTCATTTAATTCGTCAAGATCTAAAATTAAATTACTGGTTTTAGCGGATTGTGTTTGAATACCATTTAAAACAAGAAATTTTTCTTTTTCCTGAGTTGATAATAAAAGTCCATCGGGATCATCCAGGCAACGATACTGGCAGTCATCTTTTGCAAGATTGTGTGAACGCGCAGTAAAGCAACGTGCAGAGTAGGCCAGGGGTAAGCGACCATAAACAAGCACCTCTGTTTCCATGCCCTGTGGTTTTTCTGATTGTATATCCGCAAGTGAATCTTTTGATAATTCGATGGGCACGGTCCAGCGTTTTAAACCCTGTTTGGCTAAAAAATTTAAGCTACCAGGGTTATATATGTTTACTGCTGGACCAGTGATAAATGAATTACCTTTCAATAATTGAATCGCAGACATGTCATTTGCTTCAATCATATAATCACTATTTGAACAGAGTGTTTTAACTGCAGCCAGTTCTGAATTAGCTTCAATTAAAGTCATACTTGATAGTACGACTTCTTTACCTGCAGACTGTAGTTGTTGTGCAATATCTAACCAGTCACTACGTCGAAGTAATTTTCTTTTTGAGCAAACTGTTTCACCTAAATAGACAATATCAATTTTAGTTTTTTCTATTCGGTTATAAAAATCAAACATAGTTTGCCTGTCCCAGTAATATTGAACAGGCCCTAGAGATAATTTGGGAGACAACATCGGAGAGATTTTTTCTGAATTATTATTCATGCTATTGCCATGGCCTGTGATAGGCACCTAATGTCGTTGAGCGTCCTTCCGAAACGGAGTGTAATGTTTGTAACCAGTCTTCCTTTATTAAATATTCATCTTTTTGGTGATAACAGGCATCAAGTGCATTTCGCCAGACTTCAGTAACCTGTTTTACATAGGCCGGGCTCCGTTGTCTGCCTTCAAGTTTAATAGCGGCTATCCCTATTTTTTGTAATTCGGGTAACAGCTCAATTGTATTTAAACTTGTAGGTTCTTCAATTGCGTAATAGGTTTTGTTTGAAACTTCAAATCGTCCTTTGCAGAGAGTAGGGTATGAGGCGGGTTCTTCATCTTTATATCGATCAATTAATACATTGTTTAAACGGGTTTGTAAGCCTTCTGTTGTTTTTTGCCATTCAACGGCACTTGCTGGAGAGCATGCACCAAAGGTGTTTGGTGATTGTCCGGTTACATATGATGATAATAAACAACGGCCTTCAACCATTACGCATAAACTTCCAAAACCAAATACTTCAAGTGGTACAGGACTACTTAGCGCTACCTGTTCTACCTGTTTAAGGGATAATACGCGGGGTAAAACAACACGCTGAATTGCAAAACTCTCATGATAAAACTTTATTGCTTCTGTATTAGTTGCTGAACCTTGAACAGAAAGATGTAAGCGCAAATCGGGATAATTAGTTGAAGCATAATCTAGAACACCAATATCGGCAGCGATTAATGCATCTATTTCCAGTTTAGCTGCAAGATCAACAGCCTGTTGCCAGCGCTTCCATCCTGATGCCTGAGGGTAGGTGTTAATCGCAAGAAAAACCTTGCATCCCCTTTGATGAGCATACTCTATCCCCTGACGTGAACGAGACTCGTTAAAATTTAGGCCTGCAAAATGTCGCGCATTAGTATCATCTTTAAAACCGATATAAACAGCATCCGCACCATTATCAACTGCAATTTTTAATGCCGGTAAATTACCTGCGGGACATACCAGCTCCATTTTTTCAATTTGATTATCGTTGCTTAATGGTTTCATATTTAATTCGTTAAGTTAATTTTTAAAAAGTACATTATGATAAATGTCGTTGATGTAGTTCCTGAGTGATTTTATTTAATACCTGCCATTTTTTAGAACACCAGTTTGGAGCCAGTAATAAATCATCTGAAGCCGTAGCGGTTACACGGTGAAAAACGATGTCATTTGGCGTCATTTGAATCAGGTCTGCTGCTGTCGTTACATATTTCTCCAGGGTTAATGGAAAATATTCACTCTTACCCCATTGCCGAGCCAGTTGAGTTCCTTTTACTACATGTAATGGGTGTAGTTTCAGCCCTGCAACACCTTCATCTAAAACGCGCATTAAACTGGTTTTATAATGCTCGGTGTTTTCTCCGGGTAAGCCTACTATCAGGTGAGTGCATACTTTTAAGTCTCGTGCATGTGCCAGGTGAATGGTTTTGTGGTACTCAGCAAATCCGTGACCTCGATTAACTCTGCTCAATGTCGAATCAAATGCCGACTGTAATCCCAGTTCAAGCCAAACTTCCAGGCCTTTTTGCTGATAACTGGCGAGTAAATCCAGTACTATTTCAGGTACACAATCAGGGCGAGTACCAACGCATAAGCCTATGATGTCAGGTTCGGCAAGTGCTTGATCATAAAGTTGCTTTAGCTGTTTTATATCACCATAGGTATTTGTATAAGCCTGAAAATAAGCAAGATATTTTTTAGCGCCTGTTCGTTTGCGAATTACCCTTCGCCCTGCAGCAATCTGTTGGCTGATGATCGAGGGTTTTCGTGCATCAGGATTAAAGGAGGCGTTGTTGCAAAAAGTACAGCCCCCAATGCCCTTACTGCCATCACGATTTGGGCAGGTGAGATTAGCATTTAACGATATTTTGTGTACTCGCTCACCATATTTCAGTAACATACTCTGGCCAAACGTATTAACGTAGTCGGAAAGTCTCATATTCAGTTTGTTATTACTTTGGGCGCTATCTGTTTTATATATTCGAAATTGAAAACGATTTTAGTGTTTTTTAGATATCCTACCTTGACGTATGTCAACGGACTATCATAGTGTTAGAAAAAATATGAAGGCTCAAATTGCAATATGTTTTCTCATAAATTACAACTTTCTCTTTTTTTTCTATTATTACAATTTTCAGTGTCTATCTGGGCGCAATTGCCAAATTATTCTGTGGAGCTGAAGCAGCAATTATTAGGGGCTTTGAGGTCACAGGGAGGCGATTATAAACCACGCACACAACATATATGTGAAAATGACTTACCCTGTTATACCAATCGATTAATTTTTGAAAGCTCACCTTATTTATTACAACATGCCCATAATCCTGTTGACTGGCATACCTGGAGCAAGCAGGCTCTTGATAAAGCAAAACGTGAGAATAAACCCATTTTTTTATCTATTGGCTATGCGGCCTGTCACTGGTGTCAGGTGATGGAAAAACAAAGCTTTGATAATATCGAAATATCCAGTCTTCTTAATAAACATTTTATTAGTATAAAAGTTGATCGTGAGCTTCGCCCGGATATTGATGAATTTTATGCCAATGCTGTGATGGTATTTCAGGGGCAACAGGGGTGGCCCATGTCAGTATTTTTAACCCCTGATGGGAAACCATTTTATGGGGGCGGTTATTATAGCAGAAATGATTTTGAAGCCTTGCTGTTAAAGATGTCCGGTTACTGGAAGAATGAACCGAAACAAGCCATACAAAAAGCTGAAAAATTAATTAATGAAATACAGTACAGGAAAAACACATTTAATCAGGCATCAAAAATTGATGCTTCTGTTAGAAATAAGGCGATTAAAGATTTGTTTTCTATTGTTGATAACTACAACGGCGGTTTTGGTGAAGGTAGCAAATTTCCCCGTGAACCCTGGCTTTTTTTATTATTAGATGAAAGTTATGGAAAAAACATTAAGGAAGATTCATCAGTTGCATTGCATAAGGCATTAAGGCATATGGCGGGTGGCGGTATTTATGATCAACTGGCCGGTGGCTTTCACCGTTATACCACTGATCCATATTGGAAAATACCACATTTTGAAAAAATGCTTTATAACCAGGCATTGCTGGTTAAAATTTATTTACGTGCCAATTCTATTCAACCCGATCCGCTATATACAAGTGTGATTAAACAGTCTATAGAATTTTTACTAAGCGAAATGCGTGATTCTAAAGGTGGCTTTTATTCGTCATTAGATGCTGATACAGAAGGCAAAGAGGGTAAATTTTATTTATGGTATCTGGAAGAGTGGAAAAGTGTACTTTCAAAAGAGGATCGTGAGTTTGCATCTGCTATTTTTGATGTTGATGAGTACGGTGAAACAGAAGATGGAGGGAATATTCTGTATATATCTACTTCACTGGAAGAATATGCGGCAGAAAATAATATTTCAATTAATAAGCTTCAGCCTAAATTAAATAAGATTCGTAAAACCCTGCTTAATATTCGCGATAAACGTACAAACCCGGCAATTGATCAAAAAGTAATTATGGGGTGGAATGGATTAATTATTAGTGCATTAGCAGAAAGTGCCTTACAGTTTAATAACCAGCAATACTTAAAGGCTGCGACTGATGCTGCAAACTTTATCTGGAGTGAGATGCGAGACAGAAATTATTTTTATCGTGTTAACTACAAAGGTAAAAATATACAGGCCGCTCAATTAGATGACTACGCCTTTTATTTGCAGGCTTTAATCACCTTGTATGATATTGATCAAAATGTAATCTGGTTAGATCGTGCTAGAGCCTTAACAGACATGATGTTTAATCATTTTTGGGATAAACGTAATCCAGGTTTTTTTAATGTGCCAGAGGATAAAAATGCACCTTTACCCGTGCGACCTAAATCAGCGTTCGATAAGACGCTACCATCAGGTAATTCAGTAGCAGCCCATATGCTCGTTCGACTTTCTCGTAGAACGGGAGATGATCAATACATAGAAAAGGCTAATGAAATATTTTCTGCTTTTGCATCTGATGTGATGGAAACACCCAGTGCCTTCGCTGGCTTACTGGTTGCTGCAAATGAATTTCAACTGGGTGAAAAAGACCTGCCTGTCTATGCTGCTCGTGGTCATATTCATCTTGATGCATACATAATGAAAATTGAAGAGAAACGCTATAATTTAACCATTGATATGAAATTTGATGAAAATTGGCACATAAATTCACATAAACCTTTAGATAAAAAATTAATACCGACAGATGTAACATTAGTCGAAGAAAAAGAATGGCGACAGCTGAATGTTCTATATCCTGAGCATGAGCTAGTTACGCTAGGCTTTAGTGAACACCCTCTTGCATTGTATCGGAGGCAGATTCTGATTACATCCAGTCTTCAGAATATTTCAGGTAAGCTAAACCCGGTTTTAAATTTACAATTGCAGGCATGTAATGACAGAGTATGCCTGCCACCTGAAAAATTACGTTTATATCCACGTTTAGTTATTAAAAATCAATAATTTGAAGATATAATACGGTATATTTCGAACGCATATTAAGAGGGCCTTTAAGTGGATCAGCAAAAACAGATTGAAAATATGGTGTTAACGTGCATTGATACAGCAAAAGCTATGCTGGATGAATATGAACTAGTTATACCTTTTGGAATTCGTTCATATAATGATTCAGAAGACCTGAAAATGAACTGCCCTGGTGATAAAAACCCTGAAGCGAGCTGGCATGAGCAGATTGATATGGTTGTTACAGAGCTAAAAGAGCTTGTTAAAAATGAAAGTTTATTTGCAACCGCATTGGTAACTGAACTTGAGTCTGAAGGTGATAAAGCAATAGGCTTACAGGTAGAAACTGAATTATCTTCCGTCTTATTTGTCTACCCTTATAAGAGGGTAGATGAGGCCTGGGTGATTGACGAACCTGTGCAAACAGACCAGCTTTTGACAACTGTTTTTGATCATAACGCAGCGTGATAATGTAATGAAAATTATCAGATTGTTATTTTTTATCTTGATAATATTCAATATCAATTATGCATTTTCAGTGGATTGGAGTGATGTCTATCAAACTAAAACAGGGCAGGAGAAGCATACAATAATTACCCAATTAGCAAAACAGGGTGATAGCAAGGCGCAATTTGTCCTGAGTCATCATTACCGCCTGGGTGAGTTTGTTGATATGAACTGGAAAATGGCAGATAAATGGTTATTCGATTCTGCAAATAACGGATATGCAGAAGCGGAGTATATGCTGGGGTCCAGTTACAACTCTGCTAAATATAATTTCCCTGTTAATAATGAAAAATCCGTTTTATGGCTTCAGCGTGCCGCAAAACAGGGTCATATAGATGCGCAATATGAATTGGGTGAGCATTATCATGTAGGCCTGGGAATTAAAAAAGATCTTATTTTAAGTTATGTATGGTTAGTTCTGGCCAGTAGAAATGAAAGTTTTGTAGCAATTCGATCTCGCCATATGGTTGAAGGTGAAATGACTGAAGAGCAGCTTAAATCTGCTAAGACTCAAGTACCGGTTTATTTTGAAAGACACGTAAAACGAATTAAAACATACACTCCTTAATAAATGATTTTCCCTCGAAATACAAAGATCGCAAAACCGTGTTTTATTTAAAACCCCTGTGTCCTTTACGTTTCTGTGGTGAACCTTTTTTCTAAAGTAAATACACGAGTATAAAACATTGACCGAATCAAACCTCGCCCAGATAGGCTATGAAAATTACTACCAGATGTTATCTGATAAGGTACGTATGGATGCATTTCGTAAAGCCATTTTTAAAACAGTAAAATCGGGAGATATAGTTGTCGATATGGGTGCAGGCACGGGGTTGTTAGGGATATGGGCGTTACAGGCAGGTGCTGCAAAAGTTTATGCCATTGAGAAAACTGAAGCCATTAATTTGGCTAAAGAAATCGCCAGGGCTAATAATTGTCTCGATAAAATTGAGTTCATTAATCAAAATTCGATGGATGTGGAATTACCAGAAAAAGCGAATATCCTAATTTCAGAAACGCTGGGAAGCTTTGGTATTGATGAAAATACAATTCAGTTTACAAATGATGCCAGAGAGCGTTTTCTTACTGAAGATGGCACCCTTATTCCACAATCAATAGAGCTATTTGTATCACCTGTAAATGATGATAAGGCTTATAATAAAGTTGATTTTTGGCGAAATATACCGGATATAGATTTTTCACCGGCGTTTGAATTGTTTTCTAAGAAAATTATGATTGAGTCTGTTAACCGAAAGGGCCTGCTATCCATGCCTGTGAGCATTGGATATGTTGATTTAACAAAGAACATTGATGAAGTGTTTAATGCACGTAACTACATAAAAATTGAAAAAGCAGGCAAAATCCATGGTGTGGCTGGCTGGTTTCATACAAAATTATGTGATGGAGTAGAAATTGACACATCACCTAATGCACCTCAGACGCATTGGAAACAGGTATTTTTCCCTTTTCGTGATTCAATTGATGTAATTACAGGTGATGTGCTTGACTGGTCTGTTAAAGTTGGAGTTAAAGATATAAATAGTGATGATACACGAATTTCATATGAGTACCGTTGTACGCAATTAAAAAATGAAAAGCAGTATTTTGAAAAAATGAACATTGGTCGAAATGATAAATGTCCATGTGGTAGTGGCAAAAAATATAAGAAGTGCTGTTTGCGTTAATATTTTTCTAGTTATACCACCAAATATATTTTCTTTTATAAATTCATATGTTTATTAATTGTTGTAAAGTCAAAAATTTATATTAAATCAACAGGCTATATTGGATTGTGACAATACCACTTTAGTGGTAGTTTTTATGTTTTCATTGTATTTTAAGTTTTACTACAACTAGACAGTCTATGCCTGCTTTTACTACTCTAGATATATTATAGGAGATAACGATGGCAGATGAAAATAAGTACCCCCGTGTACAGGATAATCATAAACATAAAATTCAAGTTAAATTGAATTGGTATAATAAGCACGGCGAATCGCTGGTAGGTGAAGAAAAGCTGGATTTTTTAACACTACATGATTTACAGGATATATTTGATGTGTTTATCGATAATGTGCAATTAAATTTCTGGCATGTTAAAACTCGTCATGCAAGGAGACTACAACGCATAACCAATCATCAGATTGAGATTAAAAAATATATTTATTTTGTTGAACAACAGGTATATGCATAATTGATTCTTTTAAAATAAATGAAATGTTGCGTAGGGTGGATCCGTTTCGCTTGATCCATTCTACGATCAATAAAATTCCACTGCGTTATTGAGGCAAAGTTTTAATAGATTTACTTATACATCTATACCTTGATAATAGTAGCTATACGATTAACTTAAGGCATGTTTATCAGGTTTTTGTTATTCTCCACCGCCCAAACAGCGGCTTCAACTCGACTACGTAAATTTAACTTGCGTAATAAATGCTTGACGTGAACTTTAACTGTGCCTTCTACTATATTAAGTTTTCGAGCAATATGTTTATTGCTTAAGCCTTTTGAAATGAGCAATAATATTTCTTCTTCACGCCTGGTCAGCTCTGCTTCAGCACGTGATTCTAAACGCGATTCTTCATGCAATCCGCGTACAACCAGCTCAGATACTTTTTGGCTTAATACAATATGTCCATCTACTACCTGGTGTAATCGATCAAGCATGTCTTCAGGTTCCATGTCTTTAAGTAAATAACCATCTGCACCCGCACGAAGGGTGGCAACAATATTTTTCTCATTATCGGAGACGGTTAAAATAATAATACGGCTTTCAATTTCCCTGGCTTTCATAGCCTGTAATGTTTGTAAGCCATCCATTTTTTCCATATTAAGGTCAAGTAAAATAATATCGGGATTAAGTGATATGGCAAGTTCAAGACCCTGATTACCATTATCTGCTTCACCGACGACTGTAAATGCATCATCCATACTGATAAGGTCTTTAATGCCTCGTCGTATTAGTGGATGATCATCGATTATAATAATTGAATACACAGATTATTTACTCATTTGTTTGTTTATATTGACAGGTGCCGTTATATTTGTGGGCCTGAAGACTAGTTCAATAGTAGTACCATTTTCCTGTTTATTTATAATATTTAAATATCCGTTAAGTGTTAATGCTCGTTCTTTCATTATGCTAAGTCCGTAATGATGGGTACGTGATAAATCTGAAGTAAAGCCTACCCCGTCGTCTTCTATATTTATTTGTATATCACCTGATGTGTTGAACATTAAGGTAACTTTTGCAGATACTGCTTTAGCATGCTGAACAATATTTGATAATGCTTCTCGAATCAAATGTAAAATATGAATTTCTTCATTAGGAGTTAAATCACAGTAGGTTAGCTGGTTGTCACAATTTATACTGGTTTCACTGCGATTATTAAATTCAGCTACGGTTTTAAGCAGTGCTTCGTTAAAATCTTCTCCATCAATTTTCAGGCGGAATGTGGTTAAAAGTTCTCGCAACTCTCCATACGCACTGTTAAGGCCAATTTTGAGTTCACCAATTACATTCTTAGCATCCGTTTTTGTATTGGGTTTTTTTAATAAAGCCTGCAGGCGACTTACCTGAATTTTCATAAAGGTAAGTGATTGGGCGAGGGAATCATGTAGTTCACGTGCTATGGCGCCTCGTTCTTCTATTAATGCCAGACGACGAATTTCTGCGGCCTGGTGTGTGAGATTCATCGCGATACCAATATGCCCAGCAATACTTTCAAGTAGTTGTTGCTGCCAGGGTTCTATTGTGGAATTCTCAGCAGGTTCTATAATTAATACACCAAATAGTTGATTCTTATCACTGATGGGAATGCTGATTATCTGTTTTTTATTTCCGGACTGGTCCGTAATATTCAGTAGTTTGCTCTGTTTTTCTCCAAGACATTTCTGGCATCTGGTTTCTTCGCATAGTTGTTTGCTAACATCGTCAGCGTGAAGGGTAGAAGCCAGCATAATAGCATTTTCCTGCGCCTGATTGTTCAAGCAAATGGCTCCTCGACCTGTGCCGATAAGCTGTTCTATATCTTTTAGTATGTCAGGGAATGTCGTGGGTGGAGAAGTTGCTTCATTTAACTGTTTAACGATTTTGTAAAGTAGTTCCATTGAGCAGTTGCTTCGTTCCAGATCAATGGTTTTTTGAGTTACTCGTTTTTCAAGCTCTGTATAAATTTCTGATAAATCTTCAGCCATGGTGTTAAATGCATGGCCAAGTTGCCCAAGCTCATCTGCACCCGTGTAGCTGGTACGAAATGAGAAGTCACTTTTACGTGCCCGTTCGGCACCATTTAAAAGTTGTTGCATGGGTATATGAACACGTTTATAAACAAGAATAAGCGCCGTTATAAGTAGTAAAATTGTTAGTGCAAGTGCGACAAACTGAAAAATACGTAATCGCTTAATTTTTGTTTCTGCATCTCGTTCTAGTAGTGTAACAAGATAGTCAATGTTATCTACAAAATCAGATACTATTAAAAAGTATTGATTGCGTAGATTGGTCACCGCATCCTTGGTTATTGCCATATCTGTTTTATGTTCTTTCTCATCCAGAAAATCAGCAATACCTTCCAGGTAAATATCAAATATGGGTTTAATATCCCTGTGCCATTGCTGTGAAATATTGCTGTAAGCGATTCGTAATGGGTGCTGCTGATCAGCAGGTAAAATATCGGTTAGTTCTGCGCTTTGTAAATGTTCTTCAAATTCAGTAATTAATTTATGAGTTGCTTGCCAATGTTGTTCATAGGGGGCGTCATAAACAAGGCTGCTGGCAATTCGGTAAGAGCGCATACGTAATGCTCCCGATTCATTTATTGCGGTGGCCTGCCCCTGTATAGTTTCGGCAATAAACAATGATGCTGCCATGCTGGTAATGGCGAGAAAAGTGATTGTTGCCATTACCATGCCCAGGCTCATTAGCAAAGAGTGGCGAATTTTTAGATACATGATTTTCCTATTGTATCGTTAATTGTCTATTTCTGTACCTGTTGGTCGTATTTAAAGTTGATTATTATCAAAAAAATACTTTGTACTACTAATGAATAATTTACAGGAAATACTTCGTAAAGCTTTCTAAAAATAGTAATTATTATTAAGTTTATCAGTAGGTTAGAGATAAGCATAAGATACCACTTTAGTGGTAGTTTTGCTATGAATTTTGTTCTGATTCTATCAATCACTCTATAGACCTTCTTTTTAGCATATGTAAAATTGACTCTACTTAAATTTATCCACTTTGATTTTGGTTTTTTGAGTGTGATCAGTAGCCATTTTTTGTTATTGAATGCTACAAAAGTTAGCTGAATAATTATAAAACGATTAATAATTATAAAACGATTAAGGGGAATTATATGTTGCGTCACAAACGGCTTGTTAGTGGGGTGGTTGGTTTAGCCCTGATAGCAATAAGCCCATTAGGGCTTGCATCTTCAAGTGCTGTCAAAGAAGGTAAGCAACTGTTCGAAATGAATTGTATGGCCTGTCATCAGGCAGATGCTATAGGTAAAGCAGGCTTTGCTCCATCTCTTACCAATAAGGAATTACTGAGTACCGCTTCTGATAAGTTTTTTATGTCAACTATTAGAGATGGTCGTGCTGGAACTGGAATGCCCCCCTTTGCGCACCTGGGTAAGAAGAAAATAAAAAGCATTGTTGCTTTTTTACGTGATCATGAAAAATTACCTAATCGTTCTAAACAGATAGATGCACAACCTGATTCATATGGTGACTCAAGAAAAGGTGAATTATGGTTTACTCAGATCTGTGAAAACTGTCATGGTGTAAATGGTGAGGGTTACGGTGCAGGTGTTGCCGGTCCTGCTATCGGTAAATCAGGTTTCTTAAATAAAGTATCGGATGGATTTATTCGCGAAACAATTAAAAATGGTCGTTCTAATACGCGTATGCGTGGATTTTCTGGCCCGGATGGCCTGGCTAATCTGAGAGACTCAGAAGTAGAAGATGTTATTGCCTTTCTACGCAGTCTGAAAACCAGTGGTCGTACAAGCCGGTGATTACAGGCTTAGATAAAATCGCGAATATTAACAATACAATAAACTATTCAATGGGAAGTAAAGAATTATGAAACGTAGAAAAGACCTTTCCCGACGTGACTTTATAAAAAATAGCACGTTCATTACAGGTTCAGCTGCAGGTGCTGGATTATTTGCAGGTAATAACCCTGAACTGGAAGCAGCGCCTTCCGCTGATAAAAAAGCAGCTAAACGCACAACAGCTTTAGCCCAATGCCCTTATTGTGGTGTGGGTTGTGGCACTATTATCGTATCTGAAAACGGTAAAATTGTTTCCATGCGACCTGATAAAGATCACCCAACTAACTATGGCTTGCAATGCATTAAAGGTTTAACCGCTGCAGAACCTATTTATGTTGACCGAATGGAAGGTGATGCCTTTGTTCGAAAAGATGTTTGGGCTGAATGGAATAAGCCTGGCCATGGTGATATGGAGTACACCAGTAAAACTAAAAATGCGTTTGATGATGATTTGTTTGATCGTGTGCCATACAAGAAAGCATCTGACATGGTTGCGCATAAAGTAGCGCACTTTGCTAAAAAGTATGGTGGTAATTCCATTGCACTATATGGTTCAGGCCAGTTAACAATGGAAGGTCAGTATTTAGAAAATTTATTCATGAAAGGTGTACTGGGCTCTAACACCATCGAAGCGAATGCACGTATGTGTATGACTTCTGCTGTTACCGGTTACTTTGCAACACTGGGTTCAGATACTCCACCATTGGCATATGATGATTTAGAACTTTCTGACATGGTAATGCACTTTGGTCATAATGCCCGTGAATCTCATCCGATTATCTACTGGCGTATTGCAGATCATAAAAAGAAAACTGATATTCCGACGGTAATTGTTGATCCACGCTGGACAGGTTCTAGTCAGGGTTACGCGGATATTAATGCAAAGAATCACATTCATTTACCCGTAATGAATGGTGACATTAGTTTACTAAACTCCATTGCCCATGTGTTATTAAAAGATCACGATGATGTAGTTGACTGGGACTTCGTTAAGAAACACGCAACAGGCTGGAAAGAGTACGTTAAAGAAGTTAAGAAAAATTACAGTCCAGAGCAAGTTCAGGATCGAATGGGAACAGATAAAGTCGATCCGAAGACGATTCGCAAAGTAGCAGGCATGTTTGCCGATGCAACACGCAAACGTTTAAAGCGTAGCAAGATGGATCAGGCTGGAGATGGCTATGGTGGCGTAATCATTATGTGGGGTATAGGTTATAATCAGCACATACATGGTCAGCACAATGTAATCTCTATTATTAACCTGTTAACACTTACCGGTAACCTTGCTAAACCGGGTTGTGGGCCTTTCTCAATGACTGGTCAGCCAAATGCAATGGGTGAGCGTTTTACCGGTGGTTTAACCGGGCGTTTGCCATTTAATATGCCATTGAAAAATACCAAACATCGTAAGCATATGGCGAAGCACTGGGGTGTACCTGAGAAAAACCTGATCACCGCAATGAAGGGTGATAACAAAGGTATGGCCATCGGTATGATGGAGCGTTGCATTAAGGGCGAGGTTAAAGCGATGTTCCTGGTGTATGCAACTCACATTGATATGCCGGATCAACATAATCTAGTACGCCCGGGTTTAATGAAATCCTTCAATGTTGTTCAGGAAATTTATCGTCACGCACCGAATAACCTGTTTGCTGATGTTATCTTCCCTGCGGCCACCTGGGGTGAAGTAGATGGTGTATACATTAGTTCAGAGCGTCGAATTAATATCTGTCAGGCCGGTGGTACGCCACCTCCAGGTTGTCTGCCAGATATGGATATGGTAATTGATAAGGGCAAGGAAATTGCAGAACTCTTAGGGCTGGATAGCGACAAGATCTTCCCATGGGGTAAAAACAAACACGGTTTTTATGATGCAGAACAGGTATTCCGCTCAGTAGTAGAAGCTTCGGCAGGTACAGATACTGACCTGACGGGTATGCTGGAAGTTGAGAAGATTGATGGAACTGGTTTGTATCAGCAATTAATTGATCATCGCGGTATCCAGTGGCCCGCACCCACTTACACCATTGCAAAAGATGGTGGTGCTAAACGCCGTTATATGGGACAGGAAGGCGTATGGGAATCTAAACCTTATGGTTACTTCCGAACCAGCGATGGCAAAGTACATATGAAGTTATGTAAGCAGGATTATAGCCAGCGTAAAGAAATCACTAAAAAACTGATGGAATTTGGTGTTAAGAAAGATCACTTCTGTATTGATAATCTTGACCTTATTAAGAAAGCACGTGATATGGCACTTACACCTGATCTTCCTGATGAAAAGCATCGTGATAAAAAATGGGAGAAAATACCGAAAGATCAATATCCTTATTGGTTAGGACTGGGTGTGGTGTATGAACATTTTCATACCGCGAAATCAAATCGTAGCCCGACCACACGACGCCTGGTGCCCGAACAGTATGTAGAAATGCATCCTGATGATGCGAAAGCACTAGGTATTAAGGATGGTGATCAGGTTAAATTGATTACGCGTCGTGGTGAGTATCAGGCACGTGCCCAGGTTGGAACTAACAGTATAGTTCGTCCGGCACGCAACTCGGTTCCGCGAGGTTATATGTTTAGTCCATGGAATTTATCAGTTGCGGATAGTGCAGATCCGAAGAAAAATAAATGGCTGGTGAATGGTGTTTCCAGTCGCGTATTTGATCCGGTATCGGGTCAGGTAGACTTTAAGAAACTAGCATGTCGAATTGAGAAAGTTTAACGATAAGTTGGTGTACCTGGTTTCATTGAAGTTGTAAATAATACGGCATACTAAACAGTGTGCCGTATTTTTTTGGCAAATAAAAAGATAGTTTTCTCTTTATAATTATTTTCAAAAAAGCCTGGAAAAAACAGCAGTAAATTACTGAAAATGATAGAATATTTATCACTATTGATATATTGCAATATTTAGTTTTCGATACTGTTTAAGCTAATGTTTCAGAGATATTTAGAGTTTATGAAAAGACGACATTTTTTAAAAGATCTTATTGCCGGAGCGGTTGCAACAACGGTGTTGAAATCATCTATTGTTGAAGCGGCATTTGCTCCACAATCGGGTCAACGTTATTTACGACCACCGGGTTCATTATCAGAAGAAGATTTTGAAAGCCGTTGTATACGTTGTGGGCAATGTGGTGAAGTTTGTCCTAATCGTTGTATAGAATATTTTGATTTGGAAAATGGCGTAAAGTCACTCAATACGCCTTACATTACCCCAAGATCTAAAGCCTGTATTTTATGCATGAAGTGTGGGCAGGTTTGTCCAACCGGTGCAATTAAACCACTAGAGCGTACAGCAGAAGATATTCTTGGACATGTGAGAATGGGTAAGGCACGTGTCGAAAAAGTATTGTGTCTTTCGTATCAGGGAAAAACATGTGGGGTTTGTTACCGAGCCTGTCCACTTGCAGATACCGCAATAAAAGTACAGTTGTTGGAACAGCCCGTAGTATTAGATGGCTGTGTAGGCTGTGGTTTATGCGAGCGATCATGTATACAGCTTCCTCAGGCAATAAAAATAATTCCTGATCATGTTAGAACAATAAGCTAAATAATTATGAGTACAGAAATCAAACCTTTTTTTCTCTGGAAGCATTTAAATAAACTACGCTGGATGATTTTAAGTATTGTATTTTTAATGCTTATATATTTGCCTTTCGCACATGTTTATCAAACATTTGTTGCCTCTTTTTCTTATGACTTACTCGATCCATCTGAGAAAGAACTATATGACCTTATGCAAGTGCTAACATCACCTTTTGTAGAAGACCCTGCTGAAGGCTTAGATGCTATAAAAGGTAACACATGGTCTGGTAATTTTTTCGGTTATAAAATATCTGATCCATTAGCTGTGCTGGGTCAAATTGCATCTGGTATGACTGTTTATTGGCCATTTTTTTTAACAGGTTTAATTCCAATTGTTCTGACAGTAATTTTTGGACGTTTTTTTTGTGGATGGATATGTCCTGCAACTTTTTTGTATGAGCTAAATACAATTTCATCCCTATGGTTACAGCGCATGGGGGTCAAAGTCGGCAATCGGCGATTTGACCGGCGTTTGAAGTATCTTGTACTTGCGCTTGGTATAGGAGTATCCGCAGTCACCGGGTCGGTGCTTGTGTCAATGATTTATCCGCCTGCAATTATTGGTCGTGAAATTTATTTTGGTATTGCATTAGGTGGTTTCGGGGCAGGGCTGGTATTTTTTGTTTTAACCTTATTGTTTGATTTGCTGGTCGCACGTCGAGGTTTTTGCCGATACGTTTGTCCAGGTGGTGCACTTTATGCTTTGTTGGGGCAATTCAGGTTATTCCGCATCAAACGTATAGTAGAAAATTGTAATGACTGCGCAAAATGTAATGCGGTGTGTGAATTTGGGCTTGACCCATTACGAGATGATTTCGGTCAGGAATGTAATAATTGTACTGCATGTATAGCGATTTGCCCAACAGATGCACTAACCTTTAGTGTAAAAATAATTGATGATGCTAATCAGGGACCAGGACATTTAGGAAAGGTGTATCAAAGATTAAAATCTGAAAACTGAATTAATTGAGATAGTATTATGCAAAGACGCAGTTTTTTACAAAAATTGATCATGATTGCCAGCACTTTTGGTGTGGCTTCCATGCCTTACGTCGTTGCTCGTATTCTCGCTCCAGGCGAGCCAGGTAATTTTTCAAATCATCTACGCCCACCGGGTGCACTTGTTGATGATAAAGAGTTTGTAAAAGCCTGTATTGGTTGTGGATTATGTGGAGAAATTTGCCCGCCAAAATGTATTTTGTTTGATAAAAGGCGAGGAGGCTATGCTGTTAACACGCCTTATATTGACCCTGAAAATAAAGCCTGCATACTGTGTAATAAGTGTATGGAAGTTTGCCCAACTGAGGCACTCACTGAAATTCCTAGAGAACAAGTCAAAATGGGCTTGGCACAGATAGATCGGTCGGCCTGTTATCCCTGGGTTGATCGAGGCGTTTGTGGTGCATGTGTAGCAATATGTCCGCTGGGTAAAAATGCCATTGCTTTTGAATTTGCCGATATGTATCGACCTTATGTAAAAGAGGAGGGGTGTGTTGGTTGTGGTATGTGTGTGGAAATATGTCCTCATCCCAGTTTACCTATTCGTATTGTTGAGCCAGGCAAGGGTGTTGTCACACAGCATAATGTTTAAAAACATGCCACAGAGGTACGGAGATTGAAGAGACGTTTTTTTGTTAAGAAAATTACTGTGGACCTGCGAGTTTGTTACATGATAATGCCCCATAAGATATAACGAGATTGTTTTAGAATGAATAGATATAAATCAGGATTGAGTATAAATAGCTTATTAAATTTAATATCATTAATGATGATTTTAATATTAATACCATCTGAATCGGTTGCACACCACGTTTTAGGTCGTCCGGCCTATAGCCTGAATGAAGACTCAAATACACCACCCAGCATGCAGGTAGAAACACAAATTGGAGATTATTATTTAACCTACATGGTGTTCCCGGCGTTTCCAAAACCCGGTGAAAATGGTCGCATTAATGTTTACGCATCACGTATTGATAATGGTAATTCGTTTGAAGGTGAAATGACATTTACAGTACGTAACGATGGTTTATTTGAAGAAAAAAATGAGGAAAAAATTGGTACACAGGAAATGTATGATGGGGTATTCAGGCAAGGTTTTTTATTTAAAGAGAAGGGCAGCTATATAATCACTGCAACATTTGAATCTGCTGGTGAGCCTTATATTATTGATTTCCCATTACAAATTGGTGAAAGCTCGTCAATGGGGCCGATAGGTATCGCATTAGGAACAATAGTATTTGCGCTGATTACGGTTAATATAGTTCAACGTAAACGTTTAATGCGGGATAAAATACGTAATACAAGGGACGAGCTTTCGTGACACACCCCGGACTGCCCGAAATTTGGGGGTATATCGTTTGGTGTTTTATGATAGTGCTCACTCTATGGGCGTTGCTTAAAGACGCGCCTGAAACAATTTCATTAAAACATATCAGTTTATCTAAAATAGAATTGCTTCAACCCTCAATTAAATTATTAACTACTTCACCCTGGATATTGTTATTTTTAAAACTTGTCGTTATTTCTTTGTTCCTTCTGGTTATTATCGCAGGTCTTGAAGGTACGCCAATTCCCGAAAGAAATATTGCCACGGTTTTAACCTGGAATATATGGTGGGCTGGTTTAATAGTTTCAATATTCTTTTTTGGTTCAGCCTGGTGTGCTGTTTGCCCCTGGGATGCGTTAGCAACCTGGCTGGTTAAACCGCGAATATGGTTGAGAAATAAATCGGATTTTAATTTTAAAATAAATAATAGCCTGGAAATTAAACCACCTAAATGGTTGCGAAATGTTTGGCCAGCGTTGTTAATGTTTATTGGCTTAACCTGGTTAGAATTAGGTGTGGGTGTAACTACCAGCCCTTATTGGACAGCGTTGTTATCCTTGTTGATGGTGGTAATGGCGACAGTAATCCTGGCTATTTTTAAAAATAAGGCTTTTTGTCACTACATTTGTCCGGTAGGTCGAACCGTAGGTTTTTATGCGCAATTGGCACCCATTGAATTACGACCCATTAATGAAAATATATGTTCTAGTTGCAACAGTTTAGAATGTTTTAATGGCACTGAAAATATAGAAGCTTGTCCAACACAAATTGTAATGGGCCGTTTAACACAAAATACCTATTGCACTTCATGTGGTAACTGTACTCAAAGTTGCCCCAAAGAAAATATTACCTGGCGTCTACGACCACAAAGTTATGAAGCGGTACAAAGTGCTCGACCCCATTGGGATGAAGCATGGTTTATGTTGGCTTTACTTGCACTGACCAGTTTTCATGGTATTACTATGATGGAGTTCTGGGAAGGCTGGATAAGCCAGTTTGCACAAAAAATTGGTGACTCGGGACAATTGCTGGTAAGTTTTACAGTTGGCTTAATTATCAGCATGATAGTCCCGGTTATAATTTATACAATTGCTATTTTGTTAACTCGATATTTAACAAAATTTGAAATTAAATTTAAAAAATTATTTACGGGTCTTGTTTTTATTACACTACCTTTAGCATTTGCATATCATTTAGCGCATAATCTTAATCATATGATTCGTGAATCAGTCGGTGCTAGTCAGTTGTTTTTGAATCCTTTGGGTATAGGAACTCAACCAAAAACGCTTACCGATAGTATTTTAAAAGAATTCAATATGATTTTGTCACAGGATGTATTGTTTGCTATTCAGGCCTTATTAATGATGTTTGGTTTCTGGATAGCTATAAAGGTGTTACGACATCGAGGCCAACGTTTACTGGCTAGTTCTGGCTGGAGATTATTACCCATGATGGCATTTATTCTTATTATTAATGGTTTTAATTTATGGATGTTAACACAACCGATGGTAATGAGATTAGGTGCTTTGTGTATAGCGCCATTATAAATTACTGATAACGGAGAGTGTTTTGGATAGACGAGCATTTTTTACCCGGGGTGCAGATAAAGCGGCTCAGGCTTTAACCAAACATGCGGCTAAAAAAGCACGTGAAAATGCAAGCCGCTGGATACGTCCACCCTTTGCTATTGAAGAACTTGATTTTTTATTAGCCTGTAATCGATGTGGTGATTGTGTGCAGGCATGTCCACATGATGTTATTTTTCCTTTGTCTTCAAAATTAGGTGTTAAAGTTTTTTTAACACCTGCTATGAATTTGTTTAAACACAGTTGTCATCTGTGTGAAGATTGGCCATGTGTTGAAGTTTGTGAAAAGGAAGCCTTAAAAATAAATATACCACTGAATGAAAATGGCACAGAAGATCAATCGTCTGTAGAATTTAATGTAGAAGAAGTTGATAGGGCAGAAGCGATTGAAGAGCCTGAATCCAGAGTATTACCTAAAATAGCCACCGTTTTTATTAATGCAAAATCATGCATGCCTTATAATGGGCCAGAATGTGGGGCATGTCGTGTATGCCCAATTGAAGGTGCTATGGTATGGGAAATGGAAAAGCCATCAATTAATATGGAGTTTTGTACCGGCTGTGCTATGTGTCGGGAAGCATGTATTGTTGAGCCTAAAGCGATTATTGTTCAATCAAAATATAAATAAAGTATTAGAAGAAAAAGGAAACGAAAATACACGTAAATAAAAGCTGTGTAGGGTGGATCAATTATATTCCCCTGTTTTCTCTGCGTTCCTGTTAAAATTTTTAGATTTTTTATACTGAGAATATCCTGTTTGTATAGCTTGCTTCAAAGTAAGCGCCAACAAATCCGCAATCTATCATCTCCAAACTAAATCCTGAATAATATCTCCACACTAAACAGGAGATAAGCTATGCCATCACCCGATGACCGTGCAACACGTGCCAGTTACTGGCA
>Ga0316207_10001664_pt1 | contig 26115 bp, 25 predicted proteins | sample 6weekpyrite_MG_FD_204943 | JGI IMG/M metagenome (GOLD analysis project Ga0316207, IMG submission 204943) | Microbial mat bacterial communities from mineral coupon in-situ incubated in ocean water Damariscotta River, Maine, United States -... | ecosystem: Environmental > Aquatic > Marine >... | reverse complement strand
CCCTGATCCATAAGTCCGGCGCGGGTAGATGGGCATCGCCAACTTTCAATTTATAGGTGAGAGACAAAACCGTGGTATAGGGACTACGTTCAATGATATGCATGTAAAGATCATGGCTACCAGGGACGCGTGATACGGCCGTATCGCCCATCAGGCACAAATCCGGGAGTAGCTGCGCGAGTAACTGGTAATTACTTTCATTTAACCGACTCAGTTGCTCACTTCGTTGTCGGTTGATGGTATGACTCATAATAATTCCTGACAAACACGTGGTCTCATTACTATCCTTGAGTCACTCTCCTGCGTCAATCCTCATCATCGCGCTTTTGCCATGTACGGAGTCGAGCGCTAAGTCGGGCATGCGCCTGGTTTAATAGCTGACTGACACGTGATTCTGTCACCGCAATGATTGAGCCAATCTCACGTAGATTCAATTCTGATTCATAGTAGAGGGAGACCACGATGCGCTCACGATCAGGCAACCCCGATATCGCATCGCTGAGGCTTTCTTTGAATCGCTCTTGCATGAATAACTTACCCGGATCGGACTTATCATCAACCATGCCTGGCAGGAAGGTATCAGAGTCAGCACTAAATTGGTCCATACTGACAATACAGGCATGGCTGTCCTGAAGAATTTTGTAGTATTCATCAAGATCGATGCCCAGTTCTTCGGCAATTTCCTGGTCACGGGCATCACGACCAGTTCGATCTTCAATCAGCTTAATTGCCGCAGCAAGATCACGTGCACGCTTGTGGACTGACTTTGGTGCCCAGTCGTTCTTGCGTAACTCATCCAGCATGGAACCACGGATGCGGATACCGGCATAGGTCTCAAACCGAGCCCCCTGACCAGCGTCATATTTCCGGCCGGCCTCTATCAAACCAATCATCCCAGCCTGTATCAGATCATCGATCTGAACACTATCAGGCAGGCGTGCTTTCAAATGATAGGCAATGCGTTTGACCAATGAGGCGTGTTCGATCACCAGTTGATCGGCATCAACGGTATTCTCCGTGTATGCGGGGTCAGTATTTTCTGAAGACTCGACCATATAAAGCAATTACCACCTTCGCCCAGCGGCTACTGAGCCATTACAAACCCTGTGATGTGAAAGATTCCATAAAATAGACGTGCCTCACAGAGTGATCGGCAGACATTCCATTTTCTTTAACCCTGATTGCCAGATAAAATACAGTGAAATTTCTATCTGAAAGGTTGTGATGTATCAATTCCTGTTAATGACGCTTGCGTGTGCCTTTCTTGTCGGCTGCAGCACATCAGAAAAGCGTGCTGATCACGATACTCCTATCGGTAACGAACTGAATTACTTAGTAAAAAGTGATATTGATACGGTTGCTGACATCCACCTGCAGCAATTGGACAAGCACCTCGAGACACTTGCCTATAAGCTTTACCGGCGTAATCCACGCCATTGTCATGGTGGTACACCCGCGATAGACAACTGTGTAAAACGTGTATTTCTCAGTAAAGATGCCGACACCCCTGACTTATTCGCCAAAAAAGGGTCAGAACTTATCAGCCTAGGGTTAACTAATGACTATAAAGGTGATCGTGTTGCCGCATTTATCTATGGCTTGCGAACAATGCTACAAGCGGCCTATGAGAATAAAAATGAGTTTTTCATTACCGATGAACTTGCTCCACAAAAGCTCTATAACTCCGCAAGAAATATAGAAATTGCAGTGTGGAGGCTGAGTAATGTCCGTGATGATAAGGGGAAGTTATTACTGCTTAGCAATACTATCGGCAAAGACATTGCGAATCTCAGCTTTGAACGCCTGTTTGGTAAAATGGTGTCTTTACAGGATACACTTGCAATAATCGTCGCAGAAAGCACCAAGCGACATATTAAAAACATTATTCAAAGACTCGCGACTGCGGCCTTTCTTCCCATATAAGAAGGGATTCATAGCAGAATATTGGGTATAAGTGGTGTTTTATCAGCTTGTTGGTGAAATTGAATACAGCAAGTGGATATTTTAAGAAAGCATCCGGCTTTTATTGTTTATTCATCTCGTTCAAATAAACTGCTTAGAATTTCATCGACTGTTGATATAACTTCTGCAGATGCCCTGACCTGGGTTAAGTCCTGCTTTAAACCGATTAAGGGTTCGGCGAGTCCGCCCAACTCAGCGCCTGACTCAGTTGTGCCAAAGCGTGCTATGCGCTCGGCATTATTGCGCGCACTCTCCAGTCCATTCTGTACGCCCTGAAGACCAGCGTTCAATACCGGGTTTATCGAGTTAATAGGCATAACCAGTTAGTCCTCAAAGACTGAAATAATGTCACGCAAACTACTATCCAGGATCGCATCTGGTGGGATCTCTAATGTTCCAATAATCATCACTACCATCACCAAATAGGCTAATGTACCCTGCATAAAGAGGCTAAATAGCGGATTTTTCCAGATTTTAAACGCATATGCCTTCATAATTGCACCTTGACCCTTCAAGGTCGCTTGCGAAGGCATTTATCGTTTTTTATCCTTGGCAAGTGACAAAATTTCTTTGCCCCTCACCCTTTTTAGCGTCCAGATACGCGAGTTCTTTAGGTTACAGAATGTTAAATCTTCTGTATCAATTGGTTTTTCTTCCTTTCTCAAGCGGTAAGTCTCGCTGTTGGCTGTACTCAGCCATAGATGCATCGTAGAGCTTTACATTCGTATAACCGAGATCACGCAAGGTCAGGTAACTCTGACTGGCACGATGGCCTGAACGGCAATACAAGGTCAATGGCATGTCCTTGTTGTTTACGCCAATATTGTTGAGCGCTAACTGAAGTGTTTGATTGTTTTTGGGAACAAAACCATTATCAAAGTCGACATTATTCTCCCATGGCCACCACTTTGCTCCCGGTATACGACCTGTGCGTGGATAACGCGGGTGACCAACAAACTCTTCTAGAGAACGCACATCCAACAAGGTCGTGGCATTGTCCTGTTTAATATCGTCCAGCAATGCCTCATTGTCACGTCCACGGCCATTTTTCTTATAGGTAGTGGGGAGTTTTTTTTCCGGTTTATTATCAACCTTATGTCCTGCAAGCACCCACTTCACCAGCCCGCCGCGTAATACTGATACCTTGGAATGGCCAATACGCTCCAATTCCCAGAACAGACGCCCGGCATCGAGCCCCCCCATATCGTCATAGATCACAACATGATGTTTATTCGTTACCCCGAGGTTCCCCAGCAACGTGACTAATTGGCCATCGTTAATCCGTACTGAAACCTTATCTCGCTTTCGCTTAGTCACGATATCCTGGTAAGAAAGCCGTATTGCACCGGGAATATGGAAACGCAGGTATTGGACATTGTCAGCTGTCATATCCAGGACAATGACATCTTTATTGGCCATATTTTTCGCTAACCAGTCATGCTCGACATACACAGGTGCAGCCTGCAGTGATAAAGCCTGAAATAACAACAGGCATAAGAAAAATAAACGTGTCATAGCTAACCCTGTAACTGTTCAAAATAGAAAAATGCCGGCGAGCCGGAATTGTTCGTTATACTACCTGTAACAGGGAATGAAAAAAATATAATATGTCCGAGCCTGATGTAACTTCACGTGAAAAATTTTCCTGGGCGATGTACGACTTCGCTAATTCCGGTTTTGCCACTGTCGTCCTGACAACCATTTATAATGCCTATTTTGTATCAACCATTGCGATGGGTAATGGATTGGATGCGGGTGCGGCGACACTGCTCTGGACGCTCGCTATTGCGGTGGGCAATGCATTGATTCTATTTACAGCACCCATTGTCGGTGCCTTTTCCGATCTGTATGCGCAGCGCAAACGCTTGCTCATTTTCAGCACACTTGGCTGTGTCTTGTTAACAGCCATGCTGTACATCCCTGATCGGGGTGATATCGCACTGGCGACACTTTTTGTTATCGGTTCCTACTACATGTTTGCGACAGGTGAAAACCTGATCGCCGCCTTTCTGCCCGAACTCGCCTCAAAAGATCAAATTGGGCGGCTATCAGGGCTTGGCTGGTCGATTGGTTTTATCGGCGGACTGTTTACCCTGTTGTTATGCCTGGCGTATGTGACCTGGGCAGAATCCGCTGGGCAAATCGCAACCGACTATATCCCGGTATGCATGTTGATTGTTGCCGCCTGCTTTGCAATCTCCGCCTGCCCGACTCTACTGTGGGTAAAAGAACGTGGCACGGCAACAACCGGTGAGAAACACGTCATCCGCAATGCCTTTGGCCGCGTTATACAAACACTCAAACACCTACGTCACTTTCCTGACCTGCGCCGTTTCATGCTGGCTCTGACCTGTTTCCATGCCGGCATCTATATTGTTATTTTCCTTGCTGCCGTATATGCCGAGCAGGTAATGGGCTTTGATACAAAGCAAAATATTATCCTCATTAGTGTTGTAAACATTACCGCGGCAGCCGGTGCATTTGTATTCGGTCATATTCAGGACAAACTCGGTTCGGTGCGCACACTCGTGGTGACCTTATTGTTATGGTGTTTAGCAATATTGATTGTCTGGTCAAGTACGGCAACTGAACCATTCTGGCTTGCTGCGAACTTGATAGGCCTGGCACTCGGCGCTTCACAGTCTGTCAGTCGTGCACTGATTGGCCTGTTCAGTCCACCCGGTCGCTATGGCGAGTTTTATGGCTTGTGGGGGATGTGTGTAAAACTTGCCGCAATCATTGGCCCGGTTTCATACGGTTTGCTTAACTGGCTGAATCAGGGAGACCACCGGATGAGCTTGCTCATCACGCTGGTATTTTTTGTTGGCGGCATCATTATCATGGCCGGTATTGATGAGAAGCGCGGCAGCCAGGCAGCTCACAGCGAATACTGAGTCAAAACGAATCCCGGACAATAAAAAAAGGCAGCCAATGGCTACCTTTTTTATGAAACGACCATACCTGGGGTTTAGCCGTTCTTACTTTCCAGCATGCGCTGTATCTTCGGCTCAAGGATTAACTCCATGGCGAAGCCCATCTTGCCACCCGGCACAACAATTGTGTTCGGGCGAGACATGAATGAGTTTTGGATCATGTTCAGCAAGTGTGGAAAATCAACACCAAACTCAGCAGGCTTACGGAAGCGAATAACAATAAAACTTTCATCTGGTGTTGGAATATCACGCGCGATGAAAGGGTTAGAGGTATCGACCGTAGAAACGCGCTGGAAGTTAACATCTGTCAGCGAGAACTGCGGTGTAATGTAGTTCACGTAGTCCGGCATACGACGCAGGATGGTATCGACGATGACTTCTGCATCGTAACCACGTTCGGCGTTATCACGGAAGATCTTCTGGATCCACTCGAGGTTAACAATTGGCACCACGCCTACACCCAGGTCAACGTGTTGGGCAACGTCATTGTTATCTGTCTTGGCCAAGCCATGCAGACCTTCGTAGAAGAGCAGGTCGGTCTCGCCCTTAATGTCTTCCCATGGCGTGAACTGGCCTGGTGTCAGGTCAGTACCGAGACGGCCATTATGCTCAACGGCTTCTTCATCACTGTGCAGATAGTAACGGCGCTGGCACTCACCTGTCTTGGAGTAAGACTCGAAGGTGTCTGCAAGGATATCGAAATGGTTAGCATTTTCGCCAAAATGACTGAAGAATTTATTACCGCCCTCTTCTTCCTTAATCATCTGCTCTTTCATTGCAGCGCGGTCATAGCGGTGATAACTGTCACCTTCAACCACCAGCGGGTTAATGCTTTCGCGGTGGAAGATGTGCTCAAAGGCACGCTTTACAGTAGTAGTACCCGCACCGGAAGAACCGGTTACGGCAACAATCGGGTGTTTCTTGGACATAGTGATCCCTTTAATCGGTAAAATCAGCGGCGCATATGATAGCAGATTCCGCTGTCAACGCACGCCTGATAGTATAATTATATATATTTCAATATATTAGGTCTATTTCTCAGCGCCAGTATGCGTTGCGCGTTGACGCCGAAGGGCCAAATTTGCTGGATCTACCCCTTCCAATGACCAGCCTGTTGTGTGCTGCTGAACCACTGCTGCAAACATATGAATATGCGCATCCTGATCGTTCAGTGCGGGGATATAACGGTATTGCTTGCCACCGTTTTCCAGAAAGGTATCCCTGTTCTGCATGGCCATTTCTTCAAGTGTTTCCAGGCAATCGACAGAAAATCCCGGGCAGATAACATCGACTGACTCAACACCCTCAGCGGCCCACTGGGCAAGTGTCTTATCCGTATAGGGCTGTAGCCATTCTGCCTTACCCAACCTTGACTGAAAGGTGATCGCCCATTGCTCATCAGCGAGTTCGAGTTTTTCAGCAAGCAGACGCGCTGTCGCCTGGCATTGACAGTAATACGGATCGCCGGCATTTAGCATTGCCTTCGGCAGGCCATGAAACGACATCAGCAAGCGGCTGGCTCGACCATTCGCTTTATTATGGGTGCGAACGCTCGCTGCAAGCGCTTCAATATACCCAGGGTGCGTATGGTAATTATTCACCGTGCGTAACTCGGGTATCCAGCGCCAGGATTGAAGCTCTCGGGTAACGGCATCAAAAATAGCCGCTGTCGTCGAGGCTGAATACTGCGGATAGGCCGGCAACACCAGGATGCGACGTACACCCTGGCGACGTAGTTCATGCAAAGCATGAGGAATAGACGGCTCGCCATAGCACATGGCCAATGCCACGGGCACCTCTACACCTGTTTGTGCCTTGAGCTCTACAGCCAGTGCCTCACGCTGTCGGCGGCTGATCACCATTAATGGGGAACCGTCTTCCATCCAGATACTTGCATAGGCCTTGGCAACATGGCGTGGTCGAAATGGCAAAATAACGAGATTTAATATTAACCACCAAATCACCCTCGGTATTTCTACTACCCGAGGGTCGCTGAGAAACTCGCGGAGAAACCGACGTACGGCGCCACTGGTCGGCTCTACCGGTGTGCCAAGATTGCAAAATAAAACCCCCGTTACGTCAGCTGAGTCATGTGGATAATCCGACTCACCTATATAAGACTTTCCTAACATTCTCGTAATATTTCCATTTAATATCAAACTGGAGTATACAATATGCAGAGAAGTGGCATGTAGGGTAATTTATTGAAAAATATTTCCCGGCACTGAATGTCTATCTGGCTAGATGTGAAAAGCGCCATTTATTTTTGAATTCTGCAGGGGCGGGAACAGGGAAAAAGACCAGCACATATGTGCTGGTCTTTTATTTTTTATCCCAGTCCTTCAAAAATCTTGTCACGAATATCATTAACCGTGCCAACACCTTCAATCTTGATATAACGTGGCGAGCCTTCCTCGCCGCTGTCTGCCCAGACAGAATAATAATCAATCAATGGTTCCGTCTGTTCGTGGTAAACATCGAGGCGCTTACGAACCGTATCTTCCTGATCATCATCACGTTGAATCAGGTCTTCACCCGTTTCGTCATCCTTGCCTTCTACTTTGGGTGGATTGTACTCAACATGGTAAGTGCGTCCTGAAGCGAGGTGTACACGACGCCCACCCATGCGTTTAACAATTTCATTGTCATCGACATCAATCTCAACAACCGCATCCACCTCAACACCACGCTCTTTTAGTGCATCCGCCTGTGGAATCGTCCTGGGAAACCCATCAAACAAGAACCCATTGCTGCAATCCGGCTCGTCGATACGTTCTTTAACCAAACCAAGAATAATTTCATCAGACACCAGCCCACCAGCATCCATGACTTTCTTGGCCTCGAGACCAAGCGGTGTACCCGCCTTCACAGCGGCACGCAGCATGTCTCCCGTTGAAATCTGAGGGATGTTATATTTATCCTTTATGAAGTTGGCCTGTGTGCCTTTGCCAGCACCTGGACCGCCAAGTAATATAATCCGCATACGTCCTCCCACTTATATTATTGTTCTACCTGTTTTGATTATGCACAGTAGGCCTGTCCAGACCAGTTAACAGAATCAATAGGCCAATGGGCCTGACTTATAAGGACTGAATTCTTGATTATTGCGAGGGCGTAAACTGCTCCTGCCAGTTTCCTGAGGGAAGAAACTCCGCTTGTTCTCTTAACGCTACGGCTTCACTATGGCGGCCTAAACGCGCGAGAATTTCACTTTTCAACATCAATGACCCCTGGTTGTTGGGCAATAATCTCAGGCTCTGATCAACCGCAAATAAGGCGGCCTGGGTCTTGCCTTTCAGGTACAAAGCCGTGGCCAGATTATGGTGGCCTTTCTGGTAATCAGGCTCAATACGAATCGTGGTTGAGAAGTGTTGAATGGCTTCGTCAATCTGCTGTTTTTGAGCAAGTATAACGCCCAGATCATCATGCGCCTCCGCATTACTGGGATTGAGTTCAATTGCCCGTAGCAGATCACGCTCGGCATTCTCAAGTTCACCATTCCAGATATAACGTACACCCCGTTTGGTGTAGCCAAGCGAACTGTTCGGATGACGTTCCAGGAACACGGTCAGATCGTTAATTCCTTCAGCTACCCTACCCTGTCGCCCACGTACCATGCCGCGCCAAAACCATGCCTTACTCAGTGAGGCGTCCAGTTCAATTGCGCGCGATAAATCATCATCAGCCTTATCAAAATTCAACACGTTAAAATATGCCTCACCGCGTTGGAGGTAGAGGTGAGCCGGTGCAAGATGACCCGATATTTTATTGGTTAAGCGCTCAATCCTCGCACGCACAGCTTCATGACTGTCTTGCTCATTTGATTGACTACTTGTTGCTATTTGAATGTCAGGGACATTAACGAGCGGATCAAGATACTTATCTGCCTTGGTCGGCAAATCACCAAAACATGCCAGGTATGACTCTGATGACATTAATGCCAATATTTCACCATTAGGCGTCAGTAACTCGTAGTCTTCGAGCGAAATGTCTACGTCGGCATTAAAATGTGACCCGCTGCACTGCTCATAGATACGCTCGCCTGATGCATCAAATTGGCGAAACGATCGCAAACCATCGGTACTGCCGTAAAAATTCACCAAGGTATGTATCGGGGCATTCCGATGATGAGGTAAATAGGTTGCTGAATAGTCGAGCTGAACCTGGTCGTGTTTATAGATGAACACCTCGATACTATGGATAACGTCGGGCCGCTCAAGCTCCCACTGAATCGTACTCAACAGGCGGCCTGAATGTTTATCAAAATAGCGAACCTCTTTATAAAAGTCCCCAGCATTTAATCCACCATAGCCCCCCACTTCCTCCTCTGTACGAACATCGACGTTTTTAACCAGGGCCTTGTGCAAGGAATAAATGTTGTCCGCAAACTCATTCCATTGTTTAACCTGCCTGGCATCAGCCTTCATGGGTGACAGACGTTCTTTAGCAGTAGTTATGCCAGGCAACCCCAGCAAAATCGCCATACATATAAGACTTCGTATAATCCTGATATCTATTAAATAATGCATTTACTGGCTCCTGATTATCTCCGTATACAACATAAGACTATCGAATCACCAAAATATTCCATTAAAATCATAAAAATAATAGCGCATTGGCGTATAACATAGGGAATAAAAGCTTAACCCTACCGTCTTCTTTCTATATGGATATGAAAATTTAGACAATGCCATTCAATCAAAGCCGAAAAAGCCTGTTTAAAGAAACACTTCTTCAGTACCGTAAAGATGTGTTCAGGGTCGCCTATTCCTGGTGTCATAACAATGACCTTGCACGTGAATTGACCCAGGAAGCGCTTGTTAAAGCCATGTCCAAGGCTGAGTCACTCCGAGACATGAGCGCAATGAAAAGTTGGCTGTTCCGTATCCTCAGGAATTGCTGGCATGACAGTTATAAACAACATGTCAAAATGGATGACATTGATGAACTGGATATCGCCATTGACAGTGAATCAGAGGACCTTGTTTACCAAAGACAAATAAAGAAACGTGTCATGGCTGCAGTCAATGAACTCAGTGATGAACAACGACAAGTAGTGACCCTCGTCGACCTTGCTGATATGTCATACAACGATGTTGCAAATTCACTTGAGATCCCGGTTGGCACAGTCATGAGCCGACTCTATCGAGCCCGGAAACACTTGCGAAAATACCTTCAGGACCTGGATATAAATCATAGCCAGATACGCCCACATGTACGGAGGGTGAAATAATGAATGACACACATATTTCAGATGATCAAATAAATGCCTTTATTGATAACCAACTGGACCTTTCTGAAAAGGCGCGTGTCCTCGAAGCTATTCGCACGGACAAGATTTTTGCTGAGCGCGTACAGGCAATGCAAAATAGCAAAGATATGCTTGTCCTGACATATTCAGACATCTCACCTGGGGACGAGCCCTCTATCACCAAACCAGCTTCAGGCACCTGGAAAATGGCTGTTGCAGCCAGTGTAATGATGATACTTACCGGTGTATTAGGCTGGTTTAGCCATGACTATTCACAGGACGCTATTTCATCTCAGATGCAAAGCATTGCCAGCTTTAATGCTGAAACTTCTCAAAATGAAAACATTCTTTTACACATTAAAGATATGGACGAAGAGAAAATCATTCACGTTCTGGATACGGCTGAACAACTCCTTAAAAAGCGTGGGGAAGCAAAAAAGCCGCTAAACCTTGAGATAGTGGCAAACGCATCTGGGCTTGGGTTGTTACGTAGCAACTCTCCCTACCGTGAACGAATAGAATCCATAAAGCGTCGGCATATGAATGTTTCATTTCTAGCATGTGGAATTGCCATGGAAAACTCACGCCTAAAAGAGGGTAAGGCTGTGCAATTATTACCTGAAGCTGAAAAAATCAATGCGGCGATCGACAAAATCCTGAACAGAATACAAGATGGTTGGACATACGTCGAAGGCTGATTTCTAGCCTTCAAATTACAACACGTGTATCAGAGTCCTTGCTATGCAGCCATTTGCTTGGCAATCGCCTCGACATCTTCAAATTCAGTCTCGATCAACGATGTAAAGTCATCCATCACCATTGTTTCATCAAGGCCTAGTTCTGACAAAATATACAGCGGGAGCTCGCAATCAGATTCATCACCAATATTAACGCGCTTAAGTAGATGATTGGCAACCTTCACCAATTTCACAAAAACGGCGTGTTCACCCTGGTAATGCTCTGAATGATGTTCTCGCACAGTCACGGTAACCTCATCAGGGAGTCGCCAGGCCTCCATTAGCCATGCACCTAGCTGGGCATGCCCCATTTCAATAACATCTTTTGCCTGGCCCATGCCAATCACCTGGTGTTCGAGTTCAATCACGGGGGTATCCGGGTGTGTTGCTACAAGTTTGTTTAGTAAATAGAACTCCGGTTGGAACATATGACCAAGTAGCAGGAAACCGAAGTTGTGCAATAAACCTGTCAGGTATGCCATGGCAGGTTTAGGACGTTGCTCAATTGGCATCAGGCGGGCAAGGCGTTGCGTCAACGTTGCACATGCGACACTGTGCTGCCAAAACGCATTCAGGCCGAGCGGACCATCAACCGGGTTGCGGAACTGTTTACCTACCGCAATACCAAGTGCCATATTCATGGTCATATCAAACCCGAGTACACGCGCAATCGCATCCTGGATCGTATCGACATCACCACGAAAACCAAACAATGAAGATCGTGCGTAGCGCAATGTCTGTGCGGATAGACTGGGATCTGCCTGGACAATATTTGCCAGATCTTGCATTGACGGTTCATCTTCCCGACTCAACTCAAGGATGCGCATTGCAACATCTGGAATAGCTGGAAGATCATATATCTGTTTAATACGATGCTTGATATCTAAAGGTTGTTCACTGGCGCGCGCCTGTGACCTGCGCTGCTCATACTCCTCGATAGGGTAGGAAAACCGGCCAAATCGTTCATTTGCAACCAGCCGGGTGTAATCTTTGCCCCGCATACGGATCACGATGGAGTGTGAACCTGGTTCAAATACCACTTCCGCAAGTTCAGTGATACTTCTATCGATCAACATAGGCAAGTTAAAGGGTTTCCCTAATGGTGGGGTTGATCCCTTTTCACAGCCAAGAAATAAAGAAGACATATCAGCCGATGATTCAACATAAAATTCTCGACCAAATTCATTCAGCATCGCTTTAAAATCGAGGACATGATCGACTGGCAAAACAGCCATGTAATGATGTTTACCATCTGTAAGTAAAACTGCTCGCAGCACCTGATGTCGATGCATACGTATAATATCTGCAGTTTCTTCAAGTGTAGAAGTGGGCTCATGAGCCTGAGCAATATACTTACACGCGCTCTGCTTGAAGTAATGCGCAATATGTTGCGGGATTGCCATTTTGTTCACCTGCTTAAATTCTTTACAAAAATTGACCAGCTAGCATCCCGCAATATGCCTAACATCAATAACTCAATGATCAGCCCTGGCAAAGTACAATCGTACACAAACTATAGTTCATACAGATGATTGCAAGCGTGCATGGTTCACAGAACTGTTATTATGTCGGGAAAATTGACGACTTAAGATATACACGGATGGGCTGTCTAAAAGGTTCCATCAAAATATGAAATATTGATAAATAGTTTCATATTTCGATATCTACAACTCAAGGAATGATTATCCCCCTGATAAAACAATCCATTACAACTCACTCTCGTTCGTTGCCTAATGTAAATATTTTAACTGTTCAAACAGAGGATCAGTAACTGGAGATAGTTTTTTGCGCATAACGGAGCCGATTGCGTCAGTTCGAGCAAAAACAGGGGTGGCAATCGCATCAGTCACCGCGGCAAGGGCTAGCAAAGCAATGGATTCATTGCGAAGCTCAGGGACTTCAGCAAGCAGCTGCTTAAGTTCTGCCTTTGGGTTGGCAACGGCCTGGCGAGCATTGTCGATAAGTGTCATTACATCCTGTTCAGCCATTGCATTAGAGACCATTTCACCATTTTCATCTTTTACGGGTTCGTAAGCATGATCAAAGTATCTGCCAAGTGCATTAAACAATGCACAAACAGATTCCTGGTTTGTCGGCTTCTTAAGAATCATTGCACTGGTATGAATAAAGCTTTGCCCTTGCTTTGATAAAATTTTATTCATATGACTGGCAAGGGCATTGCCTTGATCAGCAAGCGCCTGCAATTTCGATTGATATGTATCCGAATCATTTCGAGCAGGGACTGTTTCGGGGAGATCATCAGGTGTAGCCTCCAGAAACCCGATGCGGTAAACATTTTTTTTCAGCCCTTTCGCCCAAAGCTTATTCCGCGTTTCATCACTAATAAGGTTTCCTTGCAAGACAAGACGAACACTTCTGACGATCGCGTAGGGATCTTCTTCAAACGGTAGAAATTCGATCAAAAAATCTGCAAGCTCAACACCCATACTTCCATTCACGACATATTCGCTCTCTAGCATACGGCGCGCATGTTCCGCCTCAGGCGCCGCCCACCAGGCAAGGCGTGCAAGCTCATCCGTCAAGCCCTGCGCGCAAACCACCGCCATCACCGCTTCCGGTTCACCGAGTTTAAGCAGGTCAGCAAGGCTGTCGTCCTTCATTTGCCCCATGCGTGTCCAGCGTTTCAGGAAAACAGGGTAACCTCCGGGTGATCCTAATACGTGTCCCGACAATAGTTCGCGCACCTGTTTGATATATAACTCATCCTTGCAATTAGGGTTTAATTGCACCTGCATCTCGTTGCCATTAGCCAGGCCATAAACAAGCATGCGCCCTTCGTCGATGCGCACGGCATCCACCTTGTTGGCAAGCATGACATTCAGACGTAGATTATCTTCTGTAGATAGTGGCATTTTTTATTACAACTTTATAATAAATCAATTCAATTGGACCCGTTGACCCCAGGGTGTTTTTTGTTTGCCCTTTACCAACCAGATAACAGGATAGGCCGGTTCATGGCCAGGAAATTCACCTTCGGCATCAGTGAAATAGATCAACAAGTCAGGTTGCTTTCCTTGATGCTGAACGTATTCAAATGCAGGGCGAAAATCGGTTCCACCGCCGCCCATCATATCGTCAGGCACATCAAATGTATCCCAGGGTTCAAACGTCCATGGTGCATTCGCACTGACATGATCATCACAGGCCAGCAGGCTAATACGTGCTCTCATTTGCCCTTTAATCGCATCGACCTCAGAGATGAATTCGTTCACCTCATCATCACTAATCGAACCGCTTGTATCGAGCACGATCGTGACATCAACCTGGCTACTTCGCAGGCTAGGTAAAATCGCGCTGCCCTCACGACGTGAGGGACGCTGAAAACTGTAGTCATCCCGGGCGACGGCCGTCATGTAGCGCGCCAGCAACATGCGCCATGGCAACTGTGGTTGCAAGAGATGATCAACCAGTCGAGCGAGTGCATCACCCATTTTCCCAGACTGCATAGCAGTTTGCGCGGCACCAGCCAGTCGCTGCTGCCACTGCACGCTCAGTGACTCTTTTTCACCGTCTGAAAGCGGTGGGGGTTGGCTCGCACCACCGTGATTTTCATCAAATTCGGCCTCGTTACCTTCAGATGAATTATCCGGATCAGTGCCACCTTGATCGCCACCTTCGCCTTTTTCATCCTGACGTTGCTCATCATCAGGTTCGTTGCCCTGATCACCGCTGCCATTGGAAGGCTCATTATTTTCCTGTGACTCCTGATCATCTTCCTCGTAAACATGTTGATCTTCAGTCTCGCGATCATCCAGGTCATCAATCGTTGGATAGATTTCCTCGGCTGTCATGCCGTCATATTGCGGATCGTACAGCGTATCAGGTGTGGGCTTCATCCCCTCGGTAACAAGGATCGGGTTAATCGCCAGGTCACAGGCCAGATCCCAGCGGTGTTTAATACGATGCTGACGCCTGGCAAAGTGAGACAAGGCACAGTGCAGTGCCTCATGTGCAAGAATAAACTGGGTCTGCTCTAGCGACAGTGCATCAATGTAATCGTGATTGTAGTAAAAGGTCTTTGCATCTGTAGCGGTGGTTTTACACCAGCTTGCCGCCGCTTGCATCATGGGTAGACGCAACACGAGCGCGCCAAGAAACGGCTTATCCAGGATCAACCGTGTACGGGCTGCAGCAAGTTTTGTTTCGACTTTATCGGACATTTTTTATTTTGACAGGATTAACAAGATTGACATGATGTGTTTGAAAACAATCCGTACTTTCTCTTTATTTCGACCTTGTTTGAAAAATTAATAAGTAAACCATTATCTATCCCGGTTGCAACGAGGTAGTTTACGAGTTGAACCTGATGTATTGGCATAATTGATGAAACCGCCTTCAATTCACAAATCAATACTCTTTCAACCAGAATATCAACGACAAATTCTCCAATATGAGTACCTTTATAGTTAACAGCCACTGGTACCTGTTGCTGAACAGACAGGTTCATTGACCTCTACTCATGAGCCAGTGCATTTTCATATACTTTTTCTAGAAATCCGCTTCCTAACGTATTATGAACTTCGTATGCACGTCCGATTACAATTTGCATCAGATCATCCATGATCATTTATACTCTCCTTAGTTAGTCGTAAAGCATCTTGTTTATCCTGTGAATCCTGTCAAAAAAAGCAGACCCAAAAAGTTCTAGTTATAAAGCATGACATCGGCAATATCTTTTGCCCATGTTGCAAACTGTGGCACGGTAAACATTTCTTCGCCAACTGCTCGATGCATATCCGACACTAACATGACGCCCATCTCACGTTGTGGGAAGCTACGTGCATAATCGAGGATATGGCCCCAGGTCTGTTCACGCGTATCTTCTTTCTTGGCACGAATGGCTCGACCAACCAATGCAGCGGCAACGGCATACTGCAGGTCAATTTCTTTCGGTACGTTGATGTCCTCACCACGCAGGATGGCATCAATATCCGGCATATTATCCAGGTTGTCGACAAAGGCCTTCAGTTCAATACCGGCGGCAGGGCCGACACAGGCCTGCAAGGTGCCGAGTAGCAACTCGGGGTGATCACCAAACTTGTGCAAGCCTCGATGCGCGAACTCCCATGAACGTGGTGATGGGAAAGCAACCGGGTTATGGGCCGGATCAAAATCAAATAACAGCTCTGGTCGGAAACGCAGAAATGCAATCACTCGCTCATCAATATTATGATCGTACGCCCAGGCCACCCAGTCATCGAGATGGGTATCCACCTCAAAGTGTGAAAAACGGTTCGCAAGCGGTGCAGGCATGGTATAGGTCACCCCACGGTCACCCTGCCGGTTACCGGCAGCAAAGATTGCCCAACCATCGGGTACCTTGTACTCACCGAGACGTCGATCGAGGATCAACTGGTAGGCGGCGGCCGAAACAGTTGGGGCAGCCGAGGTGATTTCATCAAGGAACAGGATGCCTTTCTCACCGTGGCGCTCAACATCAGGCAGGATCGCAGGAATCGCCCAATCCACCGTATCATCGACACGGAAAGGTATACCGCGAAGATCTGTCGGCTCCATTTGAGAAAGGCGAATATCAATCACCTGAACATTATGATTGTCTGCAACCTGCGCGATCATCTGTGACTTCCCGACTCCGGGTGGCCCCCATAACATCACCGGGGTGTGGTGACCCGCTTCAGTACTGCTGAATTCTCTTTCCAGAACGGCTAACAACTGTGCCGGACGCATGCGACCTCCAAGATACAAACTCTAGTATTAGCAAAAGCTGAAGTTTACCAGATTTATCAGGCACTACGCAGCTGATTACACGCAGGATGTCCCTATGGACTGCAGGTGAAATGACTAATCTTGCTTGCGAGTAAAGCGTATGATCTTTCGACGCGAACGTTTATCCGGCCGGTGTTGCGGAGAAGGTGTATGCGCGGCATGGGCACGCATCTCGGCTGAGAGCTGTTCACGCTCAGCCTGGCTGGCCGGTGTTTCTGTATAGAGGGCTTGCGCGACACTAGCTGGGCCACGTTGTTTGCTGAGTTCATCAACGATCACGGTGTACCGATATGAGCCCCGAGTAATTTCAAGTTCATCACCTGGCTGGATGACCTGCGAGGGTTTTACGCGATGACCACCTCGATGGACCTTGCCGCCACTGATTGCCTCGGTTGCCAACTTGCGGGTTTTGAAAAACCGTGCGGCCCAGAGCCATTTGTCCAGGCGCATACTCTCTACTTGCTGCTTCATAGCAGCCAGTATGCCATAAAGGTCTTGACGAGATTAAACTTCGAAACAGCGTTTTTGGGCTTTTACGCGACGCAGCGCATCAATGCGCAGGTTGGCACGGCGGACGCGCTCTTCCTGTTTCAGCTTTTGATAGCCGGTGTAGCCGAGAAAGCTGTACCAGATAGGGACATCGCGAACGGTCACATCAATGATTACGCCCGTTGTACCCAGGAAGATCGCCGCCGCATTGAGCGGATCGTTATAAAAGTCAGGTACTGTGCGGTGGGTAAGCGGGATCATCGCGACGATTTCATTATCAAGTGCGATGCAACTCTTTGTGGTATCTATCTCAAATACAGGGGGGCTTTGGGGTTCGGGGTACAAATCGACCTGGTTTGAAATCTCTTCAATTTCTTCTGCAACGGCATCATAGGCATCACTAATGACTTCCCCTGCTGAGCCGAGTAAGTCGTACTCTTCATCCGCGACCATTGTGTCATCATGAATTTCGGATTCGACATTGCTTGTGACAATATCTTCATCGACCTCCATTTCTTCAGCATGGACGGTCCCGAGCATCATCATACTCAGTAGTAAAACCCAGGTTCTTGAAATGGCCACGCTATTCCTCCACCGACCTGACAACGGCCGTTAAAATACATTCTATATGGAGGATGTCGGCAGAAAGCCGCCCGACTTGAGCGTCGGGCGACAATATTGCCTATTTAGCGAGGCTGAGGAGCATATTATTCAGGCGATGTACGAAACCAGCTGGATCTTCGAGTTGGCCACCTTCGGTCAACAGGGCCTGGTCAAACAAGATCCGAGACCAGTCAGCGAACTGGGCTTCATCATCCTGGCCTTTCAGCATCTCGACCAGCGCATGTTCAGGGTTGATCTCGAGGATGGGCTTCATATCCGGGACGTCCTGCCCTGCTGCCTTGAGGATACGTTCAAGGTTGCCGCTCATATCATGGGCATCAGATACCAAACAGGCCGGGGTGTTCGTCAAGCGGTGAGTAACGCGCACATCCTTTACGGATTCATCCAGTACAGTCTTGATGCGGCCAATAAAATCTTCGTTGGCCTTTTCAGCGGCTTCCTGTTGTTCCTTTTCTTCCTTGTCTTCCAGCTCACCAAGGTCAAGATCACCCTTGGCAACAGACTGCAGGGACTTACCGTCGAATTCCGTTAGAGAGGCAACCAGCCACTCATCGACGCGGTCACTCAGCAGGAGAACTTCGATGCCCTTCTTGCGGAAGATTTCCAGGTGTGGACTGTTCTTCGCGGCACTGAAACTGTCTGCCGTAATGAAGTAAATCTTGTCCTGACCTTCTTGCATGCGTTCAATATAACCGGCAAGAGAAACAGTCTGCTCATCCGTGTCGGTATGCGTTGAGGCAAAGCGACACAGTTTTGCGATCTGGTCCTTGTTAGACATATCTTCGCCTGGGCCTTCCTTGATGACATTGCCGAACTCAGCCCAGAATGTTGCATACTGCTCTGGATCATTTTTGGCGATGCCTTCAAGCATGCCCAATACCTTCTTCACCGAACCTGCACGCATACTGTCGATGACCTTGTTGTGCTGCAAAATTTCACGTGACACGTTCAATGGCAGGTCAGATGAATCAATGACGCCTCGTACAAAACGCAAGTATTGAGGCATTAGCTGTTCGGCATCATCCATGATGAAGACGCGCTTCACGTACAATTTAATGCCATGCTGGGTATTACGATCCCACAGATCAAACGGTGCCTTGGAAGGAACATACAATAGTGATGTGTATTCCAGGTTACCTTCCACGCGGCTGTGTACATGACAAAGTGGGTCCTGGAAATCATGGCCGACGTGTTTGTAAAACTCGTTGTATTCTTCATCTGAGATGTCATTTTTACTGCGCGCCCACAGTGCCGAGGCACTGTTGACCTTTTCCAGCTCAGGTTCCGGCGTCTCCTGGTCTTCACCGTCCTCACCTGTGACCGGTGCCGGCTCAGACATCATCATGATCGGCAGGCTGATGTGGTCAGAGTACTTGCGGATAATATGACGCAGACGGAAGCCATCGAGGAACTCATCCTCGTCTTCTTTCAGGTGCAAGGTAATAATCGTGCCACGTGTCGACTTGTCGATGGTCTCCAGCGAGAAGTCGCCCTCACCGGCAGACTCCCAGCGTACACCGTGTTCTTCTGTGGTACCGGCACGGCGTGTCTCAACAGTGACGCGATCAGCAATAATAAAGGCCGAGTAGAAGCCCACCCCAAACTGGCCAATCAGGTTGGCATCATTGGCCTGGTCGCCACTGAGTGCTTCAAAGAACTGCTTGGTGCCTGACTTGGCGATGGTGCCGATATTGTCGATGACTTCCTGGCGCGTCATACCCACGCCATTATCCGCAATACTGACGGTACGCGCATCCTTGTCAAAATCGACGACAATGCCAAGATCACTGTCACCTTCCATGAGTGCATCATCAGCGAGTGCCTCAAAACGCAGCTTGTCACAGGCATCCGACGCATTGGATACCAGCTCACGAAGAAAGATTTCTTTGTTACTGTACAAGGAGTTAATCATAAGTTGCAGCAGTTGCCGCACTTCGGTCTGGAACTCCATGGTTTCCTTATGGGCCTTAACAGTCATGGTTACAATGTTCTCCTGAAATAGTGTTCTTGATAACGTAAGTTGTTCTATATGGCTCACAGATGGGGTTAACCCATAGCCTTTTCAAGCAAATAATGTTTGTACTCCACATTTTCAACAGTCTTGCTAGAATCGAGGCATGAAAATCAATACAGTCGCAACAAAACCCTACTCTGATCAACGTCCTGGCACCTCCGGCCTGCGCAAACGGGTAACCGTCTTCCAGCAGGATAACTACCTGGAAAACTTCGTCCAATCACTGTTTGACGAGCTGGATGGCATTGAGGCAAGCACCCTGGTGATAGGTGGCGATGGACGTTTTTATAACACCGAGGCCATACAGGTCATTATCCGGATGGCCATTGCAGCCGGTTTTGGACGTATCCTGGTCGGCCAGAATGGCCACCTCTCGACGCCGGCGGCGTCACATGCGATACGAAAATATAAGGCCTACGGCGGCATTATACTCTCCGCCAGTCATAATCCCGGTGGACCGGAGGGTGACTTTGGCATTAAGTTCAATACGACCAGTGGTGGCCCGGCCACTGAGCAACTGACTGAAGCGATCTACGCCCGCAGTCAGCAGCTCACAAAATACAACATTGCAGACACGCCAGACATTCCACTTAATACGCGTACACAGCATACGCATGGCAGTACGTTGATCGAAATCATCGATCCCGTCAGCGATTATGCCGATCTGATGGAAGAGCTGTTTGATTTTAAGATGATCAAACAATTGCTTGAAGGTGACTTCAGGCTCTGCTTTGATGCCATGCACGCCATTACCGGGCCCTATGCAACCCAGATCCTCAAAGAACGACTCGGCGTACCGGCTAATTGTTTGCTGAATTGCATACCTCAAGAAGATTTCGGCGGCGGTCACCCCGACCCTAATCTCACCTATGCGCATGAACTGGCTGAGCGCATGTTCAGTGATAACGCCCCCGACTTTGGGGCGGCCTCCGATGGCGATGGGGATCGCAACATGGTGCTGGGTAGGCACTGCTTTGTAAACCCAAGTGACAGCCTTGCCATCCTCGCGGCCAATGCCACGCTGGTGCCCGGTTACAAAAATGGGTTGGCAGGGGTCGCACGCTCTATGCCGACCAGCAGCGCCGTCGATCATGTCGCAAACAAACTCGGTATTAACTGCTATGAAACCCCGACGGGCTGGAAGTTCTTTGGTAACCTGCTCGATGCCGGTAAGATCACCCTCTGCGGGGAAGAAAGTTTTGGTACAGGCTCTGACCATGTCCGTGAGAAAGATGGACTGTGGGCTGTGCTGTTTTGGTTAAATATTCTCGCTGTGCGTAAACAACCCGTATCCGAAATACTGGCCGAACACTGGCAGACCTACGGGCGCAGTTTCTACACCCGTCATGATTATGAAGGTGTAGACAGTGATGCAGCGAACAGCCTGGTCGACCATCTAAAGAACAAACTCAATACGCTACCCGGGCAACAACATGGCAACTATTCAGTACAAGTAGCTGATGAGTTTAGCTACACCGATCCGATCGATAACAGCGTAAGCTCAAACCAGGGCATTCGCATCCTGTTTGAAAACGGCGCACGGATTATCTTCCGCCTTTCAGGTACAGGCACCAGCGGTGCAACACTGCGTGTTTATATCGAAGATTATTGTAATGATGCCAAACGCATAATGGAAGACACACAGGCATTTCTTGCTGATCTCGTTGCAATTGCAGACAAGCTTGCAGAGATTAAAACCCGCACTGGCATGAATAAGCCGACTGTCATTACCTGATCAATCTCAAGCAAGGTTAATTATTGCTCGACTATAATCCAGTAAGCCTTATTCGTCATAGCTATGAAATGTATCAAATGACCCACTGCTCACCTGTAAACGGGCACTCAATATTTCCAGGCACACTGCACTCTTGATAGCTTCAAAGACTTCGCAATACCTTCACTTTTAGTAAGTTCAATAACTGCCCCATAGCCATTCCTTGTTTCCGGACCATACTGTTCTGGTCAACGTGGCTGATATATAACAATTTCTTCAAGGCTATCGACATATTTCTGACAGCTCGTATACTTTAAACATCTGGATATTATCTGGTGGAGGGAAGCATCATGTCATCAAAAGAAAAGAGCAATAATAAAACCGACGCAAATAATAACGGCGCCACTAAACTAGACAAAAAATTATATGAAAGCGAGCTTCAACGCCTGCAGGTAGAGCTCGTTAAACTTCAGGAATGGATCAAGAAAGAAAAATTAAAAGTCGCAGTTATTTTTGAAGGACGTGATGCGGCAGGTAAAGGCGGTAGCATCAAGCGCATTACCGAATGCATGAACCCACGCGTATGTCGTGTAGTCGCCCTGCCCGCCCCCACTGAGCGTGAAAAATCGCAATGGTATTTCCAGCGTTATGTGTCACACCTTCCTGCTGCGGGCGAGATGGTGATATTTGATCGCAGTTGGTACAACCGCGCTGGTGTAGAAAAAGTTATGGGATTTTGCACTGAAGATGAATATGAAGAATTTCTACGCTCATGTCCTGAATTTGAAAAAATGCTCATCCGCTCTGGGATTGTGCTTATTAAATATTGGTACTCCGTCAGCGATGAAGAGCAGGAACGTCGTTTTCATGGTCGTATCGGGCATCCAACCAAGCACTGGAAACTCAGCCCGATGGATCTACAATCACGCGCACGCTGGCTCGATTACTCAAAGGCCAAAGACAATATGTTCGCGCATACAGACACAAAACAATCCCCCTGGTATGTAGTCAACGGTGATCATAAAAAAGAGGCGCGCCTGAATGTCATCAGTCACCTGCTCAGCTTGTTCGACTACGATCACTTTGAACCAGAAACCATTGAGTTGCCGCCACGACAAAAGGTGGAAGGCTATGTTCGCCCGCCTGCGCATGAACAAACGTTTGTACCAGAGTTGTATTGAACTATAAATGTGGGCAGTGTCTGAGCCCCCACATAATGGGGGTTAGCAACTTAATATTTAATACTAACAAAGTAAATAAAGGGGATCGGTGATAAACGTGAGTCAATCATGTTTATCACCTTTTTTGCTCTAACTATAGAAGCAAAAGTTCTCAATCACAGAACACGCATCTACTCTTAACTCTACGCCATATCAGCCATAGGAAAGGCCACTCTGAACTCTGTACCCACACCAACTTCGCTATTAAAGCCAATCCGCCCCTGCATCTGTTCAATCAGACGTTTTGTAATAACAAGCCCAATACCTGTCCCCTCAACTTTATCTGAACTCTCATCATCGCGAGCAAAGGGTTCAAATACTTTTTCATGAAACTCCGGCTTCATACCTATACCATTGTCTTTAACCCTGAATTCACATGAATCTTTGTCAATTATTGAAAGTGTAACCTCAATGCGACCACCCTGCTTATTGTATTTGATGGCGTTGCTCAGCAGGTTCAAACATACTTGCTGAAGGCGCATTCTATCTGCAATAACACTGACATCACGACAACCATCAAAATGAGTAGTAATTCCTTTGTCTTCCAAAAGCGGGGCAAGGGTACTAAGGCTATCATCGAGGACTTCGAAGCACTGTACCTCTTCCAGGTTCAACTCAGACTTGCCTGATTCGATTGTTGCAAGATCAAGAATCTCATTTGTGAGTGACAGTAAATATTTCCCTGCCTTTATGATTTCATCAACACTATCTAGCGTATCTTCATCATTTGCATCAAGTTTAAGGACTTGCCCGAAGCCTATGATGGCATTTAATGGTGTACGTACTTCATGGCTCATATTTGATAGAAAGTCAGACTTTTTCTGATTGGCTTGTTCGGCCTTCTCCTTTTCTGCTCTAAGCTCTTCAGTGCGCATCACGACAAGCTCTTCCAGGTGTTCCTGGTATCCCTTGAGCTTTGTTTCTGATGATATTAATTTTCTATTGATTGAAACCAGGTACAGGGTATAAATGATAATGGCGATCACAAAGATAAGTGCAAGTAGAATTGATAGCCAGTGTTTATCCCAAATCTTGGCAAAGGTGATGTGATGCTGAGCAATTTCATTAGTTAGCTTATATACCTCGCTGTAATCTAATGTCACTGCCCAGTTAACATACTTTCCTGCCATCGCAGCAGGAGAATCCGCCTGGATTTCCAATAATGTATGAAACACCTTATTTGATACATCATTGGGGACATGTGGCATTACAGCAAATGGCCATTCCGGGTAATGCTGGGTACTGTGCAAGGCTGAAAGCTTGTCTTGGTGGGCATTTATAACTTTAATAGCATCAAGTTTTATTTCCCCCCTAGTAACCAGTTGCTCAATAATACCCGTACGTACGACCCCTATATCAACTTCACCCGCTAACACTGAATAAATAACGGTTTGGTGAGCATTGTCAGAAGAAAACAATAGTTCACGCGCATCTTCATATGGATCAAAATCATCTTTAAGCATTTCACGAAACGCCATACGCCAACCTCCAAAGGCTTCTTCGTGAACACCCATGATGCTTTTACCGAACATGTCATCTACAGCATTAATGTCTGCTCTATCAGAACGGGTGAAAATAACCGACGCAAATGTCGTCGAAGCGACACCATCAGGCTGCTTTTTATTCAGTGTGAGAATACCCGTGACAGCTGACTGCTTATTCAGCTCAACATATGCATGTGGGTTAGTCAGAATGAAATCGACGCTTTTATTCTTAGCGGCCGTTCGCATGTCACGAAAGTCGACAATAGGGACAAGTTCAAACCGATACCCATCAATGTTTTGACTAAGTACATTGGCGGTTTCAGTCCATATCTTTTTAGCATCATCAATGCCGTTTACTGCACGCACACCTATCTTGAGTATTTTGTCCGTGTGGATGCCAGGAAGCGAGGCTTTAGAAGCGCCAAATACTAAAGAGTTTAGTAATAGTGCTACTAAGCAAACAATACTACTAACTGTGCGAGGTCGTTTCATTGCCAACTTCCACGTTTAACGTTCATTGATTAAATATATAATTACTTCCTTATATAGAAAGCTAATCCATGAAAATTATCTATTGCTTACTGGTATAACTGTTTGCCTATACAATTACAATATGTACGGTTAAATAATTTTCTCCATAAAAACAGGCAGCACCTATTTATAATGGCTAAATATTGCCAATAGTGTGCGTTTAATAGAACCTAATATCCTCAATAGATACAATTTATATTCAATGAAACCTGCTAGCCGGTTTCTGGTAAGAAACTGGGCATACTAACGCCATTAAACCCGGGAAATGCCCCCCATACTTCCTTAAGGTGCGTTTCTACATTTATCGCATTCCAGGCATACATTTGTTCAACCATCATTCTTTTATCCATGGGGATGGAGAAAAGAACCCATGTACCTCGAAATCGTTCAATTTCCTTTCTTATTAAAGCAATAGCTATTTCTTCGTTGCGTGCAACACAAGGCCCAAGCATATTAAGAGCAGGATGCTTAACTGATATCATAAATCCATCAATCGTTTTTTGATCATTCTCATACACGACTGCGTGCAAGACGCCTCGTGGATTTTCAATCGCATAACGATAGTCTATTTCACGTTTAATACCGCTGACGTCCATTTCCAAATCACCCATAGATTCGACATCATCTAAATCAGCATCTCTTACTCGCTCTTGACCTTTAACACTCGTATGGCCCAGGCCACCTAATGGTACAGTAACAACCATATCGTGATATGTTACGTGCGGAATAAAACCCGCCCTGTTATACAGTGAAAATGAATCCATATTCATTGCACTACTGACTAGCCGGCATGATTTAAAATCATTGTCTTTTGTAAAATCAAGGATAGACGTGACAAGTTGGCGACCAACGCCGCGACCACTATATTCAGGATGCACGCTCATAATACCAAGGGAGACATGGTGTTCACGTGGGTGATAAAAACATGCCCCCATCATTGTGTCACTTACGTCATCGAAAGCTGCAACACTATGCCCTGGTGTTAAATCGTTATAGATGTGATAGAAAATTGATGTCTCTTGTGGGTCACATCCAAAATAATCTTTTCCCCATCCGTGATTCCAATACCATGAATTAAACGCGTTGTATAACAAGTCAGCATGCTCAACAACATCAGAATCTTGAAGTGGACGAATATTCATTGAGTTTTTCATATCAGTGATACTATTTTTATCTCACAGTATAGTTGCCTGACAGCTTTGAAATATCTCTTGGCTGATACTGGTTTTATCTAGCATACAATTTAGTGTTGTGCTTCTGCTAGGCGGCACTACACCGCAAAAGGGCTGCTTTCAGTAGAGGCCGTGTAATAACACACAACCAACTTATATAGTGCCATATTTCCCTTCACAAGTGAGCATGTCACTCTGTGGTAAATTATTCTTACCCGCCATTTTACTATGCGGTT
>Ga0316207_10001663_pt1 | contig 26120 bp, 22 predicted proteins | sample 6weekpyrite_MG_FD_204943 | JGI IMG/M metagenome (GOLD analysis project Ga0316207, IMG submission 204943) | Microbial mat bacterial communities from mineral coupon in-situ incubated in ocean water Damariscotta River, Maine, United States -... | ecosystem: Environmental > Aquatic > Marine >... | reverse complement strand
TATTCGACTAATGATTCCAATATCCGGTTATAACTCTCGTAACGTTCTTGACTGATTTGTTTTGCCTCTATCGCATCCAGGATCGCACATTGTGGTTCAGTCCTGTGTTGGCAATTACTAAACTTGCACAAGCCTTTGTATTGCCTGAATTCAATGAAGCCGTCGAATAATTCTTCGCTACTTACTTGCCACATGCCAAATTCGCGTACGCCGGGTGAGTCGATCAAGCTCCCCCCTTTGGGTAGGTGATAGAGGCGAGAGGCGCTGGTGGTATGCATACCCTTATTAGTACTTTGCGAAATTTCTTTTGTTTTGATATTAACGTCAGGGAGTAGGGCATTAACCAGCGATGATTTACCAACACCGGATTGTCCGACCATGATACTGGTATGGCTATGTAAACTGGCTAAAAGCGTGTCAATACCATGTTGATTTTTGGCGCTGCTTTCAATGAGTTCATAGCCAAGTTCCGCGTAGAGCGAAACTCGCTGCCGTATTTCGTTAAGTTGACCTTCATTAACAAGATCAATTTTATTCAAAACCAACACCGGTGTAATACCCAGTGTTTCGGCAGCGACCAGGTAACGATCGATCAGGCCTTCGTTGAGCTCGGGTCGAATTGAAACAATAATAAAAATACGATCAATATTGGCGGCAATGGCCTTCATTTGACCGCGAAAATCAGGTCGCGCAAGCAGGCTGGTTCTCGGTATAACAGCGGTTATGACGTGTTCAGTTGGTGGTACGGCTTCAAGTAATACATTATCTCCAGTAACCACTGCACCAACATTCTTACGGCGACTACAGCGCAAGATGCCTTCAGTCGTTTCAACATCAAGTTGATGACCCGCTTGACCTATCACCAGGCCACGTATTGCATCGGATTCTTTGTCAACACGTGCCTGTTGGTTAGAATCAATTCGCCGTTGCTGTTGATCGGTCAGTTTTATTTTTGCCATAACAGCGCATTAAACTTTGCAGCACAAATAAAGTCATTCCGCGATAAACCGCCTACTGAGTGCGTACTGAATCTAACTAGGCAGCGATTGTAACCAACGTTTAGATCTGGATGATGGTCTTGTTCGTGTGAGATCCATGCAGTCGCATTAACAAAAGCAATCGTTTGATAATAGTCCTTGAACTTAAAACACCGCGTAATACTTTTGTTATCGTCACTGATCGTCCACCCCGATATGTCATTTAATAATGAAGATGAATCTTCATTATTAAGGGGCTGAGTGTCTTTGTGGTATTGCTGACAATGTTCCGCTAATAAGTCACTCATGTTTAGTTAGCTAAATGCGCTATCCGAACCGCTGCTGGCGGATGGCTGTCATGAAAGGCAGAGTAGAGTGGGTCGGGTGTGAGTGTATTGGCATTTTCTTCATATAATTTTACAAGTGCCTGTGTGAGTGATTCTGCACTACTGACCTCGGCTGCATAGGCATCAGCCTCGAATTCATGTTTACGCGAGAACCATGAATTGATTGGATGCAAGAAGAAAGTAAATACGGGAAGGGCAATTAAGAACAGTGCTAACGCAGCATGTAATGACGGTGTTGTGACCCCCAAGCCAGTGTAGAACCAATTTTGTGTGATGAGCCAGCCAAGCACGGCAAGGCCGGCAAGGCTAAAGATGGCCATGCTAATAATGCGCTTAATAATGTGTTTGCGCTTAAAATGACCAAGTTCATGTGCCAATACGGCCTCAATTTCATCCGTGCTAAGACTTTCAATCAGGGTGTCGAAAAAAACGATACGCTTATTCTCACCAAGGCCTGTGAAGTAAGCATTGCCATGACCAGAACGACGAGAGCCATCGATAATAAATATTCCATTACTGGTGAAACCGCATCGTGTCATTAAATCCTGGATACGCTGTTTGAGTGCCCCCTCTTCCAACGGATTGAATTTATTAAATAACGGTGCAATGAAAGCAGGGTAGGCCCACATCATGAGTAAGCCAAACCCAGTCCATACTGCCCATACCCAGGCCCACCAATAGGTGCCCATGTTATCCATTAACCAGAGCACGGTCGCAATAAGTGGTGTACCGATAACAAGCAGTAACAGAAATTGTTTGAATTGATCGGAAATAAAGGTCTTCACGGTTGTACGGTTAAAACCAAATTTATCCTCAAGCACAAAAGTGCGGTAAATCGACATGGGGATATCGATGAGTGACAGTAGGGCAAATAAACTTAGCAAGAATGCCGTGCCCGCCCAGAGTGTTGATAAGCCACTTTTCGCCCATACGGAATCAAGCCATTGCAGACCGCCTCCTAATGTCCATAAAAGTAAAATGGCTGCACCAAGGATAATTTCGATGCGATCGAGAGATGTTTTTGCCAAGGTATAATCCGCCGCCTTCTGGTGAGCGGCGGTATCAATCCGGTCAGCAAAGGCCTCGGGAACCTTACCGCGGTGCGAACGGACATGTTGCATGTGCCGATTCGCGAGCCATAACTGAATAATGCTGTAGACGCCTAAGGCGAAAATAAAAAGCGTGGTAAATAAAGATGTCGACATAATAAGTAACTATTTATAACTGGTTGTATTAATATGGCAGGGTAGCCTTTGCTGCACAATCTGACAAGTTGTAAATATTGGAGTTGCTAATGGTGCAAGACCCGAAAAACCTGATCTGGATTGACCTCGAAATGACCGGTCTGGACACTTTTAACGATCATATCATCGAAATAGCCACTATCGTCACAGATAAAGACTTAACCATTCTTGAAGAAGGCCCCATTGTCGCTATTCATGTTGAGGATTCAATACTTGATGGTATGGACGAATGGAATACCAAACAGCATGGTAAATCAGGTTTAACCGAACGAATTCGCCAGAGTAGCTTTACAACGGCGGATGCGGAACAACAGACGATAGAATTTCTCAAAAAGCACGTGGCTAAAGGGAAATCACCAATGTGTGGTAATAGTATTTGCCAGGACAGGCGGTTTATGGCGCGTTTAATGCCTGAACTGGAAGATTATTTCCATTATCGTAATTTAGATGTCAGTACCTTAAAAGAGTTAGCGAATCGTTGGGCGCCAGAGGTGTATCGTGGACACTCAAAATCATCATCGCATCTTGCAATGGATGATGTGCGGGATTCAATTAATGAACTGAAATACTATCGCGAGAATTTCTTAAAGGTTTAGTCTTTTATTGAATAATGAAGTTTGTAAAGTACAAATCGTCGATGGGCAATTCAGAAAGCTCAGTTTTCAGAGCAGTACGTATTATATCGAGTGCTTTCACGCGTAAGCGTTCTTTACCTGTTGTTGAATACAGATCCATCGCTTTTTGCCCGCTGAGCAGCATCAGCATGGTGTGACGGATAATACTGTCATGGTGTAAAATCTTCTCACTTTGCTTCATATCAGAGAGTTTAAGTTGTATCTCAACTTGTAGAAATCGTGAACGTTTACCATCTTGTATATTGACAACAAAGGCAGGCTTCAGTGGTAGATAGCCGGGACCCTCAACAGGCTTGCTACTGCCCCCCCCAGCGGCATAGACAAGAGAGGAGATGGCAAACAGGATGATGCTCGCTATAAATCTTGCAGTATTTCGTGTGTTCAAGCACTTTTCCTCATCTGGCCGGTAATTTCCACCTTGCTACTACAGAGTATATCGACCCAGGAATATAATACTTGAGCACTTTACGCTAAGTCAGAATTCGGCTTTAGCAGTGGTACAGGGGGGGGGCGGTATTGGCTGGTTTGTAGCGTTATTTATATATTTTATTTTTAAATACAGTTAGTTATAGAGATGTTATTAACTGAAAGTGATATTTGTGTCACTCACTCTAAAGATTTCAGCTGTCGGGCCGTTAAAGTTAATGAGCATGGTGTACTTCTCATTGTTCATGGTGTTTTGCTTCCCAAGATCTGCAATATTGCAGAATTTATAACCCCGGCACATGTCCGGGGTTTTTTTATCGCTGTCTATAAATGTAAACATTTATAAACAATTGTCCTTTCTTATTGTGATGTATTCAGTTCGTAGTAAGTTTAAACGATACAAATATATAGGTTACAAACAATTGCTATTTAGTGGAAATATGCAGGGTATGTCAGACGAACTTATTATTACGACATTTATTGTGAAAGTTGCGCCTAATGTTACTACTAACATGTTAGAGCAGATGTTAAGTGCGCGCAGATACCAGAGATAGTTGATTACAAAAAACATCATTAATGACAAATAAACCAAATAATCAGTCATTGGCATTAATATTGACCAATTCCACATCTTAAATAATGGCAAGTAAACAGGCAGGAGTTAATTTGTCGCTTCCAGCATACCAATACGCACTATTTTTAATAATGTTTTACCTGGTAGTTAGGCCGATGATTATAGCTAATTTAGTTGCTGCCGATAGAAATACATATTAGTTGGAGGTATAAATGGAGATCGTAGCAGAAGACAGGGATTCCGAGTTCACACCTCGTTCCCACCTTCACTTGCCAATGCAAAGTCAGATTGCACTGATGTTCATGGCTGTGATGGTAATGTTTGCTGTTTTTGCATCGTTATTGAATGGCTTTATTGCCGCAAATAATTTTGAAGAAGAACTTGATGAAGAGGCTGGGCAGTATATTCAATATATTTTTAATGGTTATCTTGAGAATGTGGAAGGTGGAAATGAGAGGCAGTATCAGCATGATCTCAAAAGGGTGCTGAAAGACAAAAATGTGTTATCAATAGCCTTGTATGACAAAAGTGAAGAAGTGATCTATGGCTATGGCCTACATGAAGCAATTCCTAAAAGCGCCCTGAAGAGCAACACTGAGGATTTGTTAGTAATTGCGCAAAATGATTCACGTTATTATCGGTATTCTGTCCCAGCGAGTTATCAGCGTGAATACTCTCAAAACAGAGCGTTACAAACAAATAAAAAAGCGAACAAGGATATCGCCACGGACTATAAGCGGGCGCTTAATTATATTGTATTAGGTTATGATGGCCGCCTGGTGTTTCGTGCGGCACTAAATTCCTTTGTGTGGACATTTGCACTGACAATATTAGCAGCCATATGCATGATGTTTATTTCGGTTATTGTCATTCGAAATTTTACAAAACCATTTAATATGCTTTCAAGTGCGATGGGTAATGCACAACTAGGAGAGCGAGGGGTGCGCGTGGTACCTGATGGAACACGTGAAGTATATTCTATGGGTGCTGCATTTAATTCAATGATTTCAGTTCTTGAAAGAAGAGAAGAAAGGCTGATAACGCAAAAGAAAGCACTTGAAGAAGAGATTAATATTCGCAGAAAAGCAGAGCTTGCATTAAAGAATACTACTTCGAGATTACAGGCGATATTTCAAAATGCAGTAGATGGCATAATTGTTGTAAGTGCTGATTATAAAATCGTATCTATTAATCCGTCTGCTGAGAAGATTTTGGGCTACAAACCTAATGAGCTTGAGGGAGAGAGTTTTACGAAGATAATGCTTGAACAATTCATTAAGATAGTATTTGAAATATGCAATGATAATGCTGTGGTGAATGATGGTAATAATTATAAGTCGGTTGCGTTAACTAAATTAGGAAACGAGATCCCGGTTGAAATTGGCGTTAGTAAAATGGGGCTTTCAGAAGATGAAAGTTACCTGGTGATTGTGAGGGATATTTCGGAAAGAATTAAGGCTGAGGAAGAAATAAATAATTATCAAATCCACCTCGAGGAAATGGTAGAAGAACAGACTAAAGATATCGCGGATTCTCGTGATGCAGCAATGTCAGGCGAGAGGGTGATGTCGACTTTCCTTTCGAATATGTCTCATGAATTAAGAACACCTATGCATGGGGTTCTGGGTTTCGCCAGTATTGCATTGAAAAAGATTGATATTGTGAGCGCCGAAAAAACCAAACAATATCTAAATGAAATAATAACTAGTGGAGAGCATTTGCTCGATATTATTAATGATTTATTGGATTTGTCAAAATTAAAATCTGGCAAGATGGTGTACAACTATAGCGACAATAACTTTGTTAATCTTATTGAAGACATGAATAGGGAAATGTCAATATTGGCTAAGGATAAGAACCTGACCTTTGATTTTTCAGAGAGCGGGGAGGTTGTTGGTGTCTGTTGTGATTCAAAGAGAATGGCTCAGGTGTTAAGGAATCTTTATGCGAACGCGATAAAGTTTGCCAGCACAAATAGTGAAATAAAAATCATTGCAGATTTTAGTGACAAAGAATATTTTAAGTTTTCAATATTCAATTTTGGTGCTTTTGTTCCAGACGATGAAGCTGACGTTATTTTTGATAATTTTTCTCAAAGTACGCAGACGGAAACGAATGCGGGTGGCACGGGTCTTGGCCTGTCAATTTGTAAGCAAATAGTTGAGCTTGGCCATTCTGGAAAAATTTGGTCTGAACTGGGTATCAAAGACGGCGCTAAATTTGTTTTTAAGATCCCACTATCTATAGAGCCAAGTAATGAAAAAGTTAGTAATCAGGAGCAGCATTTTGGTGCGCAAATACCATGAGTAAAAATAATCGTATTTTAGTGGTTGACGATGACGAAAGAAATATTCGAATACTTTTCGAAATTCTTGAAGATGATTTTGAGTTGTATTCTGCTCCGGATGGTGAGTCAGCACTAGAAAAAGTTGAAAGAGTAATGCCTGATATTATTCTCCTCGATATAATGATGCCAGGCATTGATGGATATGAGGTTTGCAAGGTGATAAAGAAGTCAGATAAATATCGTAATATTAAAATAATACTGGTATCAGGTAAGGCGCTGGCAGAGGAAAGAATCAAAGGCTATGAAGTAGGTGCAGATGACTTTGTTGCAAAGCCATTTGATGTCGATGAGATTTATGCAAAGGTGAAGGTTTTCGCGAAATTAAAATCTCTGGAAGAAGTTAATAAGTTAAAAACCGATTTTCTTAATTTAATTAATCATGAAACAGGTACACCGCTTAACCATATAATTGGCACCTCTGATTTATTACTCATGGACGATAAAATTGATAGTGCAATAGCAGATTCAATCAAAGATATAAATCTGGCTGCACATAGCTTGAATGATAAAATAAGCAATATATTATTTTTATCGAAATTGAAACAAAGAACACTTTCCGATGTTCAAGATGTTGATATTAAAAGCGCCATTCTGGAGTCAGCAGGTCGTGTTGGAGCCGGATTTGATAAATTGAATATCCAGCATGACTTAAAAGAAAGTAGAGAAATTAAGGGAGATTTAATATTGCTCGATAAATTGTTTTCGTACCTTTTTCGCAATGCTGTCAACGTTTCAACTTCTGCCGTTACATGTCGAATTAAAGGTGATGCTATTAATGAAGGTGTGCCAGGCATACTCGTTGAGATTGAAGATAGTGGCCCAACAATAACAGACTCCGAGCGGTTGAATTTTTTTGATCCTTTCTATGTTGATAATTTAATGCTCCATGGAGAGGGCTTAAATACGATTATGGCGATATGCTTTGAAATCACCACATTACATCGGGGGACTATTAATATAAGGCGCAATAATGAGTCAGGTAGTTGCCTGAGTGTATGGTTGCCTAATGAGCAGGTGGCATAGCGCGGTTTAATTTTTTTTAGCCAATGCCGATAACTTGTTAAGTAACGTAATAGATTTTCCCTGGAATTATAAATGACTGAAATATTAGATAGTTACAATAACCTACGTCAAAGTGGGCCTATATCAGGTAGTAGAGTGAAATGGTTATTTTTAGTGGTTTTTCTGTATACCGGAATGGTTGTAGGGTTATGGGTGTATGAGCAGTATTTCTTATTATTAATTGCAGGTTTGTTATCGGCCTGGATAAGCGCATTTTACATCAGACACTTTTATAACGGTGTGGCGAATGATGGGGAGGATGTCGGCAATTCCATTACTGAAAGCGTAGTAGCACAAAACCAGAGATATTCATCCATTACGCAAAAAATGAATGATGAAAACAGAGCAATTTCTGAAGAAGTAAGTCGAATATCAAATATTATTAGTGATGCCACCGCTGAGCTATCAACAAGTTTCAATACAATGAATGAACAGGCTGGCCAGCAAAAACAGTTAATGTCTTCTATTTTAGCAGGAAGTGATAGTAGTTGTGGCGATGATAATACGTCAATGTCTCTCGATGATTTTATCGAAGACACATCAAATATGATGAATTTTTATATTCAGACGATCGTTGATACAAGTAAAGAGAGTGTCCGTCTTGTATATAAACTTGATGATTTGTGTGAGCGGGTTGTATCAATCGAAAACTTATTAAAGGATCTTAAATTCATTTCAGATCAAACTAACTTGCTAGCACTCAATGCAAGTATTGAAGCCGCCAGGGCCGGTGAGCATGGCCGGGGATTTGCTGTGGTTGCTGATGAAGTTAGAAATCTTTCAATGAGTTCTGTGGATTTTAGTAGCCAAATCCATAATGTTGTTGCAGATGCTGTTACTGGAATTAAGGAGGCAAGGGAGGTGATTGATGAAATCGCATCAAAGGATTTGCGTTTTGTGATTGATGCTAAATCAAAAAACACAAAATTGTCTCAGCAGATACATGCATTGCAGAAAAAATCAGACGAAAATATGTATAAAGTATCTGCTATCACTGAAAGTATCGATGAATCAGTTGGGGTGGCAGTGCGATCGTTACAATTTGAAGATATTGCAACACAGCTTGCCGCTCATGTCATTGAAAGAAGCAACTATATGGAACAGGTTTCAGCCGACATAAATTCGGCGCTCGAAACATCACTTTCGGTAAAAGATCGTAATGAATTAGAGGCTTCCATTAAGAATATTTGTGATGTGTGCGATTCGGGCATTGAACACATTGAAGGTATTAGAAAGTCAGCTGTATCTCAAGAGAAAATGGATGCAGGTGATATTGATTTATTTTAAAGCAAGTAATCAGGAGGAACTATGGGTATCAATGTGACGAGTAATGATGAAAGTGGTGAAGTTAATATCGCTATTAGTGGTCGATTTGATTTCTCGATGAATAACGAATTTAGAAAAATTCTAGTTGATTCTTCCGGCACCGATTCAAGTTATTTAATTGACATGGGTGCAGTTGATGATCTGGATAGTTCAGCACTTGGAATGTTATTGTTGCTACGTGAAAAAGCCGGAGGGGATGAGGCGAATATCAAGATTCGAAAGTGTCAACCAGATATTATTGAAATGTTGGAAATGGCGAATTTTCAAACGATGTTCGATATCAGTTAAATGAAAGTGCTTATTGCTGAAGATAGTGATCTAAGTCGTAATGTCCTATCTTCTATATTAAGAAAATATGACTTCACTGTAATTGAAGCAGCAGATGGTCAGGAGGCAGTTGAAAAATATCTGGAATCTGATCCGGATATAATTTTAATGGATCTCATGATGCCGAACAAGAATGGTTATGATGCCACGCATGAGATTAAATCATTGTCAGGCGAAAAATTCATTCCTATTATTGTGATTACGTCAATGTCTGAAACAGATGCACTCGTCAAATCAATTGAGTATGGTGCAGATGACTATCTTAATAAGCCATATAATGCAGATGCGATTCATGCAAAAATAATTGCACTCTTTCGTATAAAGGAATTACATGATTCGCTGAGCAATAATAGAAGCGAATTAGAACGGCTTAATAAGCAGGCAGAATCTGAATTGCTTGTTGCCGAGCACATATATGATTCAGTTTTGAGTCAACGCCAGACAATGTTACCACAAGTTAGAAGCTATATGCGTCCGGTGACTACTTTTAATGGCGATATTTTAATGACAGCATACACGCCATCAGGTGGTTTAAATGTCATGCTAGGTGATTTCACAGGGCATGGATTATCTGCAGCAATTGGCGCAATACCCGCAGGGGAAATATTTTACGGTATGAGCCATAAGGGCTTCTCTATTGGCGATATTGTGGTTGAACTCAATACGAAGCTTAAAAGAAATTTACCCACAAATATGTTTTGTGCTGCTTGTTTAATTGAAGTTGATAAGGAAAGAACTACGGTCAGCGCATGGAATGGCTGCAGCCCTGATATAATTATTACTGATAATGCAGGGAAAGTAATACACAGAGTAGCCTCATCCCATGTGGCACTTGGGATAGCGTCGCCTGAAAAGTTTGATCGTAAGGTTGATATTTTATCGATAAAGGGCGATGAATGTATATATATGTGTAGTGATGGATTGCTTGACGCTCGAAATAAAGAAGGGATCAAATTTGGAATGCAAAACTATCTGTCGGCATTTTCGACAGACAGTACTGAGAGTGTCGACCTTGATGATGTTGTCGAGACATTTTTTAAATTTATAAATATTGATGATATCAATGATGATATTTCGCTTGTTGAGGTAAATGTTGATAGAGGTATTGATTCGTGGCACGCCGATGACTTCAGTGATGTGAATAGTATACGGCTGGAAACGGAGTGGGCGCTTGATTTGTCATTTAATATAGAAGGGCTCAAAGAAATTAATCCTATTCCTTTGCTTGTGAATTTTGTAAATGGAATTAATGTTATTCATGGACATAAAGAGCGCATCTACACGGTGTTAACAGAGTTTTTTACGAACTCCCTTGAGCATGGGTTGCTGAATTTAGAGTCATCATTGAAATCAAGTGCGACTGGGTTTATGGAATACTTTGACCTAAAGGAAAGTCGTCTTGCCGAGTTGCAGGATGGCGAGATCGATATTCATTTAGCGCAAAAAAAGATCGATGATAATTGGTGTATTATTATTGATGTTAAGGATACAGGGAAAGGCTTTGTTAGTGGCAAAGATCAATTGTCGCTGGAAGATAATGTTGGGTACTCAGGAAGGGGTATCCAGTTAGTTGAACAAATATGTGAATCGGTTGAGTATAATGATGTTGGTAATTCGGTTCGCGCAGTTTATGCTTTAAATAAGAATAAGTAAGGTGTTTTCTTAAGTCTTAAGCAATGAATATATTTTCCTGTTAAGTTCTGGCAGGTTATTTCTGTCCCACTTCGCTGAATAGCACGCACGTGATAACTCGTTCAACGGTTCGTGTGATGAGGATTTTTTATTTGCTTGCCAAGTGGCTTGAAGTTTTTCCAGTGTCATATTTTCTTTCCAGCGGTATGTTTTTGCATACTCATTTAGTAATCTATGCAGTTCTTGAGGTGATTGAGCATCGAGAACAGAATTGATTATTATTATTCGCCTGTTTCTGCGTTGTAAATAAGCCGATATATAACGAATAGCAGTGGTCAGAATTTTTACAAGGATTATGATGAGCGCAATAGTTAGCACTAACTTCAGCAATGGGGATAGAATAATAATATTTATCGATTCATTTTTTATGGTGACAATTTTTCCTGAGCTGGGTTCAAAGTATTTGTAAACAAGCTCCGGAAACTGATAGCTACCGCTTGCGTTAAATGAAATTGGCATGCGGTGTTGAATACTGCTAGAAAAACCAGTGTTCGCAGGGGGCGTTGTTAGTGTTGATGTGGTTTTAGTCGTGGTTATATCACCATCAACAATATAATCTCGAGGCAAGCTTGGCAATGAACTGGGTAGCGCATGCTTGCTTGAAATGCTGACGTCCAAAATATGCGTGCTACCGCTACCACTGGTGTTTTGAGAAATGCTTTTATTAACGGTGATTTTACCGACGGGCATTAGCGGTGGGATGTAGGGTGGTAAAGCTTTGACATCCAATAGAACGTTTTGTGGAATAAATTTTCTTTGTACTTTGCCTTTTAATCGATAATCAACGGAAGGCAGGTTGATGTTTTGAATGCCATTATTAAAGGGATATAAGACCCAGCCAGCGGTCAAGCGATATTTTCCATCATTTAGTTCAGTTCGAGAAGCAGCTAAGGCGTATGATTCAATTCCATTATAAGAAAAATCGTCGAGTGTTATCTTTGCAAATTTCGAGGCTGTAATTACACTTGTTGTGACGATGACTTGTTGTCGCTGCCAGGTAGACAAAGAACTTATCGAGGTACTAAAGTTCAGTTCGGTATTATCTTCAATTGCGGGAAGCACTGTGACGCTAAGCGGTTTGGTGCTATAGCGGCCTAGTTTAAGGGCGGGTATTTCAAAATCACCCGAACGTTGTGGGTACAAGGAAACTACCAGGTACTGTATTTCACTTTTATCAGCGTTGAACTTTGTTGAGTTTTCGATTACGTAAACGCCAAAATTTTTCTGCAACGCCTCAGTCTTGATGCCGGACAGATTTAGCTTAATGTTGTGGGCAGTAATAGTGGCTTGTATTGGTTTGCCTAATTGTACCTCATTGTTATCAACCGACAGTAACAAATGACGACTGCTCCCGTAGCTGAGTGGTGCTATTAGTAGTAATGCAGCGATGAAGATTACTTTTACCATGGCAACACACCTGGTATTTTTTCGGGTTCTTCCAGAGGCGCAGGGTAGCCTTCTTCTATTTCAAATATTCTTCTCCATAAACGCGATTGATCATCATATAGTTTATTTAATTGAGTATTTATGGCGATCGATGGCACAAATTCTTCGCTGGCGGCACTGTTCTGTCCGTCTTGAGGCCGGGATTTCTGGGCAAACCCCAGTCCTTTGAGGATGATAAATTCCGGAATATCGAGTTCAGAGTTTGTGGCATTATTTTGAGTATTTTGGGTTAATGACTCACTTTCATCAAGTGAAACACCTGTATTTTCATTGATAACTAAATTCTCCACCGCACGTGCAGAACGCGGGCCTCGACCGGCACGCGAGGTAATTTCAAGCGTTTTGGTGCGCTTTTCAACGGCCAGTAATGCTCTCTTAACGTATACCAAGTTATGTTGGCTAGGTTGGTGTGTTGGGCCGTATAGTAATGCACCCTTGTAGCTGGTGATGGCGCTTTGAAAATTACCTATCTGAAAATAACTGTTACCAAGGTTGTACAGTGTATTTGTATAATCAGAATTTGATTTTGCAATCAGTAGAGCTTGCTCAAATAACCGGATTGCTCGTGGATAGTCACCAAGCTGATAAGTAGCAACCGCTTCGCCGTAACTTCCCGTGAAATCATTCATAGCAGCATACAATTTACGTGCCTTAAGGTAGTCCTTGTTTATTAATGCTTGATACGCTTTATGTTGCGTGTCTGACTGGCGTGCTGAAACATCGGTTACAGTGAGCGTGTTAAGTAAAATGAAAATAACGAGCAGTGATGATAGTTTATGTGGCGTATTAATGCTTAGCTTATAAGGCGACATACTGAACATTAAGCATAATATGCCTATTAGCAGGAAAAGGGGAAATTGTTCATGCCAATTAATTTTATCGGTTGACACGCCTGTGGTTGACGAATGCTGATTTTCCTTAATTGCTTCTATTAAAGACTGTACCCCTGAATGATTGTTAAATGAATGGGCAAATTCCCCGCCTGTCTGTAGACTAAATTGTTGGTGTGTGGAAGCATTAGGTCGACTGACAACTGGTCGGCCATCGGTACTTAGCCAGCCATCTTTGAATGACGGGACAGCTTCCCCTTTATCGCTGGCCATCATTAGTGTGTAGAGTGGTATTTTTTTATCTAATAGTACAGATGCGGTGTCATTTATGGCTGATGTTTCTTTTTCATCGGTATCGGTATCGGTGATATGTAAAATATATTTTGAACGTTGTTTATTGGGAAAATTAACGCGGGTCAACTCTTCGTGGGCAAGTTTAATCGCAAATGAAGGCCGGGTACCCTGGCTGGGTGGTGTTAGAAAATCCAAATTAGCAAGATAAAAATTTATCGCATCCATGTCATGCGTAATTGGAATATAAATATGTGGTTTTGCAGCATAAACAATAAGACCTATTCTGCTATTGGGTAATTCGTTTATGATAAAATCTATTTTTTCATGTGCCTGACGAAGGCGGCTCGGTTTGATATCGGTTGCCTGCATTGACTGAGAAATATCCAGCACCAGCATAATGTCCTTGCCATTATTAGATAAGGGGGATGCTACCTCCTCTGCAACACGCGGTCCGGCAGCCGCAACTGCAAATAATATCCATGCAAGCCAGTACCCTATGTTTCTGAGCAGTGAATAATTTATTCCTTGAGTATTATGGTGCGCACGCACCCATGGCTGTAATTCAGCACGTGCATATTGATTTAGGCTGTTTTTCTCAAAAAACAGTCGTAGCAAAATAATTGCCATGGGCTGTAGAGCAATTAAAAGCAGCCAGGGCGTGTGCCAATCTGGGAGCATCATGATGATTTTTTCCAGATAAGTGCACGTAATTGGTACAGGCTAAGAAGCGCTAGTGCGAAAATGATCAACCAGTGATGTAAGCTCTTGCGATAGAAACGATCCGCTGTTTTTTGTTGCTTCGCTTTTTGTTTTTCTATGTCACCAATGGCTGATTTTAAAGATGAACTGTCACCCGCCAAATACGCTTTGGCACCTGTTGCTAGCGCCATTTTCTTTAACAGTGCTCGATTGGCCGGGTGATATACCAGCCCAGTTGTACGTTGTTCTTCTGCATCATATGTGTTGGCGCCTACCGCAATAGTATATAGAGCAAGGCCAGCATCGGCGGCAATGTTTGCAGCTTGCATAGGCGATATAGCGCCTATTGGTAGTGATGCATCGGTAAGTAATACCATGATCTGGTGGCGTTCACTCTGCGTGCGTACCTGTTTAACGGCAAGCGCAATTGCGTTACCGAGCGCGCTACTTCGTCCTGCTATCCCGGTGCGTAGACGAAGTAACATGGATTGGAGTAAATGGGTATCACTTGTTAGTGGGGCCAGAACGTGTGGTGTGTCGGCAAAGGCGATAATTGATACCCGATCTCCTTTCAGGTTTTCAATGAAGTTATTTAGTGTCGAGCGCACGACATTCATACGATCAATACGTTTGTTGTCGAGTATGTAATCTTTGAGTACCATGCTGACGGACGTGTCAACAATAAAGATAATATCCCGTTGTCGTGGCGGGTCAGGAAGTTTGTTGCCAATTTTTACCGGGCCAGCGAGGGCAGTCATCAGTAGTGAAAGAACTAACCAGTAAAAATATAATTTACCAGTCGAGCGTTTATTTGAATTCTTGTTAGTTGCCGATAGTAAATGATAGAGTGGGTGGCGTACCCGGGTGCTTGAACCTGACAAGCCATCAATCAATGATGAACCTGTGTGAGTACGGCCATATTGATGTAAAAGCATGAAGATGACGGGCAAAACCATAATGCCCCATAGCCAGGCAGTATTGGTGAATTCAATGTTTTCCATCATGCCTGTGTTCTCGCTGTCCATGACATTGCTTCGTTAAGCAAGGAGAGTACATCACCCTTTCTAATACTAGTGTCAGCATATCGATAATCAGATAATTTGCTAACGAACACGGACCATTCTGGTTGCCTGGATTTCGCTATTCCTTTGCTGAATGCACTAAGACGAGTTGTATTGTGAGCAGCCTTAAGGATGCTGGCGAGTTTATATGCGGCAGCTCTTGGTTCAATGTTTGATGAGGTTAATTCTTTTTTTAAAATTAATATATGAATTTTATATTTAAAGCCTGATCGAAAAGCACCGTATAAAATAATGGCGACAATTAGAAATAGCACTATTGTGCTAATTAATATTAACGTATTGTTTTCTGCCAAAGCAGGGGGGGGAGGTAAAACAATATCGAGCAGCTTACTGGTTGGATTGGCCATGTGATTTATGATCGCGAGATTAATGTGTCAATTTCATCCAAATCCGTGTCGATTTCGGTATATGGAATATTAAATTGTGAAAAACTATTTTGTATTAAATGATAGTGTGCAGATGCGCGTTGCTTGAATTGCGCTTGTGTTCTGCTATCGCCACCAAGATAGATATCCTCATCTATGTCCGGGTTCACAATATTAATGCCAGAAACATTTGGCAGTTTCCTTTCCAGGGAATCTTGTATGTTTATGGCGTGAATTTTATGTTCTTCTGCCAGCTGTAGTAAAACAGGGTGAGATGCGGTGCATAAATCATGAAAATCACTGATAAGATAAATAACCGAACCACGTACTAACATATTCAGGAGTAGGCGTAATGTGTGGTCGAGCGAGATTTCATTTTCGTGGTCAAGTGGTGGGCACGGGGTGTTAATCTGACTAAGTAAATTATATATTGCGGCCTCACCGCTAGATTCAGGAATCCACTCAGCCGTTTCATTTAGTACAACGCCACCGACAGGCGCATTTTGTTGCTTTGCCATGAAGCCCAGGTAGGCAGCAGCGCGTACAGCCTGGGTTACTTTCAATCGCGTATTGCTACCAAAGCGCATCGACTGCCGACGGTCAACAAGTATAAACACGGAAGGTTTTCGTTCCTCCCTGAATACCTTCATATAAAGTTCATCACTGCGTGCGGATAAACGCCAATTCATGAAGCGTATTTCATCTCCTGGTTGATATTGACGACTTTCCTCATAATCTAGTCCATAGCCACGATAGACTGAACGCATATCACCGTATTGACGATGTTCCACTTCATGAGCGTTTGGTTTTCTATCTTCTGGTTTTTCAGCTAGATGGCGGAGTTTTTCAATACTGGTTTTATTGAGTAAGGGATTATTGGTAACCGATGTGTTCGGTAGGTGTAGCACCGTATTGACAATTTTATGAAGCGAGCTTAACACGATGAGATTCTCCCTGTTAGGGTACAGGGACATGTTCCAGTATGCGTGAGATAATATCATCTTTACTGATATTGGCTGCGCGCGCGGCATAGCCAGGAATAATACGGTGTCGCAATACATCGGGCGCAATTTCAATAATGTCATCTGGTATGACATGATCGCGTTTGGCCAGGTAGGCCAATGCAGATGAGGAACGAAGTAATGCAATTGATGCACGAGGTGAGGCACCGGCAATAAGGTAGTCTTTCCAGTCAGGATCAATTGTTTCTAATTTTCGTGTTGCCGCGACAATGTCAATAATATAGCGCTCAAGTGTGTCATCAATATAAACCTCTGCAGCTTCTCTGCGTGCACTGAGAACAGTTTCTGGTTTAATCAGGCTGACATCATTTGGTTTATCTTCACCAAAGTGTTGCTCTCGGTCACGTTGCAGAATGGTTAATTCTTCATCAGCAGAAGGGTAATCTAATGTGACATGCAATAAAAACCGATCCAGTTGCGCCTCTGGCAACGGGTAGGTTCCCGCTTGCTCAAGTGGATTTTGGGTTGCCATAACAATAAATAAATCAGACAGTGCATGTGTTTCATCGCCAATTGTGACTTGATGTTCTTGCATTGCCTCAAGTAACGCTGATTGGACTTTAGGTGGTGCCCGGTTAATTTCATCAGCAAGAATGATTTCGTGAAAAATAGGACCTTTAATAAATCGAAAGCTGCCTTGTTTAGGATCAAAAATTTCAGTACCGGTTAAATCACCGGGCATTAAGTCAGGTGTAAATTGAATGCGTTGGAATTGGGCATGCACGCCGCTCGCCAGGGCATTAACGGCAGTAGTTTTAGCAAGGCCGGGGGCGCCTTCAAGTAGTATATGACCGCCAGTTAGTAAACCAACCATGAGTCTGTCCAATAATGTTGACTGCCCAACTATCGTAGTTTGTATATGCTGACGAAGTGAGATGAATTCATCCTGGATGCTCAATGGGGATTCCTTTTAAAGTATTATTTTGTGTTTTTCTGCCGCTTGTTAGTGCAGTGAAAATATTGTCATTATTAGTACTATATATAGCATAGTGGCATGTTATCCAGCTAGTACATATTTCTACTATATTATGTAATTGACATTGTTGAGAATATTAATGGCTTTCTGTGGCGCATAGGCGAGATATTCACGAGCAATATTAGAGCAGCTTGTTAAAATCGTAGCGATTGATCCATGTTAATAGTTCTGATCTTGGCAGGGGCTTCGCAATATAAAAGCCCTGGGCTATATTACATTTTAATTGTTGTAATCTTAGTAATGTTTGCTTGTCTTCGACGCCCTCAGCAATCACTAGCATGCCCAGGTTATGTGCAAGCTCAATGGTTGATCGGACAATGATCAGGTCATTGGGATCTTTAAGCATGTCGATAACGAAAGATTTATCAATTTTTAATGTGTTTACGGGTAATAGCTTGAGGTATGCAAGTGATGAGAAGCCTGTGCCATAGTCATCAATTTCAAGACCAATTCCCATTTCATCCAGTTCCTTTAACACCTGACGAGCATGAGTTGGATCTTTCATGACGGCACTTTCTGTTATCTCCAGGCTTAGTGATTGCGGAGAGAGTTCATTCTCTTCGAGAGAATTATTCACTAAACCGGGTAAGTTCGGGTCTTGTAGATTCCATGCTGAAAGATTGATTGACATGTTGATGTCAATACCATCATGTTGACATTGTGCACAGTCATGGACAGCTTGATCAATCACCCAAGTAGTGAGATTACTTATTAATCCTGATTGTTCGGCCATCCGAATAATAAATTCTGGTGAGATAAAGCCTTGATCGGGATGTTGCCAACGTAACAGTGCCTCAACGCTAATTAACTTTTGAGTTAATAAATCAATTTTGGGTTGATAATAAAGTTGAATTTGTCCGGAATTTTTCTTCAACTCTTGTCGTAAATCACCAAGTAAAGATAGATTATCAATACTCATTTTATCCATGGTTAAGTTAAACAGGTCTGCAGGGCGATTATTTTGTTTTGCCGAGTACATGGCAATATCCGCATATCGCACTAATGTGTCTGAATCACTACCATCTTTTGGATATAGTGAGATACCAATACTTGCGCCAATATAAAGATTCTGAGAATCAATGACTAATACTTCGTTAATGATATTTGAGATCTTTTCAGCAAATTGTTTTGCTTGTGTGGGGCCTGAATCAGGTATGATTATGGCAAATTCATCACCGCCCAGCCTGGCCACGGTGTCAGACTTTCTGAGGCAGCTGCGTAGTCGTGCGCCAATTTCCGATAGTACACGGTCGCCAATATAATGCCCTAGTGTGTCGTTTATTTCTTTAAAACGGTCAAGATCAATTAGCATCAAAGCGAGTGATGATTCGCTTCTATTTGAATATTCTATGGCATGCTCAAGTCTGTCCTGTAGTAAAGCCCGGTTTGGTAAGCCGGTTAAATTATCATGAAGGGCCTGATACTCTAGTGCACTCTGCCGTTGTTCGATCAGCTCGCGCATTCCATTATATGCACTGATCAGGTTATAAATTTCCTTACTACCATGGCGTGGAAGAATAAATTCTTCGCCATGACCTTCTTTGCTAAAGGCAGCAGAGATTCTGGAAATAGGCTGAAGTACTAATTTGCTCAGGATAAGGTAAATGGTAACCACAAAACCGAGTGCCAATGCGGAAAGTGCAAATAAGCCAAGGTTTATTTTATAGGCAACATCTTCTACCGCAGATGAATTACGTGTAGCCCAATCGTTAATACTATTATCTAATTGTTCAAGTGTATTAATTGTTTGATGGTACAAGGGGCGTATATTGTTATTGGCAAAATGAATATCAGCTCGCCATATAGTTGATTCGCGAAGTAATTGAAAGCGTTGAAAGTGGACAATCCATTCTTGTAAACTTTCAAACATGGTAGTTAATGCCGCTTCTGTATCAAGTTCATAGTCAAGGTTGTTATTGTTGTCGTGTAGTTTCTTGAGCTGTGTTGAAATTTGCTTATGAATGAAGATGACATCTTCTTCTTGCTCAATTTTATCCGTTTTATTGAGACCTGCAAAACGAAGCAATACAGCACGAAAGTTTAATATCATGATGCGCCATGAATCGCGTAATGATACAAGACTATTCAGTAACCTTAACTGGTTCTTATTGAGACTATCTTCACGCTGTAAATCATGAAGTATTAACTCTATTGACGAAGTGAATTTAATATTACTATCTAACATATCCCTGTTCATAATGGTCAGAACCGGGTATATCCACTGAGGATCCTCGCGTAATCTAAGTAACTCCGCAATACTGACTTGAATTGCATTAAGGTGAGTATTCATTACATTTACAAGTGGTAGTAAGCCTGTTTTTTCCAAACCGGGCATTCTATTGAGTTTTTGTAGCTTCAAGTTCGCACGTATGTAGTGTTCATTTATTCTGGAATTTACTTTGTTATTTGGACTGAGCAAGCTCTCATCAAGCAAATCATTTGCGATAGATACATCGCGGCGTATGTTAGATACAAGGCTGGATACAGTTTCTTTTAGCCGAAGTGCTTCTGTGTTTTTTTCTGTCACGTCTAATACATATAAACTGGAAAAGATTGTTGCAGTAATAATAACAATAGAAAAGAATGCGGATATGAGTAAATAGGTACGACGCAGTTCGTGGCGGTATAATTTTGATGGTTTATTTTCAATCATGGTGAGCTTCTGATTCTATCGGCATCTCCGCAGTTGCCCATTCAGGGAAGCCATCTTCCATACGTCTTGCTTTTAGTCCATGTCGTCTTAGCTTGCTTACTGCGTCGAAGGCAAGAACACAATGTGGCCCCCTACAGTATGCAATGACTTCTTTGTTCTGTGGTAGTTTGTTGAGTTTATTATCAAGTTCCTCTATAGGAATATTGATCGCGCCTGATACATGGCCAGCGATATATTCTTTTTCGGGCCGCACATCGATGATGGTTACAGTTCCCTGCTCTAAACGTTCAAGTAGTTCATCTCTGGGTATGGCTTCTAGATCATCTTTTGCGTCTAGCACAGTACGAATTAAGCGATCTACCTCGGCAATATGGCGTTGCGCTACATTTCGCAATGTCGCTGTTAATTCCACCACATCGCTACCACTTAATCGGTAATAGACCTTTAAACCTTGTTTTTGGGCAATCACTAATCCAGCCTGTCTCAAATGCTGCAAGTGTTGTGACGTATTAGCGACACTCAGGCCTGAAATACTAGCGAGTTCTTCGACATTTCGACTGCCCTGGGCAAGAAACTCCAATAGTTCTAATCGGTTAGCATTACTTAAGGCTTTGCCGACACGCGCAAATTCCGTAAAAAGATTATGTTTAAAGTGTGTTTTTGGCATTTATCACCTTATTACGCTATTATTCAATTAATCTATTGAATACTTTGTCGTGTTTTAATTATAGCATGATATTGTTGGTTGAAACGGCGTAAACTAATGAAAAACGTAGGGATATATGATGGATTTTACTGAATGGGTCGCAGCGAATGAAAAATCGCTTCGCTTGGGTGTCTTTTTTGGCATGATGTTGATTATGGGTATTTGGGAAGCCGTACGACCCAGGCGCCGTCGTATATTAACGCGCATGCTGCGCTGGACAAACAATCTTATTCTGCTTGCGGTGAACATTGCGGTAGCCCGAGTGTTATTTCCGTTAGCGGCGGTTGGTGTTGCCAGTTTTGTCTCCAGTCATGGCTGGGGGCTGATGAACGTTTACGAGATACCTTTTGTCCTGGCTGTCGTGTTGTCGGTTATTGCCCTGGATTTTGTTATCTATTTACAACACGTACTGGTACATGCCGTCCCCGTATTATGGCGCCTGCACCGGGTTCACCATGCTGATCCTGATATGGACGTAACGACTGGTTTACGGTTTCATCCGATTGAAATTATCATATCGCTATTAATAAAGTTTGCCGCCATTGTTGTATTAGGTGCGCCAGTCATTGCGGTGATCATTTTTGAAATTCTGCTTAATGCAGGTGCCATGTTCAATCATGCCAATGTGCGTTTGCCATTAGCGCTGGATAAATTGTTACGCTGGTTTATTGTCACACCGGATATGCACCGTATTCATCATTCTGTAGAAGACGATGAAGCCAATAGTAATTTTGGCTTTAACCTGACGTGGTGGGATCGCCTGTTTGGTACCTATACGGTTGAGCCGCGTGGTGGCCATGACAACATGCAGGTAGGGATTCATTATTATAATGATCCGAAACAGGTGTCGTGGGTACACGGTCTTTTAATCTTGCCATTTAGAAAGAAAATAGGGGGTTATACGATTAACCGCCGACAATGGAATGACGATAATGAAGCCTAAATTGATTCGCGCACTGATTTTTGTGTTGATTATTGCGGGTATTGTTGTTGGCTATTTATATCGTGATGCCTTGAATGCAGAGGCGCTCGAGGCATGGGTTGCCGAAGCCGGTATCGCGGGGCCATTTGTGTTCATGTTGCTATACATCATCGGTACGGTGTTGTTTTTCCCTGGCGCGGTGCTTACGTTGGCTGGCGGGGCTATCTTTGGCCCGGTTTGGGGTACTTTATATAACCTCACTGGCGCAACGATTGGTGCGGGTATTGCCTTTTTATTGGCTCGCTATTTGGCGTCAGATTGGGTTGAGAAAAAGGCTGGCGGTCGTCTGGCACAATTAAAAGCTGGCGTTGAAGAAGAGGGCTGGCGCTTTGTTGCCTTTGTTCGTCTGGTACCTTTATTTCCCTTTAATGTGCTTAATTTTGCACTTGGTTTAACGCGAATAAAATTCTGGCATTACCTGCTTACTTCTTATATATGTATGTTTCCAGGGGCTGTTGCCTACACTTATCTTGGCTATGCGGGGCGTGAAGCGGCGGCAGGTGGTGATGGACTCATTCAGAAGGGATTACTTGCACTGGCACTGATTGCCGTGAGTTTGTTCTTACCGCGGGTCATTAAACGCATGAGAAACACACCCGCAGAACCAGAGAGCAAATAAATGACGGCAAAGGCGGCAAAAGTCGCCTTTTTAAGCCACTCGCTGGTAGAATAGCAGCTTTTGAACTTTGGATTAGTAGAATAATGACCGTTCGTACCCGTTTTGCCCCCAGCCCAACCGGTTATCTCCATGTGGGTGGGGCGCGCACAGCACTTTTCTCATGGCTTTATGCCCGCAAGCATGGTGGTCAATTTGTGCTGCGTATTGAAGATACCGACCTTGAACGTTCAACAGCAGAATCGGTTAATGCCATTTTAGAAGGCATGACGTGGTTAGGCCTTGATTATGATGAAGGCCCTATTTATCAAACAGATCGTTTTGCACGCTATAACGAAATTATCCAACAATTATTAGATGATGGGCATGCCTACCGCTGTTACTGTAGCAAGGATCGTCTTGACGATTTACGTGAAACGCAAATGGCAGCAAAAACCAAGCCGCGATATGACGGGCACTGCCTGAAAAATAAAGCCGAGGATCCTGATGCGCCACATGTGATTCGTTTTCGCAATCCGGTGGGTGGTGATGTGATTGTTGACGATCTTATTCGCGGCAAGGTGGCAATCAGAAATGATGAATTAGACGATCTGATTATCCGCCGCACCGATGGCAGCCCAACATACAACCTGACCGTTGTTGTTGATGACATGGACATGAATATAACGCATGTGATTCGTGGTGATGACCATCTTAATAATGCACCACGCCAAATTAATATTTTAAAAGCCCTGGGTGCGAAGGCACCCATCTACGCACACGTGCCGATGATCCTGGGCGATGATGGCTCACGGCTTTCAAAGCGTCATGGTGCTGTCAGTGTGATGCAATACCGTGAAGAAGGGTTTTTACCGGAAGCCTTGTTGAATTATCTGGTTCGGCTTGGCTGGTCGAATCGCGATCAGGAAATTTTCAGCATCGATGACATGGTTTCGTTATTTGATATTGATGATGTAAACAAAGCCCCCTCAAGTTTCAATACAGAGAAATTGGAATGGTTGAATCAGCATTATATTAAACAAGCAAACCCGGAACATGTCGCGACGTTGTTAAGCCCGCATTTGGGTAAGTTGGGGATCGATCCAACAGAAGGTCCGGAATTGTCCCGGGTTGTTGAAGCACAGCAAGAACGTGCAAACACCCTGGTTGAAATGGCTGATATCAGTACTTTCTTTTATGAAGATTATAAAGAGTTCGATGAAAAGGCCGCCAAGAAAAATCTGCGCCCAGTTGCGGCAGAGCCATTAACAAAAATCCGTGATGCCCTGGCCGCGTTAGAGACATGGAGTGAAGAGACTATTCATGGTGCAATACATGATGTTGCAGAAGCGCTGGAGGTTAAAATGGGTAAGGTTGCACAGCCATTGCGGGTTGCCGTGGTAGGGCGGGCAGCTTCGCCCGGTATTGATGTGACCTTATTATTGGTTGGTAAGGAAGCGTGTTTGCGCCGCATTGATCGTGCCTTAGCTTATATTGAAGTACGCGCCAGTGAAACAGCAGGTTAGTGACGGGAAATAGTGAATATGAGTAGTGAATATGAGTAGTGAAGAAACACCTCGTAGTAATTTTATTCGCCAGATTATCGATGCTGATATTGCAGCGAATAAACATGATGGTGCGGTGGTAACGCGTTTCCCGCCTGAGCCAAATGGCTACCTGCATATTGGCCATGCAAAATCGATTTGTTTGAATTTTGGTATTGCTCTGGATTACAAGGGAACGTGTAACCTGCGTTTTGATGATACAAATCCTCATAAGGAAAACGTTGAGTTTGTTGAGTCAATTCAACAAGACGTAAAATGGCTGGGGTTTGATTGGGCTGGCGAGGTGCTTTTTTCGTCGGATTATTTTGAGCAGTTGCATGACTATGCCGTTGAATTAATTAAAGCGGGCAAGGCCTATGTTTGTGATTTAAATGCCGAGCAGGTGCGTGAGTATCGTGGCAATTTAACCACGCCAGGTAAAGATAGCCCAGGTCGTGCCAATAGTGTGGAAGAAAATCTGGATTTATTTGCCCGCATGCGCGCCGCCGAATTTGAAGATGGCAAATATGTATTGCGTGCCAGGATCGACATGGCATCACCGAACATGAATATGCGCGATCCAACCTTGTACCGGATTCGTCATGGTGTGATTCATCATCAAACAGGTGAGCAGTGGTGTATTTACCCCATGTATGATTTTACCCATCCGATATCCGATGCCATTGAGGGCATTACGCATTCTCTGTGTACGTTAGAGTTTGAAGATCATCGGCCATTCTATGATTGGTTGTTGGATAATATTTCAATTGATTGTCATCCGCAGCAAATTGAGTTTTCGAGACTCAATCTGGAATATACAGTAATGAGTAAGCGCAAGTTGACCCTGCTGGTTGATGAGGGCCTTGTTGAAGGCTGGACCGATCCGCGCATGCCAACCATTGCCGGATTACGTCGTCGTGGTTTTACACCTGCGTCTATTCGTGATTTTTGTGAGCGCATTGGTGTAACTAAATCTGATAACACGGTTGAGATGGGCGTACTGGAAAGTTGTATTCGTGATGATCTGAATACGACAGCAACTCGCCGTATGGCGGTACTGAATCCGCTCAAAGTGGTGATTGAGAATTATCCGCAAGGGCAGGTTGAAGAGCTCGATGCGGCGAATCATCCACAAGATGAATCTATGGGGACACGTAAAATTCCATTTAGTCGCGAAGTGTATATCGACCGTGATGATTTTATGGAAGTGAAACCAAACAAGAAATTTAAACGCCTGGTAACTGGTGGAGAAGTACGCCTGCGCAATGGCTATGTGATCCGTTGTGATGAGGTGATTAAAGGTGCGCAGGACGAGATTATTGAATTGCGGTGTAGTTATGATGCGGCCACGCTTGGCGCGAACCCTGAGGGTCGCAAGGTCAAGGGGGTCATTCACTGGGTCTCGGTTGAGCACGCCGTAGCGGCAGAAGTACGGCTTTATGATCGTTTATTTAGTACAGCCAACCCCGATGCGGATAAAGAATCTGATTTTCGCGACCATCTTAATCCGCAATCCTTACTCACCTTGGCCTATTGCCAGCTAGAGCAGGCGCTGGGCGGCGCAGAGGCGGGAGAACGCTTTCAGTTCGAGCGTGAAGGCTATTTTTGTAAGGATGCAGCCATCACAGCAGATGGTAAACCCATCTTCAACCGTACGGTGACCCTGCGTGACAACTGGGCAAAAATTGAGCAAGAAAATAATGGTTGAGACGGCGCAAAGTCAGCAATATAGCCATTTTTAACGATAGCCGTTGACAGCGTGGGCTGACTGCATTAAAGTGCGCGCTCTGTTTTCGGGGCTATAGCTCAGCTGGGAGAGCGCTTGCATGGCATGCAAGAGGTCGGCGGTTCGATCCCGCCTAGCTCCACCATATAGAAAACAGTTAAAAATATGTCCCGTTCATCTAGAGGCCTAGGATATCGCCCTTTCACGGCGAGTACAGGGGTTCGACTCCCCTACGGGACGCCA
>Ga0316207_10001662_pt1:7500-26123 | contig 26123 bp, 15 predicted proteins | sample 6weekpyrite_MG_FD_204943 | JGI IMG/M metagenome (GOLD analysis project Ga0316207, IMG submission 204943) | Microbial mat bacterial communities from mineral coupon in-situ incubated in ocean water Damariscotta River, Maine, United States -... | ecosystem: Environmental > Aquatic >... | reverse complement strand
CCCAGCTTAGATCACCGCCTCTCCGTTTTTAACACGTTAAAATCCAACAGAATAGGGTGAAGCTGGAAGTCATCGAGGCGTGCCCCTGCGATAGACAACGATAGCCGGAAAATAGTCAGACCCGTAGATTGATAGATAGCTCTAACGTCATAAGAAGCGCATCCTCACGGCCTTCAAGGGTGGGATAATAATTGGGGCGGATGCCAACCTCATTAAACCCTTCCGAAAAATAAAGACCAATTGCATGTTTATTTGATGTCCGAACTTCGAGAAAAAAAACAGAGGCGTTACGACTAACAGCTCGATCGACGATATGCCGCAATAAAACACGCCCTAAGCCTCGACGGCCATATAAAGGGTCGATACACAAATTGAGCAGATGAGCCTCATCTAGAATCATGGATATAATGGCGTAGCCACACAGCTTACCGTCGAACTCAAGAACCCAGCATTCGTTTTGCTTGGAAAAGCAATCTTCAAATACAGACCTGGACCAAGGGATCGGGTAACCAGCTCGTTCAATATCGACAATACGGCCTAAATCTCTGAGTTCCATTAAACGAAATTGAACGTTATTTTTATCGATAAGAGAGTTCATACATGAGCGCTTGCCTTTAACTGCTTTCGGTGTGGAAGAGCACTAAGCCAAATGGCAGCCTTTCTTGTCGGCACCGATAGTGCTTCACTAAGTGTATACTCAAAAGGAATAAAAAGCGGCACACGCTCATCAGCAAGCTTCTTTATTAAGTCTTTTTGAACGGCACCAAAATGTAGCAAAATACCGATATCATCCGAAAAAAACATCGATAACCAGCGTCCCAGCAGCTCATCTTGAATTTGCATCCGGTTAACCGGGATGTTTTTGGAATGAAAAACGGGCCAGGTAAAACTTTGCTCGTAAATACATTCGGTCTTTTTCAAACCAAGCAGTGTCAGTATGTTTTGAAGCAACGGCAATTCTTCGGCCAAAGGAGTGTCATGTTGGGAATCAGTCGTAACAAGAACTGATCCTGCTCGAAAGAGTTTGAGTATAATGTCTGAGCGATCCTGGCTGACCAAACTGCTCGGATCGGTGATAGGATCCATAGTTGGGACTGATTGCTCTAAATCAGGCTTGTTAACCAACTCGTCGACGATTACCGAACTTTGTTTTTGGATCAGCGTTATTTGTTCGGGCTTGCCGGTTGCTACAGAAGTTTCCACCAAGAAATCTTGTGAACTGACAGCAAGCCCGGAATTATCTGTTGATTTTTCAGATTTACGGTATAAGAAGGTAGAAGACGATGCAGCGTGCGGCAAACGGTATCTGGCATACCATTGAGCAACACCCATTTCGCAGAGAGCCTGTTGTCTTGACTCTGCACTTGTCATTGTCTTCACTTCTTAAACGTCTCCTTGAGGGTGCTGTTTGCCGTCATCTACACTCATTAAATTGAGCGCGTGAATATAGGCTTTAGCTGATGCAATTACAATATCTGTATCTGCACCCAAACCATTTACAATTCTGCCGCTTAGCTCAACCCGAACCGTCACCTCACCTTGAGAGTCGGTGCCACTGGTAATGTTATTGACTGAATAGAGCTGCAAATTGACGCCAGAGTTCACCAAGCTTTCAATTGCCTTGTAAGTCGCGTCAACCGGACCACTACCCGAAGCTTCGGCATATTTCTCTACGCCATCTGCGAGCAAAGTCACTTTTGCAACGGGAGTGATGCCTGTTTCCGAGCAGGCAGATAAGCAAACCAGTGAATACCTTTCTTCCTGATCTAAACTTTTTGCACTTGTCACTAATGCATGTAGGTCCGCATCAAAAATCTCATGTTTCTTATCTGCCAGTTCTTTAAAGGCGGCAAATGCGGTGTTCAAGGCAGTTTCTGACTCTAGCGTAATGCCCAGCTCCTCAATTCGTGCGCGGAACGCATTTCGCCCAGAATGCTTACCTAGAACCAGACTGTTGGCATGCCAACCGACATCCTGAGCTTTCATAATTTCATAGGTTTCACGATGCTTTAATACACCATCTTGGTGAATTCCAGCCTCATGCGCAAAGGCATTTGCACCGACAATGGCTTTGTTTGGCTGAACGGGGAAACCTGTAACAGTCGAGACGAGACGAGAGCATGGAACTATTTGAGTGGTGTTAATTCCCGTTTGAAGAGGAAATATATCTGAACGTGTCCTGACGGCCATCACGATTTCTTCTAATGACGCGTTCCCTGCCCGCTCTCCCAGCCCATTGATGGTACACTCTACCTGTCTAGCACCGCTGGTAACTGCGGCCAGTGAATTTGCGACTGCCAGGCCAAGGTCATTATGGCAGTGAACCGAAAAGATGGCTTTATCAGAGTTGGGGATACGCTCTATCAAGGTTTTAATGGTTTCCCCGAATTGTGAGGGAATCGCATAGCCTACGGTATCAGGAATATTGATCGTCGTCGCGCCAGCGTTAATGGTCGCCTCAATTATTTGACAAAGAAAATCAATTTCAGACCGCCCAGCATCCTCACATGAGAATTCAACATCATCAGTAAAACGCCGTGCCCGTTTAACAGCTCGAACGGCTTGCTCGACAACGGAGTCGGGTGTCATTTGCAGTTTATACTTCATGTGTATAGGTGATGTGGCGATAAAGGTATGAATCCGTGATGCTGCGGCATTTTTTAACGCCTCAGCTGCACGATCTATATCTTTGTCTAACGCTCGCGACAAACTGCATATACGTGAATCCTTAATCGTATCCGCAATGTTTTTGACAGCGTCAAAATCACCAGGGCTCGCAATTGCAAACCCGGCTTCAATGACATCTACTCGCATTTTCTCGAGTGATTTGGCAATGCGCAGCTTTTCTGCTTTGGTCATTGATGCGCCAGGACTTTGTTCTCCATCACGCAATGTGGTGTCAAAAATAATCAGCCTGTCGTCTGACATAATCCGTGCTCCAGAAATTTAATTTTAAGAACGATACTTTATCTCAACTATAACCAGAGCCGTCTGCTTTGCCAAGCGTTGGCAAATGTGAATTCAAGTCGTGAATTGATGTAACTTTATACGTTTGTTTATTGATATTGCGAATTGGTCTAGAGAACAAACGAATTCCCGTTGATCTCAGATGCGTTTTCGACGAGAATCCGCCCTTCGCAACAAAATGAAACTAGGATAACCATCGGGGATTCGTCAACATGACGTCACAAAGAATACTATTAGCTGCTTTAATACTGTTTTTCAGTTCGCATAGCTTTGCGCTGGAGACGAAAACAATTTGTACTTGGGATCCTGTCGGCAAAAACGGGCCGGTCATGACCTTTTATTCAGACCTGGTGCCAAAAGCAATTGCGTGGGGCCTGGATCTAAAACTTGTCGCTTATACTGATGAAAAAGTTGCTGCTAATGACTTTAAAGCCAAAGTGTGTGAGGGCGTACTTGTCACCGCAATCCTGGGTCGCCAATTTGTTCCTTTCGGCGGAACGCTAGATGCAATAGGTGGCATCACCACAGATACAGGATTAGCGAGAGTTCTTAAAACAGTCGCTAATCCAAAAGCGGCTAAACTGCTGACAAATGGAGAATATGAGCTGGTTGGCTCCTTCCCGGTTGGCACCCTGTTTGCGTTTGTTAACGACAAGAGTATTGATACCGTTGCGGAATTTAGTGGTAAGAAAATTTCTGTTCTGAATGAAGACCCACAAACATTAAAATTGGCCAATATGGCCGGCGCTTCACCCGTTGGCACCTCACTGGCAACATTTTCGGGCCAGTTTAACAATGGCAATATCGACATACTGTTTATGCCAGCACTTGCATACAACACCTTTGAGCTTTATCACGGTCTAGGTGATAAAGGCGGTATTCTCGACTATCGCTTGTTTTACGGCATGTTGCAAACCGTCACCAGAAAAGCTGAGTGGCCAGATGATTTCGGCGTAAAAATGAGGGAATACGTTCTTTCTCGCTTAAAAGATATAAACAAAATGGTCAGTGATGCAGAGGCCGAAATCCCTGCAAAATACTGGATTAAAACCAGCGACGAAACAAAGAAAGAACTCAAAAAATTCAGCAGGGAAATTCGTTTAGCCTTAAAAACCGAAGGTAAGCTGGATCCAAAAGCACTTAAGTTATTATGGAAAATCCGTTGTTCAGAAGACCCTTCTGCAAGCGAGTGTGCAACGCCTGAATAACGAATCGCTTCGCGGCGCTTTTTGATCCGGCGGTCAAATCGCCCAAAGGTGTAGTCACACCATGCTGGATCAAAAAGCGCAAAACCGGATAAAAGGCATCCAATTTAGAAACTCAGATAATTGGACAGGGAGTACCCATTTTCTGAGTTTTAAAACTACAACGGATCTTTAGTCAGGCCAGCCAATTACTGAGTAAAGGGCGCAATGTCTTGATCGACACTAGCCGATTCAAGTGCGTCCATATATATTCATTGTGTCGTTCTACAGGAATGACCTGCCAAGGATAATATCCATCAGAGGCCTGCATTAGGTTTATCAAAAAACGCCCGGTTCGACCATTACCATCCATAAGCGGGTGAATATATACAAAGATAAAGAGCCCAAGTACTACTCGAACTTCTGGACTTTCTTCTTCTCGAAGCAATTCAAAGAATGCGGGAATAAATCTCGGACAGCTTCAGGGCTTGGGGGTGTGTGCTTTGGCTGGCGAATATAGACAGGGCGATTCAATCCTCAAGATCGCGCAAAGACTGTCTTCCTGAAAGCTGACAAAATAACAAAGCGACCAGTTGATCCCAGCAGCTTAGAGTGCGTGTTCTATAGTCACCTTTGTGACGATCAACGGAACCTTGAAATCGGTGACGCGGTAAAAAGTTTAGAAGCTGATGGAATACGGTGTTACGATGTTTCATGCCTGAATCCTTGGTGGCGAAATTGCTGTCTCGATAACTGCAATTTTACCGCATGCCAATGGATTCAGGCATCTTAAAGCCGCTTCATTTTTTTGGCCAGAACAGTTCCCCCTGTCTGGATTCCGCCAAAACATGTGATCTTACGCTCTCTTCGTTCGCTTCTTTTTCTGGGGTTTTCAACCCCAAAAGGGGATGTGTTTTTAAGATCAAGGAGATAAAGACATGAGCGAAGAAATTAGAATTTATATGGCGTGTTTGGCTGCTTACAACAACGGCAAACTTCATGGTGTTTGGATTGATGCAACCCAAGACCTAGACGACATTCAGGATCAAGTTAACGAGATGCTGGAATTCAGCCCTGAAGAGGGTGCAGAAGCTTGGGCAATACATGATTACGAAGGTTATGGTTCTTATAACAATGACCGAACTCATCAAGGCAAGATGTGCTGTGGACGCACACCCAAGGAAACTTTACTTGATGGGAAAACGATCTGGGCCGAAAAGAATTTAGTTCAAATCTAAACTGACAGGCACCGTTAAAAAACGGGTAACTGTCAGATCAAGTCTGAGCTACTACACATAATGCTGGGGTCGGCGGTTCAAATCCGCCCCTTGCTAACATTATTTCAAGAGGTTAGCAGTAAGTATGTGCTAACCCATTTTTATTTGGCTACACCATCATTCATAATCAGACTTTCCAGACTCTTTTATAAAATCGCCCAAATACAAAAGGGACAAAGCTTTGATATAAGCCTTGAGAATAGTTAATTGTCCCCACCATATACTTATCACTCAAAAGCCACAATCTGTAATAGCCCTCTTTCGCATTATTTAACCTCAGCACTTGACCTTTGGTGATCCAAAACTCCTTACAACACGCTTCAGATACTGCATTTTGATATTTGACTAACGAAAATGGCGATCAGGGCCTAAACTGAATATGTAATGATTCCATTGCAGAATGCAGCTAGCAGAAGAATTTTCAAAAGGAGAAATTAATGCTGGATGATTCGGATCCAATCGAAACATCAGAATGGCTTGATGCTTTAAGTTCGGTGATTGAAAACGAAGGGGTAGAGCGAGCCAAATACCTGTTGACCCGCCTGTCTGAGAAAGCAAGGAAGGAAGGGGGCGACTTGCCATACTCTGTGACAACGCCATACTCTAATACCATTCCATTGAGTCAGGAAGCGCAGATGCCTGGCGACTTGTTTATGGAACGTCGAATTCGTTCTCTTATTCGCTGGAATGCGATGGCCATGGTGTTGCGTGCGAACAAGCGCCCTGGAGAGCTTGGCGGACATATTTCATCATTTTCCTCAAGTGCGACGCTCTATGATGTTGGCTTTAATCACTTTTTTCACGCGGGTGATGACACTCGAAATGCCGATTTAGTCTATATTCAGGGGCACTCTTCGCCCGGTATTTATGCGCGCTCTTTTCTAGAAGGACGACTTAACGAGATACAGATGGACAAATACCGGAACGAAGTAGATGGTGATGGTTTGTCTTCCTACCCTCATCCTTGGTTGATGCCGGACTACTGGCAGTTTCCGACGGTCTCAATGGGGTTGGGACCCTTGCAAGCGATCTATCAGGCGCATGTTATGAAGTATCTACATAGCCGCGAACTAAGTGATAAAAGTAATCGAAAGGTCTGGTGTTTTGTTGGCGATGGCGAAACGGATGAACCGGAAACACTTGGGTCAATTGCGCTGGCCGGGCGTGAAAAACTGGATAATCTGATCTTCGTGGTGAACTGTAATTTACAGCGCCTGGATGGTCCTGTTCGAGGCAATGGCAAAATCATTCAGGAACTGGAGGGCGTTTTCAGAGGCGCCGGTTGGAATGTTATTAAAGTCATTTGGGGGCGACTGTGGGATCCGTTATTTGAAAAAGATAAAGAAGGTTACATGCAGCGGGCAATGGACGAGCTAGTCGATGGCGATATGCAGGCTTTTAAATCTAATGGGGGCGCTTACACGCGTAAACATTTTTTTGGGCGCTATCCTGAGTTGGCAAAGTTGGCAGAGGGCCTGAGTGACCAGGATATTGAGCAGCTTAACCGGGGAGGGCACGACCCCTATAAGGTTTATGCCGCCTATCACAAAGCGGTTAATCATACCGGGCAGCCAACGGTCATCTTGGCGCACACGATTAAAGGCTACGGTTTTGGCAAAGCTGGCGAAGCGACCAACAATACGCATTCCTTAAAGAAGCTGGATGTGGACAGTTTGAAAGCATTTAGGGACCGTTTTGGCGTTCCTGTCAATGATGAGGAAATTGAAAGTGTTCCTTATTATCGACCTTCGGCAGATAGCCCAGAACTCAAGTATATGAATAAACGGCGGGAAACGCTTGCCGGGTTTTATCCCAAACGCCGTCAAGACTGTGAGCCCCTTCAAGTTCCTAATTTGGATATATTTGAGAGCGTGACACAAGGCTCTGGTGAACGGGAAATATCAACAACGATGGCCTTTGTGAGAATGTTGTCTGCGTTAACAAAGGATAAGCAAATAGGCAAGCGTGTGGTGCCGATCGTTCCGGATGAAGCGAGAACCTTTGGAATGGAGGGCATGTTCCGGCAACTGGGAATTTATACCTCAGAAGGTCAAAAGTATATCCCGAATGACCGGGATCAGATGATGTATTATCGAGAAGATCAAGCTGGCCAGATACTGGAGGAAGGTATCAACGAAGCCGGTGCGATGGCTGCCTGGATGGCCTGTGCAACCTCGTATAGCACCAACAACTACCCACTCATTCCCTTTTATGTTTGCTATTCAATGTTTGGATTTCAGCGCACAGGTGATTTGGCGTGGGCGGCCGGTGATATGCGTTCAAGAGGATTCTTGCTAGGCGGAACGGCTGGAAGAACGACCTTGAATGGCGAAGGCTTGCAGCATCAAGATGGGCATAGTCACGTTCTGGCCAGTACCATCCCGAACTGTTGCGCCTATGACCCTGCCTATGGGTGTGAGTTGGCGGTGATTCTTCAGGACGGTATGCGGCGGATGTATCAGGAAAATGAAAACATCTACTACTACATCACCATAATGAATGAGAATTATCGTCAGCCTGCTTTGGTTTCCGGGGCTGAGGAAGGCATCTTGAAAGGCATGTATTTGCTGGAGCAGCTGATGCCAAAAAGCAATGCCGCGAATGGCTCCGTTCAACTATTAGGTAGTGGTGCAATACTGAATGAAGTCAGGGCCGCTGCTCGTATTCTTTTGGATGACTTTGGTATTGCCAGCGATGTTTGGAGTGTTACCAGTTTTAACGAGCTGGCCAGAGAAGGGCAGCAAATAACACGCTGGAATATGCTCAATTCAGATCAGCCCGCTAGATTATCCTATGTCGAGTCTTGTTTGGACGAGCATAAAGGTCCTGTGATCGCTTCGACCGATTATATTCGAATGTACGGCGAGCAGATTCGCGCTTTTGTGCCGAATGACTACTCGGTGCTGGGAACCGATGGCTTTGGGCGAAGTGATACGCGGCAGAAGTTGCGACATTTTTTTGAAGTAGACAGGTACTATGTTGTGATCGCTGCTCTGAATGCGCTTTCGAAGCAGAGCCGGATTGAACCCCAACTAATATTGGAGGCGATGGCTAGGTATGACATTGACCAAAATTGCCTTAGCGCAATGCAGCGTTAGTGCTGAGAGAAAGGAGCAATAAATGAGCCGAGTAGACGTAAGGGTTCCGGATGTTGGGGTTGAAGGTGCGGTTGAGGTGATTGAAATCTGTGTTTCCATCGGGGACGCGGTTGAGGTTGATAGCGCCATTATTGTGCTTGAATCAGATAAGGCAACGGTCGAAGTGCCTTGTCCCGTTGTCGGAGAAGTTCGAGAAATCAATGTTAAATTGGGCGATAAAGTTAGCGAGGGAGATTTATTACTCTGCGTGGACGAAGCAAATGATGACAGTGTCAGTAAGGATAGCAAAATCGGAAAAACCAAAGAGAATCAGATCGAACAAGTTGCGGACAAAGGCAATAACCCAAATGAAACGCTGAAGCTTAATGAGGTTCCTGAGTTCACTGAAATAGATGTGTTGGTGCCGGATCTAGGTGGAACGGATCAGGTCGAAGTGATAGAGATACCGGTTAGCGTTGGTTCGCAAGTAGAGCGGGAGGAGATACTGGTCGTACTGGAATCCGACAAGGCAACAATGGAGGTTCCTTCCACAGCTGAAGGCGAGTTGCTGAAGCTGAATGTTAACGTCGGTGACCAGGTTGCTGAAGGAGATGTGATTGCAACGGTTCGTGTTGCTGCAGAAGCGTCTATCTCCGAGTCTCAAGATCGTTCGCGTGTAAATGAAGCAAACGCTGTAAGTAAGTCGCCTCCACTGCCGGATCGGAGCAATCGAGTATCGCCTCAAAATTCAACAGCTGTTTCAAGTGCAGGGGCCTCAGTGCATGCAGGGCCTGCTGTCAGAAAATTTGCGCGTGAACTCGGCGTTGACTTAACCCGCGTCGTGTCTAGTGGGCGGAAAAACCGAATACTGAAAGAAGACTTGCAAGCTTATATCAAATCCATGGTGACGGAAGCTCAACATGGGGGGGCGAATTCAGCGCTTGGTGTGCGAGAGGTAAAACTGCCAGATTTTTCGGCTTATGGAGCGGTCACCTGGCATGCAATGGATAAAATCCAGCGCCTCACCGCAGAAAATATGCAAACCAGTTGGTTGACTGTTCCCCATGTCACGCAGTTCGATGAAGCCGATATCACCAACATGGAAGCATTCAGGAAGCAACAAAAAACCAAGGCTGAAGAAAGAGGTTTAAAGTTAACGCCCGTGGCTTTTCTGCTAAAGGCGTGTGCTTATGCTTTACGAGAACTGCCCCAGTTTAATGTTTCCCTGGATATGCTAAATCACCAGGTCGTGCAGAAGGATTATGTTCATATTGGTTTAGCGGTCGATACGCCGAATGGGCTGGTGGTGCCAGTGATACGTGATGTCGATAAAAAAAGCCTTTGGCAACTTGCCGAAGAAAGTCAGTCGCTTGCTGCGAAGGCAAAAGATCGCAGGCTAACGCCCAGTGAGATGCAAGGAGGCTGCTTTACCATTTCGAGTCTGGGCGCTTTAGGTGGAACCGCGTTTACACCGATCGTAAATACACCGGAAGTGGCGATACTGGGCGTGTCGAAAGCACAGTACAAGCCCGTCTTTGACGGCGAGGATTTTACCCCGAAGTTGATGTTGCCGTTATCTCTGTCCTATGATCATCGCGCTGTAAATGGAGCGGATGCTGCGCGTTTTACCACTTTTTTGGGGCGGGTTCTTGGGGATTTACGAGAGCTATTGTTGTAATTCTTGGTCGGGCAGCAATTCGTTGAAATAGCTTGGAGCATAGGCTGGTATCTGAAATAATACAGGGCGTCTCTAACGTGAGTATAAGCAAGCGTATGCGAAAACCCAGCGCACAACTATTTCCAGCGAAGTAAGAGAATTGGCTCAAGATGGAATTTAAAACTCATTTTATTAGCCGAGAAGACCGGCGAATAGCGCGTCAGGCCTTGACCGGAAAACACGGCTTCAAGGCGCTCGTTGAAATTGATGGCACCAGTGTTGACTCGTCATTGACTGACTTTTCCAGTTTGGGTTTTGCCATTGTTATGGAGCAAACCTATTCAAGTCGCTTTAAGGTTGGCGGCTTCATACATGTTACTGTCAGCCCCCTGATTGATCACTTCTACTTGATTAAAGGTGTAATTATTGACAAGCAGCCCAGTAAACAAGGGCGTGTTAAGTTGTCGGTAGTGATTGAGCATGAGCAAAGCTGCAAGCACGGTTATTTTCACCCTGTCCACTTAAGCTCGGAGCAGAGTTTAAAAGGGCAGATCATCCATCCTTTTATCTATAAACAAAAAAGTTATTTTGAACTGGAGAGTTTGTCGCGGAACGGCTTTTATGCCACCAATATCAACTCGGATTTTACGCTGTTTAATGAAATGGAAGTGACTTACAGCTTAGGCTCGATTCATGACTTACAGCAGGTTCAGGGCATAGTTTCGAATGTCTCACTGACCAGTGATAATAACATTCGCTGTTTTATCGAAACACCCGCTTTGCCTTCCCAGGCAGAAAATGAGCTTTCCCAGCATTGCTTTCATTTTGCTCAGAAAACGCCTAGAGATATTAGCCGTGCGGGCTTGAAGGCGAACCATATTCAGGAGCTGGTGCAATACCGTTTTGTAGAAACACAGGCTGAATATGAAGCAGTGCTCAGGCTAAGACGGAAGTTCTATCTTGGGCAGAGTATGTGTTCAAAAGATGATCCGATTGCGATGTTTGCAATGCAGCAGGATGCCTACGGCCGAATCTTGATTGCGTTTCACAATGAGCGCGTCATTGGTAGTGCGTTACTGGTCTTCGGAGAGCGAGGCATAAAACCGTTTGAGCTTGATCAGCAGCTGCCCATCAGTAGCTTCTCTAAGTTACCGCGCTATGATGAAATTATGGAAATCACCGCAATCTGCATCGAAAAACACTATCAGGAAACAGACGTGTTGCACGGCGTGTTTGAAAATATGTACCGGGAAGGGCTTTCTGCAGGGAAAGAGTACATTATGGTCGCAAGCTCGCCGGATTTGATCGAACGCTATGAACGCATGGGCTTCAAGTCGGTTCAGCTGAGTTTTCAGCACCCTAGGAAAGAAGATCGGACAATGAGCGTTATGACCCTAAACAAAAGCACTGGCAAAACGGGAAAAGGCATGAATCCGATTCTTTGGTGGCAAATGTGGGGGCATGTCAGCCTTCATTTATACCAACGAAGAATTATTGAGTACACGCCCGCCCAGAAAGCGAGGGTCTATTTTAATCGCGCTGTGTTTGAATGCAGCCGCGCGTTTAAACGTTACACTCGCATGCTTCGCTAATGTGACATCTCCGGTATCACCTTTTTTGCGCCACTCAAGGTTGTATCGCTCGTTATTCTTTGGCCTGTTTAACCGGTCTTTTATGCTCTCTTGGTTTTGCCTTTGCTGCTTTTCGTCGTCGCGGTTTTTGGTTCTGCGTGGCGTCAGGCCGTATGGGTCGGTCTGAAACGGGTTTTAGCGACAAAGGACGATTAGCAATGCGCGTGGTTTCGAGTAACTTAAGGATTGATTTTGGCATTCCTTCTGGTAAATCAATGGTACTGAAACCGTCATAAATTTCGATTTGGCCGATATATTCACTGTTGATATCCGCTGTATTGGCGATGGCTCCCACCAGATTGCCGGGTTTGACGCCGTCCCGGTAACCGACATCAACGCGGTATCGGGTGAGCTTGATGTCGGGGTGATCCTTTAAAGGGCGGATTGGCCCGCCTTTGATGTTGGCCTTGCCTTTTCGGTCTTTGCGTTCCGATCTTGCATCGTGGCGATTTATTTTTTCATCGCCTTTGGTGCTTAATAAGAACGTCCGGTTTCCTTGGGACAAGTGCGCGAGTGCAGCAGCAATTCTAAGCGGGTCAGCATTGTTTTCACTCGCCAGCGTTTCGATGATTTCCTGGTAAAATGTTAAATCGTTACTTTCTAGACTTCGTAAAATATTTTGCTTGAACTGATCCACCCTTTTTTCGTTAATATCCGAGGCGCTTGGGATGTCCATTCGCTCAACGGCCTGACCGCTGGTCTTTTCGATTGAGTGAAGCATCCTTTTTTCGCGCGGCGCTATAAATAAAATGGCTTCGCCGGAGCGTCCGGCACGTCCGGTTCTACCGATTCGGTGAACATAGGTTTCAGTATCATAGGGAACATCATAGTTGATAACGTGACTGATTCTTTCAACATCCAGCCCTCTTGCGGCGACATCGGTAGCGATTAGAATGTCGATTTGGCCTGATTTTAGTCGGCCAACAGTTTTTTCACGGGCGGCCTGTGCAATATCGCCGTTTAGTGGCGCGGCAGAGAAACCTCTAGCGTTTAGTTTGGTGGCGAGCTCTTCCGTTGCTAACTTTGTTCGGACGAACGTAATGATGCCGTCGAACTCTTCTACTTCCAGTATGCGGGTCAGCGCATCCAGTTTGTTGATGCCTGTCGTCATCAAATAGCGTTGTCTGATGGTTTTGGCTGTCGCAGTTTTGTCCTTGATTTTAATGATATTGGGGTTGTTTAAGTGCGCTTGTGCGACCTTTTTGATTTCATTCGGCATAGTGGCAGAGAAAAGCGCAATCTGGCGCTCACTTGGGGTGTGCTCCAATACCCATTTCACATCGTCGATAAAACCCATGCGTAACATTTCATCGGCTTCATCGAGTACCAGAGTCGATAGTTTACCTAGGCTCAGCGTCTTGCGCCGCATATGATCCATGACGCGCCCGGGTGTACCCACAACAATTTGAGCGCCCCGTTTTAGCTGTCGTAACTGGTTGGTATAGCTTTGGCCACCATAGATAGGCAGTACATGAAAGCCTTCAATGTATTTGGCATAGCTTTGACAGGCTTCAGCGACCTGAATAGCCAGTTCACGGGTGGGCGTTAAAATCAGCACTTGCGTCGTTTTGCTTTTAGGGTCAATGTTGGCAAGAATCGGGAGTGCAAATGCGGCAGTTTTCCCTGTACCTGTCTGTGCCTGACCAATGATATCTTTACCCTGCAAAAGTGCCGGGATCGCTTCCTTCTGAATTGGAGACGGGGATTCGTAGCCAAGATCATTAACCGCTTTAAGAACATGAGCGGGAAGGTCTAATTGATCAAAACGAAACTCGGGGTCTGCCATAAAATGCGCCTGTATAAATGAGAGGGCGGCCAATCGTCGCTTGGCGTCGCTGAAAAGGTCGGCAATTATACTCAGGTTTGGGTGAAAAAGCTTTGATTATATTTTGATCGTTTTTTTGGCTTCTTCGGCCCATGCCAGCCACGCTTTTTCACCTAAAATCCCTCTTCTCAGTGTTAAATAGGGTAGTTGGTATTTTTTCTGCTTATCGTCTGGAAACTGCCGATATAACTGCTCAATTTTGAGCAGTTTCTGTAGCGTTGAGTCGTGTATTAACCTGTGTTGTTCAAGTTCATCTAACAGGTTTTTAGCGCTGGTTAAATGCCCACCGTAAATTTTAACCAATAGTGCATCATTAACCTTTGCCGGTTTTACCGGCGAGGCAATCCATTGCTGGAGTTCCTTGACCCCCAGGTCGGTAATGCCATACACCTTCTTGTCTGGTTTGCCGGTTTGTTTTTCGAGAGAGAAGCTAATCAGTTTTTCCGAATTGAGCTTCTTTAATTGCAGATAAATCTGCTGGTGTTTGGCGTTCCAGAAATATCCCAGGCTTTGTTTGAATTGTTGCATCAGGTCGTAACCGCTACCGGGTTCGGTCTCCAATAATACGAGAATAGCGTGTTTGAGGGACATGTGTGGACTTGATCCTTTGTTTGAAGCGTATGCCGAAATTATATGAAAATGCGTAAAGGTTGCATATTAAATGCTTATCAAGATACTATGCAATTAGTTGCATATATAGGAGTTGAGCAATGGTTCGTACAGGCACTCGATTTAGAAAAAATAAAGCAGATAGTCATTATGATGTCATTGTCATCGGTTCCGGCGTAGGCGGTTTGTGTAATGCGGCCTTATTGTCCAAGCTAGGGAAAAAAGTCTGTGTGCTGGAACAGCACTACACCGCCGGCGGTTACACACATGTTTATGAGCGCTCTGGTTATGAGTGGGATGTCGGAGTACATTACATCGGTGAGGTCCATAAGCCCTGGTCGATGATTCGTCGGGTATTCGATAGCATCACAGATGGCAAGCTAGAGTGGGCTCAAATGGATCCTCTGTATGATCAAGTTGTTATCGGTAATCGAACTTTCAATTATGTTGCGGGCCGGGAAGCGTTCAAACAGGAAATGAAATTTCATTTTCCAGACGAAGCCGAGGCAATTGATAGCTATGTCGAAATGTTGTCTAAGGTCAGCTCGTTAGTACCGCGCTTCTTTGCCGGACAAGCCCTTCCCAGGCTTGCCGGTAAGTTGTACAGCAAGCTACGTGACCGGGTATTGCCTGACTATTTTTTCAAAACGACGCATGAGGTTTTGTCTGAACTGACTGATAACCAAGAGTTAATCGGTGTTCTTACGGCACAGTGGGGTGATTATGGCCTGCCACCGAAGAAGGCATCATTTATGATGCATGCAATGGTGGCAAAGCACTATATCTCGGGTGGAAATTATCCAGTGGGTGGCTCAGCCAGAATTGCCGAAACGATTATTCCGGTGATCCAGCAGTCTGGAGGTGAGGTTTTTACCTACGCCGGAGTTGAGGAAATTCTGGTCAAGAATAACAAGGCTTACGGTGTTCGCTTGGTCAAAGGGCAGGAGTTAACGGCCGAAGCTATCGTCAGTTGTGCCGGTATTCTGCCCACCGTTGAAAAGCTGTTACCTGAAACAGTTCAGAAAAAACATGGCTATGCCAAGCAGCTGAAAAAAGTACAGGCTTCATCTTCCCATCTTTGTGTTTATGCTGGCTTTAACGGCGACGCTGAATCACTTGGCTTGCCGAAAAAGAATTTTTGGATATACCCTGGCTTCGACCACGATTTCAATGTTGAACAGTTCAATGGAGATCTTGATGCCGACATGCCTCTGGTCTATATCTCCTTTCCGTCTGCGAAAGACCCTGACTGGAAGCGCCGTTATCCAGGCAAATCTACCGTGGAGATCGTGGCGCCTTGTAAGCCGGAATGGTTTGAAAAATGGCAGGGAAGTACGTGGAATAAAAGAGGCGAGGAGTACGAGGCTTTAAAGCAGAAGTTAATGGATCGTTTGTTAAAGGTGCTGTACAAACAAATGCCGCAACTGGAAGCGGCCCTGGATTACAGTGAACTGTCAACGCCGCTGTCAACCCAATGGTTTCAATGGAATCAAGAGGGTGAGATTTATGGTATCGATCATACTGTCGAGCGATTTCGACAAAATTGGCTGCATCCTGTGACACCCGTCAAGAATCTATACTTGACCGGATCGGATATCGTGACCGCAGGTGTCGGTGGTGCGCTGATGGGTGGCGTGATGACCACGGCTGCAATGATGGGCGTTAAGGGTTACAAGGTGATGGGTTTAATCAAGATGGGCGGAGGGGCTCCTGATGCCGAGCCGATTTCTCAAGCAGGATAAATGCCGCCCAGAATTTTTCGTTTGTTGGCACCGGTCACAGATTGTATGTTGCCTTCAAGGCTGTTGATAGTCTGGTGCGCTAGCCAGGCAAAGGCAGACGCTTCGACCTGTTGTGCGCCGATTCCCAGATCATCTGTCAGCATGACGGGGTGATCGGGGAGTAAGTCGTTTATTCTTTCGCGAAGCAAGGAGTTGTAGACACCGCCTCCGCAGAGGAAGACCTCGCCGGGCGTTTTCTTTTCACCGTTTTTGACGCTGTTTGCAATTTCCTGAGCACTGAGCTCGATCAGTGTTCGTTGGATATCTTCAGGTGGAGATGGCTTCCCTCTATCCAGAAAAGTCTGCAGCCAGCTCAGATTGAAGTACTCTTTGCCTGAACTTTTGGGGGGGTTCTTGGTAATATAATGATCTTGCTGCAAGGCGGCTAGCAAAGAAGGAATGATTTTTCCGGTTCGCGCCCATTCACCGTTATTATCAAAGTCGATGTTGAGTTGTTTTTGAATCCACTGATCAAGCAACGTATTGCCGGGACCAATGTCATAGCCGGTAGTGGATTCTGGCTTGTTTGCATTGAGCGTTGTGATGTTAGCGATGCCGCCAATATTAATAATGGAGCGCGTTCCTTGTTGAGGGGAAAAGGCGGCTTGATGGAAGGCAGGTACTAATGGCGCGCCTTGGCCGCCAGCCGCGATATCAGCCATGCGAAAATCTGCGACAGTGGTAATTCCTGTGCGATCTGCAATGATACTGGGATTGCCGATTTGCCATGAATAAGCAGGGTGTGAATCAGGGCTATGACGAATCGTTTGGCCATGACTGCCAATGGCACAAATTTCATTTGAATGAAGTTTGTGCTGCTTTAACAGCTTGTTAACGGTTTCGCCGATTTGTTCGCCAAATTCAATATCAAGTTTGCCGCAACGGGCTATTTCATTGTCTCCAGGAAAGCAAAGCGCTTGAAGTCGTCTTTTCAGGGCGGGTGAAATAACCTTGCTATAGGCGCCTCGAGTGGCGAGTTTTGTGCCCAAAACCTCCAGCAGTACCGCGTCAATTCCGTCCATGCTGGTGCCAGACATCACTCCGACGTAGAGTTGTTTCTTAGTTACGGGCAAGCTGATAGCTTTCGCTGAAGGCAGTTAGTTGAGAGAGATAAGCCCCCGTTTGTTGCCTGAATGCTGCAAGTTCCTTTTTGGGAACAGGGTTGGCGTGAGGTAGCTTTACTTTCAATGAATTTTTATGAACGCCATTGACTCGAAACTCATAATGAAGGTGAGGCCCGGTTGCAAGGCCGGTACTGCCAATGTATCCGATAATCTGACCTTGCTTGACGCGTTTTCCAGATCGAACACCGCGTGCAAATTTGCTCAGGTGCGCGTATAACGTCGTGATTTTCTGTCCGTGTTGAATAATGACCGCATTGCCGTAGCCCCCCTTCCGATAGGCGTGAATTATTTTGCCGTCGCCTGTTGCTTTTATCGGCGTGCCTCGCGCTGCTGCGTAATCTGTCCCTTTATGAGCCCGAATTCGGTGTAAAACAGGGTGTTTTCTTTTTAGATTGAATCGAGATGATATGCGTGCAAAATCCACAGGCGTTCGAATAAAGGCTTTACGCATGCTTTTGCCTTCAGGGGTAAAATAATTACTGATGCCTGAAGGTTGTTTGTAGAGAACCGCCTCCAGTGTTCGTCCGCTGTTCGTGAAGCTGGCCGCAAGAATTTGTCCATTCTTGAATTTTTCACCATCTAGATAGAGTTCCTCGTAGACGAGTTTGAAGCTGTCGCCTTGCCGGATATCGAGCACAAAATCGATATCCCAGCCAAATATGTTAGCTAACTCCATAATCTGTGATTGCGATAGTCCCGCCTTTTCACCTGCCAGGAAAAGAGAACTGTCGATTTTACCTTCGCCGTAGGCAACGTGGATGTCTGGTACTCGGGTAATGATTTCGCTTTCAAACTGGCCGCTGTCCTGTTTGCTGAAGATAATAGATTGTAATGCTGAGCGCTCAAGTCTGACCTTAACGAGCTGGTCCTGTTCATTCTTTAAAAAAGCCAGTTTTTCACCCGGAAAAATTTTGGAAAGCGCTTTGTTTCTGTTTTTAGAGCCAAGCACAGAGTACATAGTGCGATCATTAAAGCCCGCCGATGCGAACAATGATGAAAGTGTATGGCCGTTTTTAATAGTAAATGTTTGCCATTTTTCGCGTACGGGAGCGTTATTTTTTACCGCTTGGACATCTTCTTTTAGAATATTGTGTCTTTGTTCGTTATCGTTTGTTATTCCCAGGGTTGGTCGCTCAAACTGTTCGTTAAATTCGGAATTTTCGAGGTTTAGCGGGATTGTTGTTCGGGTGGCGTTTACGTTTGCGCTAGGGCTTAAAGCCAGGATTAATGTCAGAATAACACCAACGGCGCCAGCCGCAGCCATGTGTGATTTCGGAAATGAGTGAGTCAACTTCTTGCCTTTAGATCAATATCTAATGTGAATGATTGTGAAACAGCTTTAAGTATAGAGGCACATGTCGGTACAGGCAAAGTCATTGTGTGTATTGGAGGCATACATCACAATCAAAACTGCTATAATGCCGCATTTTTTGCGTTGACGGTTACGGTTGGTTAATGTCTGTTCCCGTATGTGTTCGTTCAAGGTGGTAA
>Ga0316207_10001662_pt1:0-2500 | contig 26123 bp, 15 predicted proteins | sample 6weekpyrite_MG_FD_204943 | JGI IMG/M metagenome (GOLD analysis project Ga0316207, IMG submission 204943) | Microbial mat bacterial communities from mineral coupon in-situ incubated in ocean water Damariscotta River, Maine, United States -... | ecosystem: Environmental > Aquatic > Marine... | reverse complement strand
GGCTAATCAAACTCGGAGATAGCTGGTTCTCCTCGAAAGCTATTTAGGTAGCGCCTCATGTATCACCGTAGGGGGTAGAGCACTGTTACGGCTAGGGGGTCATCCCGACTTACCAACCCGTTGCAAACTCCGAATACCTACGAGTGCGAGCATGGGAGACACACGGCGGGTGCTAACGTCCGTCGTGGAGAGGGCAACAACCCAGACCGCCAGCTAAGGTCCCAAATTTACAGTTAAGTGGGAAACGATGTGGGAAGGCTTAGACAGCTAGGAGGTTGGCTTAGAAGCAGCCATCCTTTAAAGAAAGCGTAATAGCTCACTAGTCGAGTCGGCCTGCGCGGAAGATTTAACGGGGCTCAAACTGTAAACCGAAGCTGCGGATTTTAATTGTTTACAATTAAGATGGTAGAGGAGCGTTCTGTACGCTGTTGAAGGTGAATCGAGAGGTTTGCTGGAGGTATCAGAAGTGCGAATGCTGACATGAGTAACGATAATGGGGGTGAAAAACCCCCACGCCGGAAGACCAAGGGTTCCTGCGCAACGCTAATCGGCGCAGGGTGAGTCGGCCCCTAAGGCGAGGCTGAGAAGCGTAGTCGATGGGAAACGGGTTAATATTCCCGTACCTCTTTATATTGCGATGGGGAGACGGAGAAAGCTAGGCCAGCACGGCGACGGTTGTCCGTGTTTAAGGTTGTAGGCAGGTGGTTTAGGTAAATCCGGACCGCCCTCTTAAATGAGAATGCTGAGAACTGATGACGAGATCCTTTTTTAAGGATTGAAGTGGTTGATGCTCTGCTTCCAGGAAAAACCTCTAAGCTTCAGATATAAAGGGACCGTACCCCAAACCGACACAGGTGGTCAGGTAGAGAATACCAAGGCGCTTGAGAGAACTCGGGTGAAGGAACTAGGCAAAATGGTACCGTAACTTCGGGAGAAGGTACGCCGGATTTGGTGATGGGACTTGCTCCCTAAGCTGAGCCCGGCCGAAGATACCAGTTGGCTGCGACTGTTTATTAAAAACACAGTACTCTGCAAACACGAAAGTGGACGTATAGGGTATGACACCTGCCCGGTGCCGGAAGGTTAATTGATGGGGTTAGCTTAGGCGAAGCTCTTGATCGAAGCCCCGGTAAACGGCGGCCGTAACTATAACGGTCCTAAGGTAGCGAAATTCCTTGTCGGGTAAGTTCCGACCTGCACGAATGGTGTAACGATGGCCAAGCTGTCTCCACCCGAGACTCAGTGAAATTGAAATCGCTGTTAAGATGCAGCGTATCCGCGGCTAGACGGAAAGACCCCGTGAACCTTTACTATAGCTTCACAGTGAACTTTGAGCCTATTTGTGTAGGATAGGTGGGAGGCTTTGAAACATGCACGCCAGTGTGTGTGGAGCCATCCTTGAAATACCACCCTGGTATGCTTGAGGTTCTAACTCAGGTCCCTTATCGGGATCGAGGACACTGTGTGGTGGGTAGTTTGACTGGGGCGGTCTCCTCCCAAAGTGTAACGGAGGAGCACGAAGGTGCGCTAAGCATGGTCGGACATCATGCGGTTAGTGTAATGGCATAAGCGCGCTTAACTGCGAGACAGACGCGTCGAGCAGGTACGAAAGTAGGTCATAGTGATCCGGTGGTTCTGTATGGAAGGGCCATCGCTCAACGGATAAAAGGTACTCCGGGGATAACAGGCTGATACCGCCCAAGAGTTCACATCGACGGCGGTGTTTGGCACCTCGATGTCGGCTCATCACATCCTGGGGCTGAAGCCGGTCCCAAGGGTATGGCTGTTCGCCATTTAAAGTGGTACGCGAGCTGGGTTTAGAACGTCGTGAGACAGTTCGGTCCCTATCTGCCGTGGACGTTGGAAAATTGAGAAGAGCTGCTCCTAGTACGAGAGGACCGGAGTGGACGAACCCCTGGTGTTCGGGTTGTCATGCCAATGGCATTGCCCGGTAGCTACGTTCGGACAGGATAACCGCTGAAAGCATCTAAGCGGGAAGCCCCCTTCAAGATAAGTTTTCCCTGATTCTTCGAGAATCCTAAAGGGCCCTTAAAGACTATGAGGTTGATAGGCTGGGTGTGTAAGCGTTGTGAGGCGTTGAGCTAACCAGTACTAATTGCCCGTGCGGCTTGACTATATAACACCCAAGTGGTTTTACCGATATTGCGCAGGCAATAGTCGGCACTTCCTCCATCCGTGGAGGTCGTGAGAAAGCACAAAGGTTATAGCAAGACTGTTCGTAAGAACGACGGATAACGTACAACGATATGAATCATTGATATCCGAGAAACAAAGAACTAGCCGCTATCACTTGCTAATGTTAAAGAGAATGCAGAATTAGGCGAGATGAGACAAATCTCATTGAGCCAACGGTTTTGCCTGACGACCATAGCGAACTGGAACCACCTGATCCCATCCCGAACTCAGACGTGAAACGGTTCAGCGCCGATGGTAGTGTGGGAGGTCCCATGTGAGAGTAGGTCATCGTCAGGCTTTCAAT
>Ga0316207_10001661_pt1 | contig 26155 bp, 39 predicted proteins | sample 6weekpyrite_MG_FD_204943 | JGI IMG/M metagenome (GOLD analysis project Ga0316207, IMG submission 204943) | Microbial mat bacterial communities from mineral coupon in-situ incubated in ocean water Damariscotta River, Maine, United States -... | ecosystem: Environmental > Aquatic > Marine >... | reverse complement strand
GAACATTTCTGTAATGCTCGGCCAATAGCTTTGAATCATCAACAATGAGAATTCTAAAATCAGATTCTTGTAAGCCACTACCCAACACATGATCGAGGTGTTCAAGCAACAAATTGATGTTAACGGGTTTTAACAGGTAAGCATGCCCACCAGCTCGTGCAGCATTGAGGCGATTCTGCCAGTTATTAAGACTCGAGATAAAAATAACCGGTATTTGTGATGTTGCACCTTTACGTAATTCAGCAACAGCCTCTGAACCTGCTTCCTGTCCCTCAGGAAGATTAATATCCGCAAGCAAGACATCAGGTTCCTGACGGGCTATACCCGCGTGCAATGCATGAACACTGTGGAATAATTCAACCTCATAATCAAAATACGTTAGCTGATTTAAAATTTCTTCCGCAAAAACGACATCATCTTCGATCATGTAAATAAGGGCATGTTTTTTTTCAACGATGTCTATTTCATCATCAATAAGCAATTCTTCGATGTGTTGTTTTTCCACTCCTTGTCGCATAATTTCTTGTAGTTCTAATAAGGCCTGTTCGATTATTTCATTCTGATCGTGTTCACCCGCCCCTTCTTTTAGTTCCTGAAGATAAATTTCCAGTTCATGAGCCCGCTTACCCAATCGACCATAACCAAATGTTCCCGCTGTACCTGCTAAACTATGTACAAGTTGGTAAAACTTTTCTTTCTCGGTCGTTAATTTATCTGCCCGCCAGGCTTTCTCGATATTAGCGAGTCGCTTAGGCAATTCACGACTAAAACTCGCCTGCAAGGCGCTAAATTTTTCCGACTTCGTGATTTTATTATCTGGCATAACTACCCTCCAACAAATTACGAATATCTTTGCCCAGCCCCATTAATTATAGGAATACCTATAGTGCTTTGATATTTTTTTAGGCTTCATAATTAGGTTCTCAAAACACAAAATCGGTAATAACAACGCACCAATATCTATATCAAAACACCTACCCCAATTATGTAACTTGCTTTTGATTGGCACTGAAAGCTATATCTAGCCCATGGCGTATGTAGGGAAACCATATAAATCTTTCAAAATCGTAATCCCCTTTTACTTACTCTCGATATAAACTAGATCGTGCCTTTTTTCAGCAAATCATCAATTAACTCACGGCGACGTAAACTTTGGCTATCACCGCCACCAAAAATCAATGCGCCCGAACTGTAATTTTCACCATAAGTGAGTGCTAAATTAACTGCTTGCCCCAGGCCTGACAGAAATTCTTCATCACCTAGTTCGCGTAACGGGTGAATAAAAGCTGCCCACACTATATCTTTGGCAATGGAGTAACGTGCATCTAGTGCTGAATCAAAGTTTGCCTGCATCATGCGTGTCAGTTTTTCATTTGAAATTTTAGTCGCAGGTGCTATCGGTACAATAATGCGCATGCGATTCGCCTTCTCAGAAGTTATCACCGTGACTTCTCGACCTTCCACAATGAAACGCCATAAGCCGGGCTTACCCTGCGCCGATTCATCAATACGTTTAATAAGTTCACCAAGACGTTGGTTGTTCATCCCATTATCAGAATCGGCATAACTAGCTGGAGAAAGAAAGAGCAGAGATATAGTCACAGCTGCGACAATATTGATTTTATTTAACATATAAACCACTCCTTGGATCATTGTTTTCTTTCTGACGTAAGAACTGTTTTCTTCACGCTTTAATCTATATCAGAATACTAATATTTACTATACACTTAAATCATTCAAAATGAGGTGTGCCTCTCAAACAAGAACATGTAACATACTGAAAAAAAGGCTTTTATCGTTTCAACATGACTTCCTCTGCGTTAATCATTCTTGGCATGCATCGAAGTGGAACCAGTTGCCTTGCAGGGAGCTTGCAGCAAGCCGGATTGTTTTGTGGGGATGTCGTTGAATCGGCACCCTATAACAAAAAAGGTAACCGTGAAAACCTTGATATCATGGCACTCAATACAGCTATTATGCAGCACAATGGTGGTGACTGGGACTCACCAACCGAGATCACAAATTGGTCTGATGAACATGTTATAGAACGAGATAAAATCATTCAGGCATTATCTTCTGACACTGAACACCTATGGGGCTTCAAGGATCCCAGAACCATGTTCACACTCCCCTTCTGGCAGGCAGGTATTAGTGACTTTCTATTAACCGCCAGTTACCGACATCCTCTTGCTGTTGCCTCTTCATTACAAGCTCGTAACAATTTCACTATCGAAAAAGGCCTAGCTCTTTGGAAACGGTATAATCTACGCCTGTTATCTTACTTACAGGATAAGGAGTTCCCAGTGATATGCTTTGATGTCACAAGAGGTCAATATGAAAAAGACATTATCCGGATAACCAATGCCTTTGAACTAGATCGTTCTCTAGAGCAAGAAAAGTTTTATAGTGGTACGTTAATCAACCAGTCCAGCAAAAACCAAAGCCCGCTTCCTGCTGATATACAATCCATTTACGATGAACTATACACAATATATTCATCTCAAAGTGGTTCCATCTAAATTATGAATCCTCCAAGCCTGACAGATAAATTCAGATTTCCATTGTTTCGCAGGAAAGTGAAACTTTCAATTATAGTTAATTTTCATAATATGCGAAGAGAAGCTGAAAGAACCTTATATTCTTTAACGCCCGAATATCAAAAGGGTGTCAGTGAAAAAGACTACGAGGTAGTCGTGATTGATAATAATTCAACACAGCCTCTTGATCCTGAAAAAGTAAAAAAATTCGGATGTAATTTTCATTACCTCTATTTCAAAAGCGAGACTCCCTCACCATGCAAAGCTATCAATGAGGCAGCCGCTGCCGCACGCGGAAAATTCATTATGTGCTGCATTGACGGGGCGCGGATACTTTCACCGGGTATTCTCAAAAAAACTCTCGATATGATCAGTATTTACAAAGAGCCGTTTATCTACACCATCGGCATGCACCTTGGTGACAAGCTACAAACTATTTCTGTTTCAGAAGGCTATAACCAGCTCGTAGAAGATGAATTAATCAATAACATAGATTGGAAAAAAGATGGCTATTCACTGTTTAGCATTTCCTGTCTCGCCGGATCTGCTAAAGATGGTTATTTCTCCCAACTGAATGAAACAAATTGCTTTACCATCAGTAAGAAGAGATACCTCCAGTTAGGAGGATATAACGAGGCCTTCACAAGCCCCGGTGGCGGATTATGCAATCTGGATATCTTTAACCGCTTAAACACATGTACTGGGCTAACCTCAATTATGTTGCTTGGCGAAGCCAGCTTCCACCAATTTCATGGCGGTATTATCACTAACACGCCAAGAACAGAAAGTCCGTGGAAAAAAATGGCCGAAGAATATGCTCGGATATATCATAAAAAATATGAACTAGAATACGTTAAACCAATTTATTACGGCGAGATAACTGAGGAAAGCAAAAAGTTTCATCGTTTTGAAATAGATTCATAAGAACCACCTCTTGAATCCTTTACATTTTAGTAATGTTCCTCAATTCTGTTGCAAAATGGACAGAATACCTACTTACTCGCCAATATGAATAAGGCATTTCTAGCCCTATCATTTAGTGAAATTATACCCATCACTAACTCCTGTCTTTAAGAATTTATTTGTTAAAAAACCACATTTAAATCACCGTAAAAGCATTGTTTTATTATTAAAAACAATGAGTAAAGATGTAGCTACTTATGTGAATAATTACTTACTAATTCTTCCAGAGCTGGATTTTTCTATAAACTCAATCTATTATACTTGTGACTTTGCATGATTTCTTGCTCATTCCTTGGGGGTATGTTGAGACTATCATTGAGCGCGTAAGTCGACTGGGGATCTATTTATACACCGATAACTTCATAAACTACTGGTCTTTCATAGATTGGTCAGGGTATCGGGTGTCTGAGAGATTCTAAATTAATCGTAAATTACTTAATTATTAGGGGTTGGAAATGAAAAAGTATTATTTGATATTAGCTATGATTCTCTCATTAGGAAGTTATTCTATTGCTGCTACTGCAGCTCCTGTAGAGCCGGCAATTTCAGAAACCGAGGCTGTAACATCCATTATGGCTCGAACTTCTGGTTATAATGCCATATTCCTTGATGGCACAGTGCCAGATCAAGGCTGCACCCACACCAATCCTTCTCTAGCAATAATAGTCGGTACGGACACTCAACTTATAGAGCTAGCAACTGCAGCGGTAGTAAATTCAAACCCTGTTGCCCTTAAGGTTGATGGCTGCAGCCTTGTCAATGCAGGAACAACCTTAACAGCACCTCGTGTCGTTAGAGTTCATATGTTTGCCCAAGAACTTTAAAGCTACTAAGGAAACGTAACTTTCATATTAAGTTATGCTATTACGCAGTATGAAAGGCCCGCTTATAGCGGGTCTTTTTTTTCAAGTATTAGTCACTAAAACGTCTAGAAAACAAAAAATCCTATTAAGGCATTTTTCATGCTTATAGCATAAATGCTCGATAAGATTTTTTTATCCTATCCGCCAGGCTAATATGCCTTTTACGTTTAAATATGATCATCTTTTGGTTTCGGGGATGATTCCAATCACCCACTATTTCCGCTTCCCACGGTAACCCGCCTATACAATACTCAATATCTGACTCTCTATAATGGTATGGGTCCGAGTCAGGATGAGTAACAACTTCATCCGTTTGCGTGATGCTCTTCGCCCAATCCTGCCCCTCTTCACATATAAAAAATGTTGCAAAAAAAAGGCCGCCTTCAGCCATTACAGGCGTCAATCTTTCTATACATAATCTGATTTGATTTAAAGGTAAATGAGTGAACACCGAAAGCGCTAAAGCGAAATCAAAGCTGGCATTCAATTTTTCGAATCTAAATTCACTCTCACAAAGTAACTGCGATTTAGGTAGTTTATGCTGCAAACCCAAATTACCCAATTCAACATCAAAGCCAACATCCAATAAGTCCTGTGAAAGATCCGAACCATAATAGTTACCACTATCCAGGTATTTGACTATATGCACACCAACACGCAAGCAACCACATCCAATATCAAGAATTTTCTTATCAGGTTCCAGGCCATTTTCTACAAGGAAGTTAAATTGAAGTCCTCCTATTTCTTCCCAAAGCCCACCAACAAGCGTTCTATGTGTATTGTTTTTAACCGCTACTGCCGAGCGCTCAAGGTCATAATAATTATTAATAAGTTTTGTCATCGTTAATTTTATATTCCGACTTCATCAACTATTCTTTAAACCAGCCAATCACTGCAATCCCACCCTAACACTCTCTCTAAAGCTTTTATTTCATACTCAAAAATACTAATCAGGTAATCTTTTTCTCTTTTAGACATTGTGGAAACATATGGGGTCGAATGTTTATTTTTAAATTTCATTTTAGGTAATGCTTCTATGCCAAGAAAATCAAATACTTTCTGTATGATTTCAGTTGAATTTTCTCGCAACTCCTCACTCTTAAGAACAAGAACTTGTTCCCGAGGAAAGAATCGCCAAAGTCGTCGCAATTGCTCTAAATAGAATCCTCTATCAATATATGAATAAAGTCTATGTTGATAGGGTAATGCCTCTCGACACCTTTCACTTTCAGTTTGAATTGCTTCCCAAAACGACAGGCTTTCTCTATTTTCAGAAAAGAGCATATTCCAAGATGAGTAAGCTCTGTCAATTGGATTTCTTAACAGCACTATGAGTTTTATGTCTGAGTTATATTGCCATATGCGCTTAGGAGCATCATGCCAATACATATAGACTGGTGTAGACTCACCAACCAATCTATGCGAAGACTCCCGATTAAAAACGGAATGATAACCAGAATAATCTAAATTATTATCAAGAAAGTTTTCTTCGTGATCAAAAAAGTGTACTTCTTTTCTAGGTGCCATGCATATATCAGCATGCTGTCTTAGATAGGAATCTAATGCAGTCGTACCGCTTTTTTGCGCGCCGCAAATAATGAAATTAACCTTCATAAAAGATATCAACTTATTCCGCACAAAAGTTTATAAAAGACCTAGGGGTTAATTCTAGAACTCAAATAAAACCTCTGCAAAACCATCAGTTCTGCAACTATCAGAACGGAATATCATCATCAAAATCATCGTAGCTGCCGCCTGCCGCTGCAGGGGCTGCCGTCGTTGCGGCTGCCGCAGCCGCTGGTTGTCCTTGAGACTGTCCGCCACCGTAACTTCCCGCTGATGAAGCTGCGCCGCCACCTGCGCCACCGCGTCCGCCGAGCATTTGCATTTCACTGGCGACGATTTCTGTGGTGTAGCGATCAACGCCATTTTTATCTTGCCATTTACGTGTTTGTAAACGACCTTCAACATACATCTGTGAGCCTTTTTTCAGATATTCACCGACGATTTCAGCAAGGCGTGCAAAAAACACAACCCGGTGCCACTCGGTTTTTTCTTGTTGTTCACCCGATGATTTGTCTTTCCAGGATTCAGTTGTTGCGACTGTTACATTGGCTACTGCACCACCGTTTGGCATGTAACGTACTTCCGGGTCTGCGCCCAAGTGTCCAACCAAGATTACTTTATTTACTCCGCGAGCCATTTCGTTTCTCCTATCTCTCTGCGTTAAATACGATTAGTTATATGCGTCTGCCCCAATATTGAAACAATCCGTGCGGCTACTATAGACAGCCACTACCCTCTCTGGCAAGGGGTATTTATAAGCCGCTGATTTTACTGAGAGGGTAATATGACTTGAAGGGCATCGCGGTCTAAAAGCTGATTATCAACCTTTAAATAAACTTCACCCTCTTCGATGATCACCACCGCTTCGACCACCCCAGTGACTGTTTCAAGCCTGATGGCCAATTCACTTGCTTGCGCATCATCTAACCCTTTCACAGGCATCACAATATTCGCCAAATATAAAGGTGGTCGCATGGTTACGGCCAGCAGCCACCAGATGACAATCAATAACGCCGACGAAACAAACACTCCGCTAATACCAAACTCACCGTAGAGCATGCCACCGACGCTGCCACCAACAAAGGCGCCCAGAAACTGAGAACTGGAATAAACCCCCATTGCGGTACCCTTTCGGGCTGCATGTGCTGTTTTAGACACCAATGAAGGCAAGCTTGCCTCAAGAAAATTGAAGGCTGTGAAGAATAACCAAAGAATAATAAAGAACGCGATGCTGTGCTCATACCATTGGCTCATCGCAAACAGACTTAAACCAAGAACAGTCACGGCTGAAACAAATATCTCCTTCATTTTGCGTTTTTTTTCAGCAACGATAATAAAAGGTACCATTGCTCCTGCCGAGAGCAGCAACACAGGTAGGTACACCCAGCTATGCCAGCCTGCCTGAATCCCTAGGCTGTCTCGCAAAACAAACGGCACAGCGATAAAAAGAGATGTCAGGACGGTATGCAAAATGAAGATACCTGCATCCAGACGCAGCAACTGAGTATCTTTTAAGACACTGCCTGTTAACCCTGGATCTAATTGAGCATCATGATGCATGTGACTCTGTGACGGCTCTGGCACTTGTGTCCAAAGAATCACTATCGCTAGCAGCGCCAAAATAGCGGTAAACCAAAAGATACCCGACACGCCAATCGCACTATTTAACAATGGGCCAATAACCAAGGCTAGGGTAAAAGCGCCTCCAATACTCATCCCGATCACCGCCATCGCTTTGGTACGGTGTTGTTCGCGGGTGAGATCTGCTGTGAGTGCCATTATCACAGCGGCCACAGCACCAGCACCCTGTAACGCACGACCAAAAATAATACCCATCAAACTATCTGCGCTGGCTGCCGCAACACTGCCTAAAGCGAACAGCAATAGACCTATTGTGATCATGCGACGACGACCAAATTTATCGGATGCCATGCCAAATGGAATTTGTAACAGTGCCTGCGTTAAACCATAAATACCTATCGCCAAGCCAATAAGCAAAGGAGTGGCATCAGGTAGTGATTCCGCGTAGAGCGCAAATACCGGCAAGATCATAAATAAACCCAGCATCCGCGTCGCCATAATTGCCGCGAGCGATACTGATGCACGTCTTTCGACCCGACTCATACCAGATATACTGTCTTGCATGCTTTGTTGTTTATCTTGCATTCAAAATTCCACTTTGCCTGAGTGCGGCAAATCAGCGTATATTAGCAGGTTGACTGAACTGCTGGAAATTCAATGGACAAGATTAGCCTACGTGGCGCAAGAACCCACAACCTAAAGAATATCGATCTCGATCTACCCCGAGATAAATTAATTGTTATTACCGGTCTATCCGGCTCAGGCAAATCATCTTTAGCCTTTGATACTATCTATGCCGAGGGTCAACGACGCTACGTTGAGTCACTCTCGGCCTATGCGCGCCAGTTCTTGTCTATTATGGAAAAGCCCGATATTGACCATATTGAGGGGCTTTCACCAGCCATTTCTATCGAACAAAAATCGACCTCACATAATCCACGCTCTACCGTGGGTACAGTGACTGAGATTTATGATTACCTGCGCCTTTTATTCGCCCGTGTTGGCGAACCACGCTGCCCTGAGCACAACACTGCACTTGATGCGCAAACAATCAGCCAAATGGTTGACCATGTCCTGGAATTAGAGGAAGGCGTACGCTTGATGCTACTAGCGCCAGTCGTGCAAGGTCGCAAAGGTGAACACCACAAACTGCTCGCAGAATTACGCTCACAAGGTTATATCCGTGCCCGTATTGACGGGGAAATTTTCGAGCTAGATGAACCACCTGAATTAGATCTACGTAAAAAACACACAATCGAAGTCGTAGTCGACCGCTTTAAGGTTCGTGAAGACATCAAGCAACGCCTTGCTGAGTCATTTGAAACAGTGATTGGCCTCACTGACGGCATCGCCCGGGTCGCATGGATGGATGGTAGCCAAGCAGATATCGATTTTTCTGCCAAATTTGCCTGTCCTCAATGCGGCTATAGCATTGCTGAGCTTGAGCCACGATTGTTCTCTTTTAATAATCCTGTGGGTGCCTGCCCTGAGTGTGATGGTATTGGTGTGCAGCAATATTTTGACCCCTCACGCGTAGTGAAACACCCAGAGGTTTCACTTGCCGGCGGTGCTATTCGTGGCTGGGACAGACGGAATGCCTATTATTTCCAATTATTAAAAGATCTCGCCAAACACTATAAATTTGATGTCGAAGACAATTACGAAGATCTGCCTGCAGACATTCAAAATGTACTACTGCATGGCAGTGGCGACGAAGAGATTAATTTCAATTATTTTAATGACCGTGGCAAAGGCAAAAAGCGCAAGCATAGTTTCGAGGGCATTATCCCAAATATGAAACGTCGCTACCGCGAGACAGAATCCAACGCAGTTCGCGAAGAACTCAGTAAGTATGTGAGCCATCAATCTTGTCCTGAATGTCATGGCAGTCGTTTAACCACGGCGGCTCGGCACGTCTTTATTGCAGAACACCGGATCGATGAAGTCACCGCGCTGCCGATTGATAAAGCCAGCGAATTTCTTACGAAATTAACACTACCTGGTCGACGTGGTGAGATCGCCGGCAAAATCTTAAAAGAAATTAACCAACGTCTCAGCTTCTTGATTAATGTCGGTCTCAACTACTTGAGCCTGCAACGTAGTGCTGAAACATTGTCAGGCGGTGAGATGCAACGTATCCGCCTTGCTAGCCAAATTGGTGCCGGTCTTGTCGGCGTAATGTATGTACTTGATGAGCCTTCAATCGGCCTACACCAACGCGATAACCAACGCTTGCTCGACACCCTGTTTTATCTTCGCGATTTAGGCAACACTGTGATCGTGGTTGAACATGATGAAGATGCTATTCGCAGCGCGGATTATGTCGTTGATATTGGACCGGGTGCTGGCGTCCATGGCGGCAATGTGGTCGCTCAAGGCAGCTTCGATGATTTAGTGAAAAGTAAGGACTCACTAACCGGCAAGTACTTTTCTGGCGTGGAATCGATTGCAATTCCAACCGACCGCACTACCAATGATCCAGTTCGACAAATTTGCCTTCGTGGGGCATCTGGGAACAACTTAAAACAGGTTGATGTTGATATCCCTGTGGGACTGATGACCTGTATCACGGGCGTCTCCGGCTCAGGTAAATCAACCCTGATTAATGACACCCTCTATCGAGCAGCACATTTGAGCATCAACCGTGTTGGAGATGAACCTGCACCGCATGATGCCATTAATGGGCTAGAACACTTCGACAAGGTTATCGACATTGACCAAAGCCCAATTGGTCGAACTCCTCGCTCTAACCCAGCGACATATACGGGATTATTTACGCCGATTCGCGATCTATTTGCTCAGACACCGGAAGCGCGTTCACGTGGCTATACGCCTGGCCGCTTCAGCTTTAACGTAAAAGGTGGCCGCTGTGAGGCCTGTCAAGGCGACGGTGTTATTAAGGTCGAGATGCATTTCCTACCCGATATTTACGTCCCCTGCGATGTCTGTAAAGGCAAACGTTATAATCGAGAAACCCTGGATATCCGTTATAAGGGAAAAAATATTCACGAAGTATTAGAAATGACCGTTGAAGAAGGCCTGGCCTTTTATGCCAATGTGCCAGTAGTTGCCCGTAAATTACAGACACTGATGGATGTAGGACTAACCTATATTTGCCTTGGTCAAAATGCCACGACACTTTCGGGTGGTGAGGCACAACGTATCAAACTCTCACGCGAATTATCGAAACGCGACACAGGCCGCACGCTCTACATATTAGACGAACCAACCACTGGACTGCATTTCCATGATATACGCCAGTTACTCGGCGTTTTATACCGCCTGCGGGACCATGGCAACACCATTGTCATTATCGAACACAACCTCGATGTCATTAAAACAGCTGACTGGATTGTCGACATAGGTCCCGAAGGTGGTGATAAAGGTGGCGAAATACTCATTTCAGGCACGCCTGAGACTGTTGCCGAATACCCACCATCCTACACAGGCCAATTTCTTGCCCCAATGCTAAAAAAGACTTAAGTCTACATGTAAAATGCCGATAACCCTGATAGCTAAATGGATATACACGCTAGCTTACAGGCAAAAGCCATGTACAATGAGTGGTATAAAATCGCTTCATTAGCTAGGTGAATACTGAAGAAGGGGGTAGCGGTGCGCATTGCATTGCTCGAAGACGAGGAACATATCGCTAAGCTTGTTAGCCTGTGGCTAGAGGAGCGTGGTTATCATTGCACACATTTCAGCGATGGTCGTCAACTTATTAATGCCCTCAAACAAGATTCCTTTGATTTACTCATACTCGACTGGATGGTTCCAGAAGTAGATGGCGAAGGCGTATTGCGCTGGGTTCGGGAAAATCTAAGCTGGCCAATACCGATTGTTTTCATGACTCAACGAGACAATGAAGACGACATCGTCAAGATTCTCTCCTTGGGTGCAGACGATTACCTCACTAAACCTATCCGTGAGCGTGAAATGATGGCCCGGATCACTGCCTTGGCTCGCCGCGCCAACGTGCTCGGAACAGAACAGGCCAATTTGCAGTTTGGTGATTATGCAATTAACTTGGCAAGTAATAGCGTGATGCGAAACGGTGACGAGATAAAATTGACCCAAAAAGAATTTGAATTGGTGCTCTTCTTATTCCGAAATATTGGCCGTATTGTGTCTCGTGGCCATATGCTAGAAAGTGTTTGGGGGCATAATAAAGAGATCAATACCCGAACCGCCGACACACACATCAGTCGCATTCGTAATAAATTGGGACTTGTACCGGAAAATGGCTGGCGTATCAGTGCAATATACCACCATGGTTACCGCCTCGAACAACTTCAAGCCGAAAGCCATAGCACGCACTAATCAGCAATATTCACACTACCCAGCTCTTTAATTACCTTACGTAGAGCATAACGTTGTTTTTGTGGTAATTTCATCCAATCGGACGCTACCTCAAAGGCCTCTTGGCTCAATTCACCGGCATGGCGAAATACTTCTTGTTCTGACTCACTGTAGTTATTACGACTATTCGATCTCATCACTCCCTGGCCGGAAAACAACCAATTGGAGCGAACGTCAAGTAAGGTAGATATCTTGACCATTTTTGAGGTCGGCGGAAACTCGGAGCCATCTAACCATTTTTTAGCAACACGGTGACTAATTCCAAGCATGCGGACAAGCGTTGACTGCCTTCCCATGCCCTTTTTGGGTACACCCGCGTCATCAAGCGCAATATTTAGACGCTCAGAAAATTTAACAACTTCTTGGTTCATATTTATTCCCTCTAGGTTCCATCCTAGACAAATAGTGTAAACGATATGATGATAGATTCAACACATTGATCATAGCCTAAAAAGCAGTCTCTATCAGCTATGTCAGCATATTTAGTACGACAGGCAATAAAAAAGCCGAGCAAAGCTCGGCTTTTTTAGAGAATCGAGGTTATTTACTCAACAACTTCAACTTCATCTGTATCAATTTCAGGGCGATCAACAAGCTCAACATAAGCCATTGGCGCCTTATCACCCGCACGTAAACCGCACTTCATGATACGCAAGTAACCACCTGGACGTGTTTCATAACGTGGGCCAAGTTCGTTAAACAGCTTAGTGACAATGTCACGATCGCGAAGACGAGAGAATGCCAAACGGCGATTGGCGACACTGTCGCTCTTACCTAAAGTAATAAGTGGCTCCGCAACACGGCGCAGCTCCTTAGCTTTCGGTAAAGTAGTTTTAATCAATTCATGACGCATCAAAGATGCTGCCATGTTACGGAACATCGCCTTACGGTGGCTGCTGTTACGATTTAATTGACGACCGGATTTACGATGTCGCATCGTTAGTACCTCAAAATAGTAGTCTAGTCAGATTGCTTAATTAAGCAGTCTGTTTTTCTTTTTCTTGCAAACTAGCTGGCGGCCAGTTTTCAAGACGCATTCCCAGTGACAGACTACGCTGCGCTAGGACTTCTTTAATTTCAGTCAATGACTTCTTACCTAAGTTAGGCGTTTTCAACAACTCAACTTCTGTACGCTGAATAAGGTCACCGATGTAATAAATGTTTTCTGCCTTCAAACAGTTCGCACTACGAACCGTTAATTCCAAATCATCGACTGGACGCAATAAAACTGGATCAATCTCATCTTCCTTCGCTTCAGGTTCAGATTCTTCGTTACCTTGTAGGTCAACAAAGATAGAAAGCTGATCGCGCAGGATGTTAGCTGCTCGACGAATTGCTTCTTCAGGGTCAATTGTGCCGTTTGTTTCAACGTCAAAAATCAACTTATCAAGGTTAGTACGCTGTTCTACACGTGCGCTATCTACTGTGTAATTAACACGGTGAACTGGGCTGAAAGAAGCGTCTAATTGTAAGTTGCCAATTGGACGATCTTCTTCTTCAAAGTTAACCCGTTGTGCCGCTGCTACATAACCGCGACCACGTTCAACCTTAATGGTCATATTAATGCTGCCTTCCTTTGTCAGGTTAGCAATCACTAAATCAGGGTTATGAATCTCAACGTCATGAGTCAATTGAATATCTGCTGCCGTAACCGGACCTAATCCTGTCTTAGATAAAGTCAAAGACACTTCATCACGACCATTTAAAACGATCGCTAGGCTTTTAAGATTAAGAAGGATATCAATAACATCTTCCTGAACACCTTCAATAGAAGTGTATTCATGGAGTACGCCATCAATTTCAACTTCTGTCACTGCGCAACCTGGCATGGATGACAAGAGGATACGACGCAGTGCATTACCAAGCGTATGACCAAAGCCGCGTTCAAGTGGCTCAAGTGTCACTTTTGCGTGTAAGTTATCTGTAACCTGAACATCAACAACACGTGGTTTCAGGAATTCTGTAACAGAACCTTGCATATATCAGGCCTCTTTTAATTATCCAATTAAATGATTTTTACTTAGAGTAAAGTTCAACAACCAAATGCTCATTAATGTCAGAAGACAGGTCATTGCGTTCAGGAACAGACTTGAACACACCTGCTAACTTGCTGCCATCAACGTCTAACCATTCAGGTATTGTACGTTGCTCTGCAATTTGTGCTGAATTCTTAATACGTAGTTGCGCTTTCGATTTCTCACGAACCGAAATTTCATCACTCGCACTTACTTGGTATGAAGGTATTGTGACCCGGCTACCATTAACGCTAATTGCACAGTGACGGATTAACTGACGTGCTTCGTCACGAGAAACACCGAAACCCATGCGATAAACAACATTATCAAGACGGCATTCTAAAAGTTGTAACAAGTTTTCACCTGTAGAACCTTTACGACGGTCAGCTTCCTTGTAATACATACGGAATTGCTTTTCTAGCACACCGTAAATACGACGGAGCTTTTGCTTTTCACGTAATTGAGTTGCGTAATCAGAAAGACGCGTACGACGTTGACCATGCTGTCCTGGTGGGAACGCGCGGTTTTCCATTGCACATTTGCTGCTGTAACACTTTTCGCCTTTAAGGAATAACTTTTCGCCTTCTCGACGACACAGGCGACATTTAGGTCCAATATAACGAGCCACTTTTATCTCTCCTGCTTAAACGCGACGTTTCTTCGGTGGTCGACAACCATTGTGTGGTATCGGGGTCACGTCAGTAATGTTAGTGATTTTAAAGCCATGGTTATTGAATGCGCGAACAGCTGATTCACGACCTGGACCAGGACCTTTTACGTTAACTTCCATATTTTTCATGCCCATATCAAGCACTGTTTTACTTACACGCTCAGCAGCAACCTGTGCAGCGAACGGTGTACTCTTACGAGAGCCACGGAAACCTGAACCACCAGCAGTTGCCCATGCAAGGGCATTGCCCTGACGGTCAGTGACCATGATGATTGTGTTGTTGAAAGACGCGTGGATATGCGCGATTCCATCTACAACGTTTTTCTTGACCTTTTTGCGGGTCTTTGTTGCTGGCTTAGCCATAAAAGGTTACCTGTTTTCCTTAATCTATTATCGACGGACCGGCTTACGCGGGCCTTTACGAGTTCGAGCGTTAGTCTTTGTACGTTGACCGCGTAACGGCAGTCCACGACGATGGCGTAATCCACGGAAGCTGCCCAAATCCATAAGGCGCTTGATGTTCATGGATACTTCACGACGAAGGTCACCTTCAATGGTGTTCTTCGCCACTTCTGTACGCAGTGACTCAACCTGTTCTTCGGTCAGATCTTTTACTTTCATCTCAGGTGCAACACCTGAGTCAGCACAAATCGCCTTCGCGAGACTGTTACCAATGCCGAAAATCGACGTTAGGGCAATCACAGTGTGCTTGTGCGGCGGTATATTAATACCTGCTATACGGGCCATTCACTTATCTCCAACTTTCAAACGCTTAAGCGACCAATTCCTGCCCAGTACCCCTGACAGAAAAGCCCGCAATTATACTGATTTTACTGACTAAAACCAATGCCAATCTGGGTGATTAACCCTGACGTTGCTTATGACGGCCATTCTTACAAATGACCCGTACGACACCCTTGCGGCGAACAACGCGGCAATTACGACACATACGTTTTACAGAGGCGCGAACTTTCATCGATTTGCTCCAGTAATTCCTTAAAATTCAAACAGTTGACTGTCTGCGCTTAGCGCAAACCGCCCTTCATATTGGCCTTTTTCAACATGCCTTCATACTGATGTGACATCAGGTGAGACTGCATCTGGGCCATAAAATCCATTACAACAACTACAATAATCAGCAATGATGTCCCACCAAAGTAGAACGGCACTTGCCAATATAAAATCAAAAACTCGGGTAACAAACAAACGGCAGTAATATAAATTGCCCCTACCATTGTTAACCGACCCAGCACGCCATCAATGTATTTGGCGGTTTGTTCACCGGGGCGAATACCAGGTACAAATGCACCTGATTTCTTTAAATTATCAGCCGTGTCTTTCGAATTAAACACTAGGGCCGTATAGAAAAAACAGAAAAACATAATCGCTGTGGCATAAAATGTAACGTACAGCGGTTGCCCTGGTCCAAGTTTGGCCGCTACATCAGCGATCCATTCAAAGCCAGGTGTTCTGCCTAACCAACTACCTATTGTTGCCGGGAACAAAATAATGCTCGAGGCAAAAATCGGCGGAATCACACCCGCCATATTCAATTTCAGCGGCAAGTGAGATGTTTGACCACCCATCATCTTGCGACCTTGTTGACGTTTAGCATAGTTCACCGTAATACGGCGCTGGCCACGTTCAACAAATACAACAAATGCGGTTACCGCTATGGCAAGTACAATTAAAAATAAAACTAACACCGGGGCTAATTGACCCGTACGAGATAGTTCTAATGTACCGCCGATTGCCGCAGGTAAACCCGCAACGATACCAGCAAAAATAATCATCGAAATACCGTTACCGATACCTCGCTCTGTAATCTGTTCACCTAACCACATTAAGAACATGGTTCCCGTTACCAAAGTAACAGCTGCCGTAAAGATAAAGGCATTACCACCAACAGGTACAACGGCTTGTCCCGCTATATTTTGCCCTTGCAAGGCAATCGCAATACCCACTGCCTGAAAACTAGCCAACACGACTGTTGCACGACGCGTATACATCGTAATTTTACGACGACCCGCTTCACCTTCTTTCTTCAATTGCTCTAGTTTCGGTACGACAACTGTCAGCAACTGCATAATAATTGAAGCTGAAATATACGGCATAATGCCCAACGCAAAAATAGACATACGCTCTAAAGCGCCACCCGAAAACATGTTAAACATGCCAAGGATACTGTCACGTTGCTGATCAAATAGTGCGCCCATTGCAACCGGGTCAACACCTGGAACAGGTAAAAATGTACCAATCCTAAAAACTAATAACGCACCAATCAAAAAGAACAAACGTTGACGTATTTCGGTCAGACGGCCTGCGCCCCCCATACCTCCAGCCATTGCTGCTCCCGATGCCGACATTAATCTTCGATCTTACCGCCGGCCGCTTCGATTGCTTCGCGCGCGCCTTTAGTTACTCGCAAGCCACGTACTGTGACAGGCTTATCGATAGTGCCAGAAAGAATAACTTTGGCACGCTTGATGTTATTGCCTAAAACATTTGCCGCTTTCAATGACATTAAATCAGCAACGCCATCAGCAACCATGGCTAATTCATGTAAACGCACTTCAGCCGTACTCATACCAACACGTGATGTAAAACCGCGTTTTGGCAAACGACGTTGAATTGGCATCTGGCCACCTTCAAAACCGATCTTTGGCATACCACCTGAACGGGATTTTTGACCTTTGACACCACGGCCACCTGTCTTACCAAGACCCGAACCGATACCACGGCCGCGACGTTTTGGATTCTGCTTACTGCCAGCAGCTGGCTTGAGTGTATTTAGACGCATCTCAGGCTTCCTCTACCTTTAGCATGTAAGAAACTTTGTTTATCATGCCGCGATTTTCTGGTGTATCAATGACTTCAACCGTGTGGTGCATACGGCGTAGGCCCAGACCTGCAACACAGGCTTTGTGTTTAGGTAGGCGCTTACAGGTACTACGTACCAGCGTTACCTTGATTTTGTTATCAGCCATGATGGTTTACCCTAAAATTTCTTCAACAGTCTTGCCACGCTTCGCTGCAATTGATGCAGGTGAAGACATGTCACGAAGACCATTAATCGTTGCACGAACAACATTAATTGGGTTGTTGGTACCAATACATTTGGCCAGTACATCACGTACACCGACAACTTCAAATACAGCGCGCATCGCGCCACCAGCAATAATACCGGTACCTTCAGAAGCAGGTTGCATATGAACACGTGCCGCACCATGACGAGCCATCATTGCGTACTGCAGTGTGCCTCCATCAAGCTCAACATTAATCATACCGCGACGGGCTGATTCCATTGCTTTTTGGATAGCAGCTGGCACTTCGCGTGCTTTACCGTAACCAAAACCAATTTTACCGTTCCCGTCACCTACGACTGCAAGTGCTGTGAAACTGAAAATACGACCACCTTTTACAACCTTGGCAACGCGATTAACGTTAACCAACTTTTCAATAAAGTCGTCTTGTTTTTGTGTTTGATCAAACTTAGCCATGATTCAACCCTAATATTAAAATTGCAGGCCATTCTCACGAGCAGCATCGGCGAGAGCCTTAATGCGACCGTGATACATGTACCCGGAGCGATCGAATGCAACGTTAGTTACACCGGCCTTTTTTGCTCGTTCAGCAAGGACCTTACCCACTTCTGCTGCCGCAGAAGAATTACCAGTTCCAGAAAGTCCTTTCTTAACTTCAGGATCCAGTGTTGATGCACTTGCAAGTACTTCACTACCATTCGGCGCAATAACCTGCGCGTACATGTGACGCGGTGTACGATGAACCGTTAAACGATCCATGCCGAGTTCGCGAATTTTACTACGACCGCGTCGTGCGCGACGTAAACGTGATATCTTTTTATCCATGATTAGCTACCTTACTTCTTCTTCGCTTCTTTACGGACGATATGTTCGCCAGCGTAGCGAATACCTTTACCTTTATACGGCTCAGGTGGGCGCCATGCACGAATGTTCGCACATACTTGACCGATGAGCTGCTTATCAACACCCTTCACAACAATTTCTGTCTGCGATGGCGTTTCAATTGTTACACCTTCAGGTGCTTCATAGTTCACTGGGTGAGAGAGACCAAGTGTCAGGTTCAGCGTCTTACCTTGTGCCTTAGCACGGTAACCAACACCAACTAACTCAAGCTTTCTTTCAAAGCCAGTGCTTACACCAGTAACCATATTGCTAAGCAATGCACGCGTTGTTCCAGCCAGCGCATTTGCCTGCTTATCTGCACTGCGAGGAGCAAACTTTAATACGTTATCTTCCTGCAATACTTCTACTGAAGCATGCACAGAGTGAGACAAGCTTCCCTTGCTACCTTTTACACTGACATCCTGGCCATTGATGCTAACTTCAACACCGCTAGGCAATTCGACAGGTTTTTTTGCTACACGTGACATTGTTTCAATCCAATTATTAAGCTACGTAACAGATAACTTCACCGCCACAGCCTGCTTTGCGGGCTGCACGATCTGACATAACGCCTTGCGAAGTAGAGATGATGGCAACACCCATGCCAGCAATCACTTTCGGTAGGTCGTTGGCCGCCTTGTAAGTCCGAAGACCTGGACGACTGACACGTTTAAGCATGTCAATAACCGGCTTACCTTCGTAGTAACGCAACACGATGGTTAGCTCTGGCTTGCTGCCTTCGGCAACAGAATAACTTGCGATGTAACCTTCATCTTGTAAAACCTTGGCAATACCTACCTTGGCTTTTGATGACGGCATTGTTACATCTACTTTATTTGCAGCTTGACCATTTCGTACACGGGTCAACATATCTGCTATAGGGTCGCTCATACTCATAACTGTATTCCTAAAATCCTGTTACCAACTAGCCTTAACAAGGCCTGGTACGTCGCCACGCATTGCTGCTTCACGCAGTTTCTGACGAGACAATCCAAATTTACGGTAGACGCCATGTGGGCGACCGGTTACACGGCAACGCTTACGCTGACGAGCTGAACTTGAGTCACGTGGTAATGAATGAAATTGCTTGTAAGCTTGATCATATTCTTCATCACTTAACGTTGGATCCTTAAGCTTTGCTTTTAGCGCAGCGCGCTTAACAGCAAATTTAGCGACTTGTTTAGTGCGCTTGTGCTCGCGATTAATCATTGACGTTTTAGCCATCGAATCTGTCCTTTAGCTCTTAAACGGGAAGTTGAACGCTTTTAACAGCGCACGACCTTCATCATCAGTCTTTGCAGACGTAGTAAATGTAATATCCATACCACGCAGTTCATCAATCTTGTCGTAATCAATTTCAGGGAACATGATTTGTTCCTTAACACCCATGCTGTAGTTACCACGGCCATCAAATGACTTAGGGCTCAGACCACGGAAATCACGAATACGTGGAATCGAGATACTGATTAAACGATCTAAAAATTCATACATACGTTCAGCACGAAGGGTAACTTTGCAACCAATTGGGTAGCCTTCGCGAACCTTGAAACCTGCCACTGATTTACGAGCAAGTGTTACAACTGGTTTCTGACCGGAAATTTGAGTCATGTCTGAAACGGCATGCTCCATTACCTTTTTGTCAGCCAATGCTTCACCAACGCCCATGTTCAACGTGATTTTTTCAATGTGCGGCACTTCCATCACACTCTTGTAACCAAACTGGTCCATGAGTTGTTTAGTAATAGTGTCGCGATATTTTTCTTGCAATCTAGCCATGCTGCACCTGAGTTACGCGTCAACAACTTCGTTGTCGGATTTAAAGAAACGCACTTTTCGACCATCTTCGAGGGTTTTAAAACCAACACGATCGGCCTTTCCTGTAGCTGGGTTAACCAGACCTACATTCGAAATATGCAGTGGCATTTCTTTCTCAATAATGCCACCTGCGATACCTGCTTGCGGGTTGCCCTTGGTGTGGCGTTTCGCCATATTGATGTTCTCAACAAGCACCTTGTTATTAACCATTACGCTAATAACTTTACCTGTCTGGCCTTTATCTTTACCGGCCAGGATCATCACCTGATCACCTTTTTTAATCTTGTTCATCTTGTCACCCCGACCTAAAGTACTTCTGGTGCCAATGAGACAATTTTCATAAATTTCTCATTACGCAACTCGCGAGTTACTGGTCCAAAGATACGTGTACCAATAGGTTGAAGGTTCGCATTCAACAAAACTGCTGCATTGCCATCAAAACGAATCAAAGAACCGTCTGAACGACGCACACCTTTTTTAGTGCGCACAACAACTGCATTGTAGACATCACCTTTTTTAACCTTGCCACGTGGAATTGCTTCCTTAATGGACACCTTAATGACATCACCAACACGTGCATATCTACGGTGTGAACCACCTAGCACTTTGATACACATCAAACGACGTGCACCGCTGTTATCGGCCACATCTAACATTGTTTGCATCTGAATCATGGTCTTATCTTCCTGCCTTTATGCCTGATTCGCCTGCGTAACGACTTCCACTAGTGTCCAAGTTTTACTCTTAGACAGTGGACGACATTGCGCAATCGTGACTGTATCGCCTTCATGACACTCATTATTTTCATCATGAGCATGTAATTTACTAGAGCGACGAATGTACTTTTTGTACAAAGGGTGTGGCACACGACGCTCAACAAGAACCGTAATGGTCTTATCCATTTTATCGCTCACTACACGTCCGGTTACCGTACGCTGTGCTTTTTCTTGCTGATCACTCATTACGCAGCACCTGCCTTCTCGGTCAATACAGTTTTTACACGTGCAATATTGCGACGCACTTCGCTAATCAGATGAGGCTTAGCTAATTGGCCAGTGCCCTTCTGCATGCTTAAGTTAAATTGTTCACGAAGAAGATCAACAAGCTGGTTGTTAAGTTCATCTACGCTTTTTTCTCGTAATTCATTAGCTTTCATTACATCACCGTCCGCGTAATAAAGGCTGTGCGTAATGGCAACTTAGCTGCAGCCAGACGGAATGCTTCACGAGCAATCTCTTCTGTTACACCTTCCATTTCATACAGCATGCTACCTGGCTGAATCTGGGCAACCCAGTATTCAACATTACCTTTACCTTTACCCATACGTACTTCCAATGGTTTCTTGGAAATTGGTTTGTCTGGGAAAACTCGAATCCAGATTTTACCGCCACGTTTAATGTGACGAGTCATCGCACGACGCGCTGCCTCAATCTGACGAGCTGTAATACGACCACGGTCAACAGCTCTTAAGCCGTATTCACCGAAGCTAACCTTGTTTCCTGCTTGTGCAAGACCGCGGTTACGGCCTTTCATTTGCTTACGAAATTTTGTGCGTTTTGGTTGCAGCATCTCTCAAAAACCCCTTAACCTGCTGCTTTCTCAGGTGCAGCTTCAACAACGTCTTCTTGACCGCCGATAATCTCACCCTTGAAGATCCAGACTTTTACACCAATGATGCCGTAAGTTGTATTCGCTTCGGCAACGCCATAATCAATATCAGCACGCAATGTGTGCAATGGAACGCGTCCTTCTAGGTACCATTCTGAACGTGCAATTTCAGCACCGTTCAAACGTCCACCTACCTGGATACGAATACCTTGTGCGCCAAGACGCATAGTGTTCGTAATAGAACGCTTCATAGCACGACGGAACATGATGCGACGCTCTAACTGTTGAGCAATGCTTTCTGCTACTAGGTAGGCATCAAGTTCTGGCTTGCGAATTTCTTCGATATTAATGTGAACTGGCACACCCATCATCTTAGAGACAGCAGCGCGAAGTGAATCAATGTCTTCGCCCTTCTTACCAATTACAATACCTGGTCGCGCAGTATGAATTGTAATGCGGGCATTCTTTGCTGGGCGTTCAATTTGAATTTTGCTAACAGACGCTGCTGCTAATTTCTTTTGCAAAAATTCACGCACCTGCAAATCGTTATGCAGGTTATCTGCATAGTCGCCATGCTCGGCATACCATTTTGAGTTCCAGTCTTTAACAATACCAAGACGAATACCCGTTGGATGTACTTTTTGACCCATTACAGCCTCACTTCGCGTCCGAAACTGTCACGGTAATGTGGCAGCTTCGTTTTAAAATCTGATTGGCACGACCACGTGCACGTGCACGCCAGCGTTTCATAGTCGGACCCTCGTCAACAAAGACAGTTGATACTTTTAATTCATCAATATCAGCGCCTTCATTATGTTCAGCGTTAGAGATAGCTGACATCAGTACCTTTTTCACAAGGTGTGCAGCTTTTTTAGGGCTGTATGTCAGAATATCAATCGCACTCTCAACAGACTTGCCACGGATTTGATCCACAACAAGGCGTGCTTTCTGAGCCGAGATATTGGCTTTACTTAATTTTGCGTTAACCTGCATCAGTATTTCCTCTTATCTCGACTTCTTGTCTGCAACGTGACCCTTAAAGGTACGAGTCGGGACAAATTCACCTAATTTGTGACCAACCATGTTCTCAGTAACAAGTACTGGTACATGTTGACGGCCATTATGAATCGCCATTGTCAGACCTAACATTTCAGGTACAACCATTGAACGGCGCGACCATGTCTTAATGGGGCGCTTATTTTTTGACTCAATTGCTTCCAACACCTTTTTCATGAGGTGTAAATCAACAAATGGTCCCTTTGTAATCGAACGTGGCACGCTACTATTCCTCTACTTTTACTTCGCGTTACGGCGACGGACAATCATCTTGTCTGTGCGCTTGTTACTACGAGTTTTGTAACCCTTAGTCGGTACACCCCATGGAGAAACAGGATGACGACCACCGGAAGTACGACCTTCACCACCACCGTGTGGGTGATCTACTGGGTTCATGACAACACCACGAACAGTCGGACGAACTCCGCGCCAGCGTGTTGCACCTGCTTTACCCAATTTACGCAGGTTGTGTTCTGACATACCAACTTCACCAATGGTGGCGCGGCAATCAACATGAATCTTTCGCATTTCACCTGAACGTAAACGCAATGTCGCGTAAATACCTTCACGTGCAACTAATTGAGCAGAAGTTCCTGCACTACGTGCAATTTGTGCACCCTTGCCAGGCTTCATTTCAATACAGTGAACTGTTGTACCCACAGGGATGTTGCGTAGTGGTAAGCAGTTACCTGGTTTAATCGGCGCATCAGTTCCTGAGCGAATAACAGTACCTGCTTCAAGACCTTTTGCTGCAATGATATAACGACGTTCACCATCTGCGTACAACACGAGCGCAATATGTGAAGTACGATTTGGATCGTATTCAATGCGCTCTACCGTTGCATCAATACCATCTTTATTACGACGGAAATCAATAATACGGTAATGCTGTTTATGCCCACCGCCACGGTGACGAACAGTAATTCGACCGTTGTTGTTGCGGCCAGCATTCTTGGATTTCTTTTCCAGAAGCGGCGCGTGTGGTTCACCTTTATGAAGACCTTCGGTCTTAATTTGGACGACGAAACGACGCCCTGGTGAAGTTGGTTTTGCTTTAACTACTGCCATTGCCTTAGCCCTTCTCAGCCGACATGAAGTCTATATCCTGACCAGGTTTCAAGCGCACAATCGCTTTCTTCCAGTTAGGACGCTTACCAGGAGTACGCAGGAATTTCATTTTTCCGCGCTGTGTCATGGTTTGCACTTTTTCAACTTCAACTTTAAATAGTTGTTCAACTGCGCTCTTGATTTCGCTTTTGTTCGCATCAAGTGCTACACGGAATACAATTTGACCTGCTTTATCAGCTGCCAATGTAGTCTTTTCCGATACATGCGGAGCAATCAGCACTTTCATAATACGTTGCTGTGTAATCATGCTAATTTCTCCTCGATTTTCTTCAGTGCATCAACAGTCACTAAGATATGGTCAAAGCCAACTAGTGATACTGGATTAACACCCTCAACATCGACAACGTCGACATGAGGTATGTTACGAGCAGATAGATAAATATTTTCATCCATTGCTTCTGTAACAATTAAAACGTTTTTCAAGCCAAGCTTGCCTAATTGCACAACCATGTCTTTGGTTTTACCGTCTGCTGATGCAAATTTATCAACGACGATTAAGCGCTCTTGGCGAACTAACTCAGACAAAATGGAACGAACACCTGCTCGATACATTTTACGATTAACTTTTTGTGACCAATCTTGTGGCTTAGCTGCAAATGTTTTACCACCCGAGCGCCAAATTGGGCTACGCGATGTACCAGCACGCGCACGACCTGTACCTTTTTGTGCCCAAGGCTTAGCACCGCCACCACTAACTGCGCTACGGTTCTTTTGCGCTCTGGTTCCGGCACGACCACCTGCCAAATAAGCAGTGACCACTTGATGGATCAGCGCTTCATTAAATTCACGACCAAACACGTCTTCAGAAACTGCTACGTTCTTTGACGATGCCTTGCCTGTTGCTGTTGTCAGCGTAAGTTCCACAACAATCTCCTAAACTTTAACAGCCGGGCGAACCACGACATCACTGTTTTTGGCGCCAGGTACCGAACCTTTAATCAGTAATAAATTGTTTTCAGCATCAACACGAACCACTTCAAGTGTTTGTGCTGTTATTTGTTTAGCACCCATCTGTCCTGACATCTTCTTACCTTTGAAGACGCGACCAGGAGATTGGTTTTGACCAATCGAACCGTTTGAGCGGTGAGAGATTGAGTTACCGTGTGTGGCATCTTGCATAGTAAAGTTATGGCGCTTAATACCACCTTGGAAACCTTTACCATTCGATGTGCCAGTGACATCAATTTTTTGGCCGTTTTCAAAAATATCGACCTTGATTTCACCGCCAGCAGCAAAGTCATCGCCTTCGCCATCATTCAAGCGGAATTCCCATAAACCGCGACCTGCTTCTGTGCCAGCTTTAGCAAAATGTCCCGCTGCAGCTTTCGTAACACGTGATGCGCGACGCGTGCCAACCGTAACTTGAACCGCACGATAGCCGTCTGTTTCCGCAGTTTTCATTTGCGTAATACGGTTTGGCTCTACTTCAATCACTGTCACAGGAACTGATGCACCGTCATCTGTAAAGACACGTGTCATTCCTACTTTGCGACCTATTACACCGATAGTCATTGCTATATCTCTCTATCCGTCAGCTTTAGTTAAGCTTAATTTGCACATCGACACCGGCTGCAAGATCCAGCTTCATCAATGCGTCAACTGTTTTGTCAGTTGGGTCAACGATATCCATCAAGCGCTTGTGCGTACGGATTTCGTATTGATCACGTGCATCTTTATTCACGTGAGGTGAAATCAAAATCGTGAAACGTTCTTTCCGTGTTGGCAATGGAATAGGACCTTTCACCTGAGCGCCAGTGCGCTTGGCCGTCTCAACGATCTCACGAGCTGATTGATCAATCAGACGATGATCGAACGCTTTAAGGCGGATTCGAATTCGCTGTTTTTTGTCTACTGCAGCCTTGGCCATGTCTTTATCTCGATAATGTCTTAATTAAAATGAAAAAGGACCAGCTATTGCCGATCCCATCTCGTTATTACTCAAATATTTTAGCAACCACGCCGGCGCCAACTGTACGGCCACCTTCACGGATCGCAAAACGTAAACCATCTTCCATCGCAATAGGCGCAATCAACGTGACAGTCATCTTCACGTTATCACCCGGCA
>Ga0316207_10001660_pt1 | contig 26162 bp, 17 predicted proteins | sample 6weekpyrite_MG_FD_204943 | JGI IMG/M metagenome (GOLD analysis project Ga0316207, IMG submission 204943) | Microbial mat bacterial communities from mineral coupon in-situ incubated in ocean water Damariscotta River, Maine, United States -... | ecosystem: Environmental > Aquatic > Marine >... | reverse complement strand
AACTGCTTTGCGAGCCCCTCGAAAATGAAGACTATGTGATACAGGTAGCCAGCTTTGCCAGCCCAGCCAAATGGCACTTAGCCCACACAGCCTGGTTTTTTGAAACCTTGTTGCTTAAACCATTTCTTAAAGGCTACCAGCCGTTTCACCCTCTCTATGCCAAGCTGTTTAACTCCTATTATGATACCATCGGCGATTATCACCCTAGACAAGAACGTGGCCTACTATCGCGCCCGACAGTGAATGAGATTTACCAGTATCGTTCGTATATTGATGAACAAATGGAACAATTACTAGATCTATATGACCATCCAGAGTATGACGAGATTAGCTATCGTACTTTGTTGGGGCTTAACCACGAACAGCAACATCAAGAGCTGCTCCTTACTGACATCAAATATAACCTTGCCTACAATCCGCTTAAGCCTGCCTACGATACACTGCCCACACCAGCCATAAAAAATGCCGAAGCAATGCATTGGCTCAGCATTGATGGTGGCTTAAAAGAGATAGGCTTTTCTGGCGAGAGCTTTGCGTACGATAACGAAGCGCCACGGCACAAGGTTTATATTGAAAGCTTCAAGTTAGCGTCACGCCCTGTCACCAACGGTGAGTACCTACTCTTTATGGAAGATGGCGGTTATCAGGAATCTGACCACTGGTTATCCGATGCCTGGAGTACGATTCAACAACAGCAATGGCAAGCCCCTCTTTATTGGGAAAAACATGATGGGCAATGGCTCACCATGACGCTGGCGGGAATGCGACCGCTGGACCTACATGCCCCAGTTTGCCATGTTAGTTTTTATGAAGCTGCCGCCTATGCCCGCTGGGCTGGTAAACGATTGCCCTCTGAGGCTGAGTGGGAGTTGGCCAGCCAAAACCTTATCGTCGAAGGTAACTTTGTTGAATCGGGGTTGCTACAGCCAAGCGTTTTCACTCAGGCCACACCATTAAAACAGATGTTTGGTGATGTCTGGGAGTGGACACAGAGCGCCTATGCGCCCTACCCTGGCTACCAGCAACAACATGGCCCATTAGGTGAGTACAATGGCAAGTTCATGAGCAGCCAGATGGTCCTACGTGGTGGCTCTTGTATCACCCCGAGAAACCATATTCGCGCCACCTATCGAAACTTCTTTTATCCTGAAGAACGCTGGCAGTTTAGTGGCATTCGTTTAGCTGAGGATTTGTAATGTCTCAATCACCTTTACAAAAATTGCGCTTCTATGACATGGAACCTGAAACATCCAGCCTCTATGAGGATGTGATGGAGGGACTTAGCCAGACACAGAAAAATATTCCGCCCAAACATTTTTATGATGAGCGAGGCTCGAAACTTTTTGATGCCATTTGCGAAACTGATGAGTATTACCCCACACGAACAGAGATGTCTATACTCGAACAAAATCTTAAAGAGATCACCTCGCTGTTGCATGATGATTGTGTTCTCATCGAGCCAGGTAGTGGCAGCAGCCAGAAGGTAAGAGTGTTACTCGACTCCTTTGAGCCACACACCTATATGCCACTGGATATCTCAAGCGACTATTTACAAAACGTCGCCCATGGATTGGCCCAGGAATATCCCAATCTGCATGTTACTGCAGCATGTGTTGACTTCACTTCCCCACTGGAACTCCCTCATTATCCTGAAAACAAACGACGTGTGGTCTTTTTCCCCGGATCTAGCATTGGTAACTTTGAGCCACATATTGCAATCAATTTTTTGGCGAATATGGCTTCACTTGCGCAGGAGAAAGGCGGTCTGCTTATTGGCGTTGATCTTAAAAAAGAACGAACTATTCTCAATGCCGCATACAACGATAGTGGGGGTATTACCGCGGCATTCAACCTTAATATACTGCAGCATATTAATCAGCGGCTTGGAGCCAACTTTGACCTTAATGCATTCAAACACCATGCCTTTTACAATCCCACGTTGGGGCGTATAGAAATGCAGTTAATCAGTCGCAAAAATCAACAGGTCACTATTGCCGATAAAAGCGTTGCATTCAAACAAGGTGAGCACATCCATACCGAAAACTCTTACAAATACACCGTAGATGAGTTTCAAACGCTGGCAAAACAAGCGAGGTTCGTACCACAGAAGGTGTGGACAGATTCTCAGCAACTATTCAGCATTCACTATATGACGGTTGGCTGAATAGGAGTTTGTGCAAGGTTGCCAGCCCTCTGCACTTACTCAGCCATAACTCATACACATGAATAACCAGCGGATAGTTATCCACTAAACTTTTTTGCCGAGGGAACTTAGCAATTGAATCAGGTTAAGGCTGTACTAGTAGGCATAAGCCAGAAAATTTCTAGCAACCATTTTAAGTCAATATCACGATCTACGTGTTTTTTAGTTATGTGAAGCTCTAACTTCAAGAACATAACATGTACAGTAATCACAGCCGCCACCTGTATCACAATTATATGACTGTATCACTGACCCATATTGCTCTTGGAGTATCTCATCAAGATTTTCACCCATCATCACTTCAATTGTCACTTCAGACATGCTCGTTTCACCTGATATTAAGGTTTCGCCATAGATTGAGGGCAGCCCGGTCTTTTCGAAGTCATCAACAAAGGTGATGCTAAAACCAGTCAGTTAACATAATACCTAAGCCTATCCGCTTGTTGCGATAATTATAATCAATCAAAGTTTCGCCATAGCCGTTAAAATATTGGATATAGCCCTTAAAACCAGATGCAAGAGGGATACTCCAATCCAGTTGAACGGATGTGTGATTATTAGAGGTCCTAAAATTATTCCAAAGTCTCATTCCCCAGATGTGACGTTCATTTTTATAGAAAAAATTCAGTTCTCCATAGCCAAGATATTTATCAATATCAGGATTATCATCATCCTCAGCATCTTCAGGTATGCGGTACCATGGTTTTAAAAACATCACTAGATTATTGCGTTCAAGAACGAAGTTAAGGTAAATACGGTTCCAGCTTCTGGACAGTGGTTCTGACTGACCATTTGACTGGTGATCTAAGCCCAGCAGAATATAACTATTGTTCATTCCCAGAAATTTAAAATCGGTGCCAACAGCCAAAGCAATCTCAGGTTCGTAGTTGGTTTCGCGAAACGGTGAAGAGACCTGTGCATTGTAGAGTTGCCAGAGTGACAACTGTGTATATCCAAACCACAACCCAATATCCTTGTCAGCAATATCCAGCCACAGCGGTACTTTAAAACTTATTTGAAATTTGGCTTCAACATTCTGAATCTGGTCTACCTTATCGCCATAAACATCTTTGAAAGGCTCACTATGAAAACTAGCCATATAAGTTGCCGGCATAATATAGGTGGCCCGATGAGGAACGATGACGAATTCGCCAATTTTAGACAATTTTTCTTCGCTGTTGATACGCTTTCGTAAAGGTGATTCGATAACTAGATTTTCTTTGCTTTCAATCGGCCCCAACTGTTGGTCAAAACACTCAAGTCGCTTTAACGAATCGTCAATTCCGCTGCAAATAGAGGCATCAATAGCCAAAGCAAGACCCGAATGCACTATATAAACCAAGATTACAACCGTACCGACAAATTGCTTCACCTAAGTTTCCTTCTGATTCTATTAAGCATGAGTGCGCGTAATCATTATAAATGATAATAGGCATTGATCCTCTTCTAGAGTTACAGATATGGCGATGCTCTAAATCTACCCGGACAGGCAAACCAATGACTTGGCAAGTTTGGAAAGAAGGAGTTTACTAAAGGAACAGCAGCACCGATAACAGAATTCCGGTGATAATTACGGATTATGAGTGTTAATAGTATGGCGGCACAATGTTGAGATAAATGATTTTACCAACCGCCGCCACAAGCCCTTTCAAAGGCAAATTCTAATAATTGACAGTTACTGTAGAAGTATAGCCACTTGCGTTGAGTGCATCTGTATTTGTTTTGCTGCTGTTACCGGCAGCATCATAAATTTCAACCTCTGTAATTGTCCACACGCCTTCTTGTAACAAATCACTTAATTCGGCGGTGTTGATTTGCTCTGATGCCCATAAAGGCGTTGTGTCGAGGAAATAAGCCCAGGCAGCCAGGTATTGGCCATTTGGCCCTTGCAGATCTACACGAATTTTCTCAATGCCGGAAACATCATCCTGGGCTGACACAACAAAGCTCATACTGGCATTTCCACCAGCTGGGAAAACTTCTGGTGTCAGTACAGTTAACCCTTCAAGACTAGGCGCTGTGCCATCACCACCTGTGGTCACCACAGAAAAAGTATTGTCATAACCCAAGCTCGCTAGCTGGCCTGCATATTGTGAGCTGTTGCCGGCGGCATCGGTCAGCAAGACACTGGTTATGGTCCATGTGCCCTGCTCTGCAAAACTGCTGAGTGTGGCAGTGTCAATCTGGGTAGAGAGGCTGGTAGGTGTTGTATCTGCAAAGGTCTCTACTGCTTCGACCACTACACCTGCTGGACTGGTCAGGGTGATTCTGACTGAGTTCAGGCCAGCAATATCATCAGAGCTTTCAATATAAAAACTGACAATGGCATTGCCTGATACAGGGTTAACAGTACTTGTGAGTACACTAAAGCCATCCAGGCTTGGTGCTGTGTTATCACTGTTAAGATTGCGCAGGTCGACCTCGGCTGGAAAACCGGCTTCACTTAGCTCACCTGTATTGAGGCTGCGTTTGTTGCCAGCTTCATCATAAATGGTGATGCCGCTGATCTGCCAGATACCCTCTTCCGCAAAGCTGCTAAAGGCACTGCTATCGAGTGTGATTGCTCTGACCAGTGGGTAATCATCAAATGTGGTTGATGTAGTGGAAAAGGCGCCAGATGGGCTGAGCAGGTCAATCCTGACACGACGTACACCAGAGGCGTTATCGATAAGACTCATGTTGTAGCTGACAACACCATTACCACTGGAGATATCAACTACCGGTGTACTGATATCGAAAGCTAGTAAGCGAGGTTTGATACCATCTGAGCCTGAATCAAAACAAGGTGGTAGATGACCTAAGGTCGAGTCTGTTGGTTTTGAATCGCTGCCGTTAGGGTCTGTTCCCATCCAGATTTCTACATAGTCTGGGAAACCATCGCTATCATCGTCATCTGTAAATGATATGCCCAGGTCGGCCGCATTCAAACCTTCCGCTGTTGATGCACCATTATAAACGTCACTGCCAAAAGCGACTTCGATAACATTGGCATAACCATCTGCATCATCATCTCTGCCAGCTGTTGCATCATCAAAACGACAGACCTGATCTTCATGGAGGATCTTTACATTTACCGTAGCAACGGCAGATTGTACACCGCCATCAGTGGCGTAGAAGGTAAAGCTGTCGTTGCCGATAATATCCGTATTCGGTGTGTAAACATATGCCCCTGTCTCGGCATCCAGACTGACATCGCCTAGCAGGCCATTATTTACCAGCTGATAATTTAGACTGTCTCCATCCGCATCGAGAGCGAGTAATGAACCACCATAGGCCAGATTACGGAATACCATAATATTGCTGTTGTAAGCCACGGGTATGCCATTTGACTCGATGATAGTAATGTTTACAGTGGCAATATTAGATTCACTACTGCCATCACTTACCTTAAAGGTAAAGCTGTCTTCGCCAAGAGTATGGGCTGTTGGTGTGTAAACTGCTGCGCCGGTGCTGCTATTAACTTCTATAGTACCTAGACTCGGTTCAGTCACCAAGGTATATGTTAATTGATCACCATCCGGATCTGATGCTATTAAGTTGCCATAGAAGGCCATGTTTTTCTGAACGGTGATATCTGCATTTGCGGCTGTAGGTAGCGAGTTTTCAACCACCTCAAATGTGGCATCATGCCCTGCACCAACCAAGTCTTCTTCTAACAAAACAGTTGTTTTGCCGATTTCCTGCGCCATCAAGCTACGTACAACCCAGGTACCTGGGGCCAAACCTTCAGTAGGAATTGGCATAGTGGCTGTAATGGCCAATGGATCTGTATTCAGAGATATAGTAGAAACTGCGAATGGGATCATTTGTCCTGTTGGCCCGATAAATTCACCAGAGACAAAGACTATCTCTTCTGCAGGTTTACTAAACAACATATCCATTGTTACATATTCATAACTGCCAATACTCTCCAGATATTTGGTTTGAACATTAAAGTCCACCAACCATAAGTCTGATTTGATTACGACAGAGACAGTGTATGGCCCTGATGTTACGCTGCCATCACTAACCGTAAAGGTAAAGCTGTCGTTGCCGATTGTGCTGGAATTTGGAATGTATTGGAACTCGCCAGTGTTAGCGTTAGTGATGCTGGCGCTGCCAAGACTACCATTAGTATCAATACTAAAGGTGAGTACGTCATTCTCCTCATCTGTTGCCTCAATTGTACCGGTGTATGTTGTATTGGCTATGACAGCAATTTCAAAATCTTCGGATGCAGGAGCTTCATTAACAGGGTTCACCGTAATTGAGATTGTTGCGGTATTGGATTCAGCATAACCATCATCGACATTAAAGCTGAAACTGTCACTGCCAAAATAGTTTGCATTAGGAGTGTAGGAATATTCACCACTGCTGGCGTCAATCATCACACTACCATTGCCTGGAGCTGTGACACGTTGATATGTCAAATCATGGCCATCGGCATCATAAGCATTTAGTTGCCCTGAAATACTAGCATCTTCATCAACAACAATATGATCGCCATATGCGACTGGTGCTGTATTGAAACCATTACCCAAATAGATAACCTGGACAGTTGTATCAAAACCACGGGCAGTAAGATCTTCTGTTGTAATGACAGCGCGGTTATTGGCGCCATCTGTAACAACTACATAGCTTACTTGCCATACACCTGCTTCGGCGATTTGACTAAAGGTGTTTGTTTCAATTTCAGATTCGATGCTTGCGGGCAAACCAGGGCTGGCAAAAACCGCCTGCATTGACTCACTGCCACTCGGAGATAGCAACATCACTTCAATGGAATTCACACCGGACTGTGCATCAGAAGCAGTAACCGAATAACGTGACTTGGCATCACCCGGGGCTGGGTAAAGCTTAGGTGTCAATATCTGAAAGTCATCCAACAATGGCAGACTGCTGTCTACCAGGCCGTTGATAACCTCAACTGTGGTTGAAAAACCCAGCGCAGTTAACTGAGCAGTCTTCAGCCTCAGTGTGTTACTGGCATCGTCGATTATGGCTAATTCAGAGACTTCCCAGGTACCCGTTTCTGCGTAACTGTCAAAACTATTAGTATCAATCTGACCATTAAAACTGTTGGCATGATTTTCATCCGTCATTTCACCCCAGCGAAAACTGGTGCCTGTGGGGCTGCGCAGCATTACACTAATACTTTTAATACCTGCTGGGCTATCACTGGCCGATAAAGTAAAACTGGCTTTTGGATCTTCATCAGCCAGGTCCACAGTTGGCGTCAAGATGATGAAATCCAACAGCCCGGCAGCTGAGACATCACTATTTGGGTTAATGACCTCAACTTCTGTTGGAAACTCTCTGTCTATCAGATCAGCTGTACCGAGAACCCTGATATTACCTGCTGCATCGATAAGCTCAAGTTCAGCAACCTGCCAGATACCCGCTTCAGCATAATGACTGAATGCCTGACTATCAAAATTGAGATAAAGCATTGTTGCTGCTTCATCTTGATTGACAACTGCTTTTACTTCTTGGCCCGATGGACTACGCAATAAAACATTGATGTCTTTCACACCACTGCTATTATCCATCGCGGTTAGCGAAAATGAGGCGACATTTTCGGTGCCGGTAATTGTTATTTCAGGAGTGAGAATATTAAATGCCAGTAAGGCTGGAGCAGAAAAGTCATTTTCATCACTGACACATGATGGCACAGCCTTGTTCAATGAATCAGTAGGGATTGATGTGTCGTCATTGAAATCGGTGCCTAACCACAGCTCTACATCATCTGCAAAACCATCCTCGTCGGTATCCTTTTTGAAGGAGATATCATAATTTTCAGGATTTAGCCCAAAAGGTGTTTGTGTTTTATTGTTGATATTTGTACTGAATGCCAGCTCAACGATATCGGCATAGCCATCACCATCTGCATCATAGCCTGGTGCAATGGGTCCTCTACAGGCATCATCAAGACTAATAATATTGGCACTGGCTTTGGCAGGCGTTGAGGTTTTATCACCATCAGAAACACTGAATTCGAAGCCATCACTACCTGCATGCGCCAGATATGAGGTATAGGTGAATTCACCCGTAGACGGATTATTGATTCCAACACTACCTTGCTGGGCATTATTGGTAATAGCGAATTCAAGTGCACTTTCCTCTTGATCTGAAGCCGATAATAAATTGGTGTATGGCACGCCTTCAAATGCAGTAAAGCTATAATCATTTGCCACAGGAGGGTTGTTGTACTCAACTATAGTTATGTTTACAGTCGCTGTGTTAGAAGAATTGACATCATCTTTTGCTCTATAGGTAAAGCTATCACTACCTAACTCACCATTCGGTGAATAACGAAAAGAACCGCTACCAATATCGAGTAACTGTACAGTTCCTTTGCTAGCATTAGTAATGATTTCATAGACAATAGGGTCATTATTCTGGTCAACAGCACTCAGATTTTCCTCAAGTGGCCTTAGATTATCCGTTGTAAAAGAAATATCAGCAGCAACGGGGGCAAGGTTGGGACCTATGGTGATTGGTATATAGGCAATATTTGAATCCGCACTACCATCGTTGGCAATATAGCTGATGGTTTCTGAGCCTGACACATCTGTATCTGGGGTAAAGGTAAAGGCACCGGTATTTGCGTCAGTGATCACGGCAGTGCCAAGCGTTCCTGTTCCAATTAGACGATAAGTGATCTGATCAAGATCTATATCTTCAGCATTCATAGTGCCGTTTATTGCAGTATTTTTTCGGGCAAATATACGCTCTATATCATGGGCAGTTGGCGCGTCATTGACTGCTTCAACGATGACAGTCACTGTGGCTATATTTGAATCATCCTTGCCGTCATTGACCTGGAATGTGAAATGGTCGTGGCCGTTGACGTTTGAATTTGGCGTGTAATTAATAATGCCCTTGGCCGGGTCAGTAAGTTCAACATTACCAATGCTGCCATTACTAATCAGTTTGTAAGTTAAAGGCTCACCATCTGGCTCTTTGGCGCTTAACTGTGCACCCATCAACGAGGTATCTTCAAGGGTAGTCAGGCTGCTATTAAATAGGATTGGAATATCATTAAATCCGTTAATTGTGACTGTCACTGTTGCTGGGGTTGAGTAATCATGGCCATCGAATGCAACAATTTTGATAGTGTCTATGCCAAAGGCATTATTATCTGGGGTATAGATAAATTCACCTGTGGCGGCGTCATCAAAAGTCAATGTGCCTAGGCTGCCTTGTTCGACAACACTATAAATTAGCAACTGTTTATCAAAGTCACTGGCACTAAGACTGCTGCTGACTGGAACATCTTCGTCTGTAGTTAAACTAACATCAGCCATCACTGGAAGCGTATTCTGCCAACCGACTTTAAGCACAACAGTGGCAATATTTGAGTTTCCATAACCATCATTAACCAGGTACTGGAAGCTATCAACAAAACCCTCAGTTACGGTGGTAGGGTTGTCTGCATCAGTGGTTGGGCCTTCTTTGACAGTAATTTCAACACATGCGGTGCTAGTGTTTTTGCTATTACCAATACCGCCAGTAACGCAGATATTATGTATACCTGCTTCGGTGGCGACAAAAGTAGCTGTAGTGGTATCACTTTCGACACCTATCCATTCAAAGCCCTGATGTTTGGTGGCATTGATACTGTTGGACGTGGTGAGATTGACCGTCTCACCAACGCTGACCACAAACTTGTCGGCACACAACTTAATGACGGGGACATCATTTCCGCCCCTCTCATTTTTGTATGGCGTGTGGTCGGGATGAAATTTACAGCCTTTCTCGCCGGCTGGCAGATAAACAAATAGCCCCGAGGGTTCAATTGTTACGCCACCATTGAGCGGTTTAGTTAATAAGGTGTATGTCAGTGAGTCACCATCGCCGTCAAAAGCATGTAAGTATCCCGCTGCGACTTCACCTAAAGTTGGATCATAATAATCATCACTCACCAGTGGCAGACGATTACGTACTGTAATAGTCGTCTCATCGCTATCAGAATGACTGCCATTATTGACAGTGAGCCCGGCAGTAAACTCACCAAGAACATCACTAGTAAATGAAGCTAGAGCCGCGTTGCTGTCACTAATATTGCCGGCATTACTTGACCAGAGATAGGTCAAGGGAAGGCCATCAAGGTCATGGCTATCACGGCCATCAAGCCGGACATTTTTATTTCTGAAGGTACTGATGTCATGGCCAGCATTGGCCACAGGTACACCATGCTGGCGAACCTGTAGATGAAGGTCTGCGCTGTCGGTAACGCCATCTTTGCTAGCTGTCAGGCGAACGGTGTAATCGCCCATGGTAGTGCTGCTAAAACTGGCAACCGAGTTTGTTGAATTAAATAGAACGGCCTGATGGCCTTTGGGGGCTTCGACTATGGTCCACTCAATACTATCTACTGCACTCGCATCAGTGGAGATACTTGATGATGTCAGGGTTGCTGTTGAATCTTCTTCATCAATAAATATTTCATGTTTATCAGTTGTTGCAATGGCGACGGGCAAAACATCATAGACCTCAATACTAATGGTTTCCTGCTGGTCACCATTGATGGTCAGGCTGATGTCATAAGTACCTTTAACAGCCGGAGTTGTCCAGGTTGTTTCCATCACTGCTGGATCAGAAAATTGCCCTGAGTCACTGCTCCAAAGATATGTTTCTGCACCTACACTGTAAAAGGCAGATAGATGGACAGTATCATTGGTCGGTAGACGCATTGGATAAACGGTAATCACTGCGTAGCTAACGGGTTTTACTTCAATGCGTACACAATCGCTGCTGCCTTCATTACCATCATCAATCTCACCGGTGACACAGACCAGATAACTACCAGGCTCGGAACGGCTAAAAGTAGCGCTGCTGAGGTCACTTTCTACCCCCATCCAGGTGTAACCAAAAAACCGGGCCGCGTTAATACTATTATCCGTCGACAGGTTTACAACTTGATCAACCAGAGCAACATAATGATCCGCATCCAACATCGCCACTGCTGAGTCAGCAGATCCCGTGGTGATTTCAGCGACTTGAGAAATTATTCTGTCGGTAGTTTCACTACTGAGCTCTGGGTTAATCAAGCTTTGACTGATGTTCTTGCTAAGGGTGTTGATTACCTTGTCATTGTCTTGATGTTCAATAGCCAAAGCAGCCAGTTCAATAAGCATGTCTGTGCTGTCTTCATCTAATAGGTTTAGATTGGCTTCTTTAAGGCCTAGTTCAGCCATATTAGATGTTGTTTCAGAATCATTAGCTTCTTTGTTGTTGGCCAATATTGCATTTAGGGTATCGACATCCAGATCAGTCGCTACCTCAGCCAGACTTGTACTTTCAAACCCTTCCAGCTCAATATCGTAAAAAGACTCAACCGCCTTAACGCCTGCCTCCGAAAGGGCGTTAATATTGACACCACGGTTATGTTTATTAGGGGTGACCTTTTCCAGACGGCGCTTGGACTTGGTTTCTATATAGGTGTCTTTATCAATGCCTGGCTTGCTATTGGCTGCAATGTATTCATAAGACTTCGCCACAAGTACCAACTTATCAGGATCAGAAATCGTTTCTGTTGGCAGGTCAACGCTATAGTTACCATCAGCCGCAACCTTTACACCATGGCAGGCATTTATAATGCTGCCATCAAGCGGGCTTGGGCATTGATTCGCAGCATTATCAGGTAGCAGCAAACTACCATTGGCATCAAATACATAAACAAACTTTTCTAACTCAGCCGATGCAGAAGGAATGAAGGCAATGGCAAAAAGTAGTGTGCAGAAAAACCTTGTTAACAACCTCGTAGTCTTTTGAGCGCTCATCATTATGCCTTGCCGCTTATAGTGGTTACGGCTTTTTCTGAGGACTCATCATTTCCTCCTCCACCGCCACACCCCGTCAGCATTAATATAAGGATAAGGACGCTGCCCATCTTATCTAGATTGAAATTAGGCTTGTTGCGATGCTTTGTTGTTTTCATGAGTGCACGGCCCTTTATCTATAAATAGGTCCGAACAAAGGCAGAACAGAAAAGTCAATGGCAGAACTTTATTATCTTACGCTCTAACTTATTAACGTAAGATATTGTTTTCCGGCAACTCCGCTACCTTGGGGCGACGCCCTTTAGGTCGGTGACTTTGCGCACCCAGGTTTTCACCAAGGCTAGCCTTTTTCGGTTTTCCTCTTATGTTGTCGGCCATATTAGTGAAACCTGAAATTTTTAAACGTGATGTAGTTCACCAAAATATTTGCACAATTGTCTGCTGCAATAGGGTAAATATGACTATTTCACAACTATTGACCCTTCTTGGCATTCCGCGATCTAATAACCCTCTTATCACGTTTAGCTAAGTTGTGACATTATGAAATCTATACTCAATCCCGCGATTCTGTTTTCTTCACTAACTTTTGGCTTGGCCAGTCTATGCATGGCTCTACCTTTGCAGGCTGGTGTTTCTGTTTATATCGTTGCCCCTGGAGACACACTCTGGAGCATCGCCAAAGAGAATCTGAAAAACCCTCAGGACTGGAAGAAATTGATGAAGTTCAACAATATGACTGATCAATCCCAGCTTCAGGTGGATCAGGCATTGCGTATTCCATCAGAATTAATGGCTGACTTTTCAGCACCCCCTGAGACAGCTCAGCTGACAAAGCCTGTGAATCTTCCACCTGCTGCGGTAACCCCGGCAAAGGATGAAAAAACAACCGCCAGGATGGGTACCACCGCTAGAGAAGGCGCTAAGGCTATTGAAGGTGTTAGTGCTCTTTCTTCCTCTGCCAACACTGTGGCAGCCACTTATGGCCATGTTGTGCGAGTAATGGGTGATAACCAGTTAAGACTCAAGGTTAATGATGTTTTAGCTGATAAGAGCCGTATTCGCAGCGGTGATAAAAGCAGCGTCAATATTGTTTTAGGCGATGGTTCTGTTGTTGTTTTGTTGTCTGATACTGAGGTGATTTTGACCCAGCCGCTAACCCTGCTTCAAGGTGAAATCGAATATAGGGTGAATGCCAATAAGGAGCTGGCACTGATATCTACTGAAGCCGGTTCTGTCAGTGCTCAAACAGCTCGTTTTCGTGTCGCTACGAGCAAAGCGGGGAAACAGGTGCGGGTTGAGGTTGAACAAGGTACCGCGGTTGTTGCTAACGAGAAAAAACATCGCCGAATAACTGCTGGCATTTCAATGCAGCTTGAAGCCGGTAAGGCTATGAACGAACCACGCCAGGGGCTGATGCGGCCAAACACTGCCAACCTTTCCAAGAGTAGTGTGAATGGCGAGGCCAACCTTAAATGGGCTGCCATTGGCGACGCCAAGGCATATCGAGCACAGCTGGTCTATGCGGCAGATGCCTATCTAGTGTTATTTGATGAGCAGCTAAGCCAGCCTAAACTTAATTGGCGCAACATCAGTCCTGGGCGCTACAACATCCGCTTACGTTCGATTGATGAGAGTGGACTTGAAGGATTGAATGCGGAGCTCCCTTTTATTGTCCACGGCAAATTGAATCCGCCACGCTCTAATTCACCCGTTAACGGTGCAACCTTACCAACAAATAAACCCTGGATTGCCTGGTCGAGGATTCCCGAGGCTAATTCCTATATATTGCAGGTAGCAGGTGATGCTGAATTTAAAACTGATTTGCAGGAATTCAGCTATCAAGTGAAAAACTACTATAAATATTCAGATGCTTTGCCAACTGGTGAATATTACTGGCGGGTGATGAGTGTTTCACCTAAGCGGGTTAAAAGCACGTTTGGTGAAGTGCGGATGTTCAAAATAAAATAAGAGATATGCACAGGGTAAGTTGCACCCTACCCTGTGCTTTGATTAATTGGCTGGGCTTAGCTTGGCCTCTTCCAAAATAACCTTATAGCTGTAACCCATTCCAAAATCACGATTAGTTGTTACCAGGGCATCAACTCCAATCTTGTCACCTACATTGGCGGTTTGCTGGCTGGTAACGATAATGTCATTGGTACCTTCTGCGCCACTGCCATCTTGAATATGGAGGAAATTTTTGCCCATGATGCCGTTGTTCACCTTAACAACCTCACCACTAATATGAATGTGCTTACCAGACAACTCTGACTGTTGGGCAAACACTTGCTCAACAGTTTTAACTGGAAGGTCTGCGGCCTGCAACTGGCCTATGGGGGCACATGCAATAATTGCCGCAAAGGCTGATGCGATAATTTGTTTGTTCATAAAGACTCCTTCAATTTGGACTGCCCTTTTTAACATGATTTGAAGCTTGTCGATAGCCAGAGTTTAAATATTTGCTTCAGCGCTTGCGCATTTTAATCATACTGTTTTGACAAGAGGACGAAGTGCTTCGTTCTGAGAATATGAAATTCTCAGACAGCGGAAGGCTTTATAAAAAGGGAGCTTTTGATCTATTTTTGGGGTTGGTATCTGCCAATATCCAGATTATTATCAGGCATAGGACGGTATCTGCTCAGTTTTGCCTAATGTTTGGCAGCGGTTTCTTATATCAAAGATAATTACTTATATAATCTCGGGGCAATATAGCCCCGAGATTTATAAACTAATCGAACCTTATTTACCTGGCTTCACCAGGCATTAGGATAAGCTTTTGACCTTTAGAGTCCTTAACCAATCCTTTTGACTGCATCTTATTAATTGTTGCGTCACTCGCTTTTCCATAACGGACCGCAATACTCTTAGTTCGAACATTGCCCAAGGCATTGGTAGTCGTTGCAAAAACTGAGAGATAACCTACTTCATCCAATAAACTAATTTTGACCTCAATTTCACGGATATCACCGCCCTGAAGATCAGTAAACTCAGCCAGGCTTCCACCTGAAATCAACTCAAGCCCACTGTAGGACGAAGCAGAGACTGAAAGATTTTGCAAATTACTCTTGGCTACGAAGCGAATCACAGTAGTGACTTCAGAACCGGCCTCGACATTTTTGGGCACAGAATATTCTATCTCTACAGGCGCAGACGGTTTTGCATGTACTGCAGGTGAATTGCTGCATGCCGCAACAAGGCTGGACAAGATCAAGATCAAAATTCTATTCATTATTTTAATACTCACTTTAATTCTCGCTTAGCAGGATGAAGGGGTGGAATAGAGGCGAACAGTGAAAAGAGATGTTCCACCATAACTACCGACGGCAAATACACCTTCCTCCCCTTGAGTGAACGTACCGGGTACGCTCTCTGCGCCGCCATTATTTTGGTCTATAGTGACACCATTTGGCGCATAAATGATTATGTCTTCACTCGCTGTGGGCGTTGCTTCCAAGGTATAACACCCCGTAGCAGTAGCCGTGGTTTTAAAATATAGCAAGTTATACAGTTTGTTACCGGCGTTGCTGGCAGTGATAGGCCCAAATGTGCTCCAGGTTTGCAGTACGGCACCATCGACATCTATTGTGACAGAGGTGCCATCAAACGGGACAGTCGTGTAAAGAGGGGTTGATGCAGCCTCGTATTCACTCCCGTCATTGACGTTTTCAGCCAAAGCAATGCTGCTAATCCCTGCGCTGTAGGAAGGGTAGGCTTGTTTAAGATGGTAAAGAAAACTAAATATCGAGGTGAAGGCTTTGGTGTTTTTTTGACCATTTACCAGGACACTATAGATAGGTGCAAAACCGCCACTGACGGTATCATCATCAGCGGCTCCAGAATCATAAAGATCATAAAGGATTTCTTGAACAGATGATTCTGAATAAAAGCCATCAAGCGACGTGCCTGTTTGTCCAGTACCAAGTGTTATATCCGTTGTACCATCTAAAATAGAATCAGCTTCCAGATTCATGGACAGGCTCACTGTTGCCTGAGATATGCCTGCGGAATCAACATACAGAGGGTCATTCATCACCATACCTGCTAGTGCATTACCAAAACCTTCGCCGAACGCGACAGTAGGATCAAGAATATCCCCAGTACCATGGTCACCACCGATATTATCTGATCGACTAAATTTAGCTTCGAAATAATGGCCCCACTCATGAGCAATAACATGAGTATCGTATTCATCAGTGTCGCTATTTTCAGCACCGAGAATATATAACTGCCCATCTGCTGCATAGTGTGACGTGCTAATTTCACCGACGGCTTTATCACCAGGAGTAGGCTTATTATTAACACTCCAGTTAACAAAAAGCTGCGGGAATGACGCGCTACTATCTACTGTCTTTACAAGCTGTTGAGCCTGATATATTACATCCAAGATGGCAAAGGGAGCCGCAGTTCTAGTCCCCGAATATCTTGAACCATCCCATCCAGAACCTGCATTAAAACTCTGGCTTATATCACTGCTTGCACTTGTCACATCCATTGCCATGGCATACAAGGCGCTACCACTTGTATTGTCTACTATTTGAGTGTCAGGTGTCGTTGGACTACCAAGCGCCGCCTTCACCACTACACGCACAGAAGTATTGGCAGGCGCCGAAAGCGAATAACTGCCTGTTTCAGTGGTGTTACCTGATGCTAATACCGTACCACTGGCATTTTGCAGTTCAACAATAGCACCGCGGATAGGCTTTTCTTGGGAGCTTACATAATCGAGGCCATTGGTGTTATTGGCTTTATAGGATGTGTAGGTGACTATACCTGAGATGGTATTCGATGATGACTCAGTAGGTGTACCAGTCGTGCCTGTGCTATTGCTAGTCCCCCCTCCACCCCCACCACAGGCAGATAACAGTGTTAAGGTGCCAACTAGCCCAAACAGTCCAAATATCTGTCTCATGCTGATATTCACTCCGTATTTATAAGAATAATTTTTCCTAGAGCATCATTTAAAAGATATATTCTTTTTTCTGCCGCAGAAATATCAGTTTAAAAACGCATAACTATATTCGACAACGGTCCTAACACCTTTAGCGCGCCCCTTATTCTATTCATAATTAACAACCACATAATATATTCAGAAATTTAGTCATAAGTATTAGGGGATCCCGCAGTTAGTCAAAATGTGGTTTTGTTTTGTACAATCCGTTTTACTTTTCTCATTGAGCCACCTGATATGGTAATCTTGCCCGTTTCCATGCTGTAAGGGTTGTTGCTGTGAACGTATCTGACGCCATCAAAAATCGTCGCTCTGTCAATGTATTTGATCCCTCATATAAGATCGGTACTACAGAGGTTTATGAATTAATTGAAGCGGCCAATTTATCACCATCGGCATTTAATGCTCAGCACTGGCGGTTTGTCTGGCTTCAGGATAAAGAATTACTAGAACAGGCCAAGGAAGCGGCCTGGCATCAATCACAGGTAACAGATGCCTCATTGGTGTTGTTGGTCTGTCTTGATGTTAAAGCCTGGCAAAAAGAGCCTCAACGCTACTGGGTAAATGCGCCTGCAGATGTCGCCGATTCAATGATCAGTAACAGTCAGCAAATATATGCCAACAATGATCAACTTCAACGTGATGAAGGCATGCGCTCAGCATCGATGGCGTCAATGGCGCTGATGTTAAAGGCTCAGGAGATGGGGCTGGATTCATGTGCCATGGCTTGTGATGAACAGAAGATGGCCGAGTTAGTAAAGCTGCCAGATGATCATGCTATTTGCATGCTACTAGCGATTGGAAAACGTTTGGATGCGCCTTTTCCACGCCCAGGTCTGGTATCTGTTGACGATGTTTTATTAAAAAACAATTTTTAGCCTTAAGGGCGTCACTAAAAATAGTAATTTTTGCGTGAGAGCAAGAAAGCGCAGAGCCGCAGTGTATAACAATACATGAGGCTTTGAGCACGGAGCTGACGCCGCTATCGCGTAAAAAGTGCATTTTTAGAGGTGCCCTTAAACGAAACCGGGGCCTTGCGGCCCCGGGGTATACTTCTTACTTTAGTTATTTTTAGATTATGACGCTTGATCCAAATCGATATCAATGTCAGGGGCTTGGTCAACCAATGGAATGCCCTCGGCTCCCTTAACATCTTTCAGCTTCGCAGAGTGCTCTTTCACCTTACGCCTGGCAGCATCAAAAGCGTCTCTAATCGCCACGTACAGATCTTCATTTTCCTCGCGCTTGATAACAATTTCTGAACCGGGCACCGTAATGTCGAGTCGGACATTATATTGATTACCGTGTTGCTGATGGCGATGCGGTGATTCCACCAATACTCGACAGCCCATGATCTGGTCATAAAACTGATCAAGTTTCGCTGCTTTCTCACGAATCGACTGCTCTGCACTTTCTGACAGCGATACGTTCCTAGAAGTAATTTGCAGCGGTAGTTTCATATGTCTCTCCTTACTATGTGTATTGCCCGGCTTCCTGGGCCCATCTCCCAAGCTCGAGCTGGGGTACTTCCTGATGGGAAAACTTCTTATAGTTAATATTAGTATAAATACTATTCGGCATCTGCGCTCAAATTTTTACCTCTCGGATTCAACTCAAAAATACATTAAAGATTACTAATGCCGTGGCCGATACATTTTTTAAGCAAGGAGTCAGGTTTGATTGAATAGTTCAAATCAAATTTATATGAATAGCTATTGTTTTAAAAGGAATTTTTGGATTCAGCAGTACTGATGCTATAGGAGATTAGACATGGCACAGCTTGATAACCCAATCGTAAATTCCTGGTATAAATTACAAGACTCAGAAACCTTTCGTGTCACCTCATATGACGCTGATGAGGGGTATATTGAAATTCAGTATGTAGATGGCACTATTGAAGGGCTAGATATTGATGTTTGGATTAAACTTGGTGCTGAGCAGATTGAGCCCTCTGAAGAATGGCTGGAAGAGCTGGAGCAGGATATCAACGAACTGGATTTTTACGAACTAGGCGTAGCCCCAGGCACTGAGGCCTTTGATGTTCCAGATTATTTTTCAGAAGAATCAGCCTAACCCCTAATCACCCTTTTCGCTTTACATTAAGTACATTTGGCAGGCTATTAATCTTATGGAGGATTTTACTAAGCCTGCCCAGGTCTTCTATTTCCAGGGTTAGCACCATATTGGCTGTATAGCTCTTCTTGTCCGACTGCGTATTCACGGCGATGATGTTTACCTTTTCTGTTGAAAGCAGTGTAGCAACATCGCTGAGCAGTCCCTGGCGATCAAATGCCGTGAGCTGCACATCAACGGGGTAAGCCTGTGGTTCAGCCTCATTGCTGGCCCATTCCACGTCAATTAAGCGCTCTGGTGACTGGTTAATATAACGAAGAATATTGGGGCAATCCTTACGATGAATGGAAATCCCTCGGCCCTTGGTTATATAGCCAGATATCTCATCACCAGGTACAGGTTTGCAACAGCGTGCGATCTGCGTCAACAGATCCCCTACGCCAGCAATAGTGATATCACTGCTTCCAGTACTAGGTTTTTGTGTCGGCTGGCGGGTTTTAATCACCGGCGGCTGCTGCTCTTGCTTGATTTCCTGTATTAAACTGACAATGCGGCTGATTTTGAGATCATTTCGGCCAATCGCAGCAAGAAAATCATCCAATTTCCGATAATCCAACCTGCGTGACAATCTTTCCCAGTTAACGTCTGTCAAACCAAGTCGGTTCAACTCTTTTTCGAGTATTGAACGACCACCGGCAACATTATTGTCAAAATTGAGCATTTTAAACCAGTGCAGCACCTTGCCACGTGCTCGGCTGGTTTTTAAGTAACCAAGCTCAGGATTCAACCAGTCCCGACTTGGCTCACCACGTTTAACGGTAAGAATTTCTATTTGCTCACCTGTCTTGAGGCGGTAGGTAAGAGGCACCATGTGACCATTAACCTTTGCACCACGGCAACGATGCCCTACTTCGGTATGAACCAGATAGGCAAAGTCCAGCGGAGTTGCGCCATCAACCAGATCAACAACATTGCCCTTGGGGGTAAAGACATAAATACGGTCTTCAAAGGCGTCTGATTTAAGCTGGTCGACAAACTCACTGGCATCAGCAACATCTTCTTTCCAGTCCAGCAATTGCCGCAGCCATGAAATTTTTCGCTCGAAGCCGGCATCATAATCAGTGCCTTCTTTGTAGCGCCAGTGAGATGCCACTCCCAGTTCGTTGTCCTGATGCATTTGGTGGGTGCGAATTTGCACCTCAACCACCTTGCCTTCAGGACCGAATACTGCGGTATGTATTGATTGGTAATTATTTTGCTTGGGGGTGGCAATGTAATCATCAAACTCCCCAGGAATATGACACCAGAAAGAGTGAACCACCCCAAGTGCGGTATAACATTCAGGAATTGTATCCACCAACACCCGCACACCACGAGTATCATAGACTTGGTGGTAGTCAATACCCTTGCGCTGCATCTTGCGGTAAATGCTATAGATGTGTTTTGGCCGCCCGCGTATCTCTGCATTGACATGAACATTGGTCAACTCAGTCTGCAGCGTTTGAACAAAATCATTGATGTAGGTTTCACGATCAACTCGTCGTTCATCCAGCATTTTGGCAATCTTTTTATAGAATTCTGGTTCAAGGTAGCGGAATGACAAATCCTCAAGTTCCCACTTGAGTTGCCACATACCAAGACGATTTGCTAATGGCGCATAAATGTCCAGCGTCTCACTGGCGATACGTTTTTGCTTGCTTTCAGAAAAGACTGACAAGGTGCGCATATTGTGAGCACGGTCGGCCAACTTGATTAGGACTACGCGCACATCCTCAACCATTGCCAAAAGCATCTTACGCAGGCTCTCCGCCTGGACACGTTCTTTTTTTTCTTTTTTAGTTGATAGATCGCCCTTAAAGGTTTGAATCAACAACATCTTGGTAACACCGTCGACCAGGTTGGCAATACTGTCGCCAAACTGCCTGCGAATATCATCAATGCTTATTTCTGAATCTTCGACCACATCATGCAACAATGCCGCAGCAACTGTTTCATAATCCATATCAATATTGGCAAGGATATCTGCAACAGCCAGAGAGTGCTGGAAATAAGGCTCACCGGAAACACGTTTTTGGTCTGCATGGGCAGATTGAGCAACCTGGCTGGCTTGTTCTATCAGCGCCAAGCCACGCTCAGGATATTTATCGCTTAGAGATTTCAGCCAATTAACAGGATCAATTTGCTGTTTGCTAGTTTCTTCACCCGATGCACGGGTTACGCTAACCATTATTCGCTACTTTTTTTATGACTGTGTTTTTCAGTGTGCCCACCTGGTTCGTCCTCATCTTTCTTTGGCTCACCAAATTCGTGACGGATTATCGCAAAACGATACAACTGAGAAACGACCTTATAATTGATACTGTCTTCAGGGTAGTGACCTTCCTCATTCAGTTCACCGGCTACAACACCAGTAAGAATCTCGATACCTTGATCTATCGTCTCAACAGCATAGATGTTAAACATTTCCTGCTCAACGGCTTCAACCACATCTTGTCTAAGCATCAAATCATTGACGTTACTCTTGGGAATAAGCACACCCTGCTCACCCGTTAACCCACGTACTGAACAAACATCAAAGAAGCCTTCAATTTTTTCATTCACGCCACCAATTGCTTGAACCTGGCCATGTTGATTAACTGAACCTGTCACCGCAAAACCCTGTTTGATAGGCACATCAGCTAACGCAGATAACAAGCTATACAACTCTGCTGATGAGGCGCTATCACCTTCTATCTCACCATAGGATTGCTCAAACACCAGGCTTGCTGTTAATGCCAGAGGTTGTTCTTTTGCGTATCTTGCCCCAAGAAACCCAGACAAAATCAAAACCCCCTTCGAGTGAACCGGACCACCTAAATCAACCTCACGTTCAATATCCAGCACATCACCATCGCCCATTCGTACCTGAGCAGTAATTCTGCACGGAGTACCAAACGAGATATTACCAAGGTCAATAACAGATAGGCCATTAACCTGTCCCACCTTTGCATCACTTGTATCGATCAGTAAAATATCGCGCTGTATATTTTCGTGCAGGTTCTCTTCCAGGCGACTGCTGCGACGTATTTGGGCATTTATGGCGGTTTGAACATCTTCAGTCGTCACCACTTCACGACCATGTTGCTGCGCCCAATAATCAGCCTCGCATAATAGATCACAAATACTTCGCATATGTGTTGAAAGTTTATTGGCATCTTCACTAAGCCTGGCGCTATGTTCAATAATCCTTTCTACCGCAGACTTATCAAACGCATGTAATTCTTCTTTTTTAACCAGAGTTGCAATCAAACGGGCATATAATTGTTGGCTTTCAACACTTCTGTCCATATGATCATCAAAATCAGCGGCAACCTTGAATAACTCCTGGAATTCAGGGTCCAGCTGATAAAGCAAATAATAAAGAATTCTATCACCAACCAATACAACTTTAAGGTTAAGCGGTATTGGGTCAGGTTCAAGGGAAACAGTGCTTACAAGGCCTAGCATCTGCTCAAGTGAACCAATGTGAATTTCACTGGAACATAATGAACGCTTAAGTGCTTCCCAGCTAAAGGGGTGTTGTAAAAGTTTATATGCTTCAAGAACCAAATAACCGTTATTAGCCTGATGCAATGCCCCCGGTTTAATTAGTGTGAAGTCGGTTATTAATGTCCCCATCATAGCCATATGCTCGACGCGACCAACCAGATTTTGATAGGTTGGATTCTCTTCAAACACGACTGGCGCGCCAGAAGTATTGCTGTGATCAACCAGGACGTTGAGCTCATATCGCCTAAAATTCAGACCTTGCTGCGTCATTCCCAGATTCATGCCTGACGGTTCTTCTTCTCCACGACGGAAATCATCAATATTATTGATTACATCAGTTTGCACAGCATTGATATACCTCAAGACCCCCGCATTGTTCTTGTAGCGCTCAAGTAGCTCGTCGGTAAGATGACCGACAGCCGACATTACCACCTCTTCATTGAGCTGCTTGAGCTTTTCTCTCGCTTCGCGACGCCACTGCGGTACCATTCTTAAACCGCGCTCAAGCTTGTCCTGTAATTGTTCAATATCACTATCAAATTTTTGTTTTTCATCCTCAGGTAATTTTTTGAACTCCTTGGGATTGATCACAGAATCTTCTTTAGTCGGGGCAAAAGCAAACCCATTGGCGGTACGAATTAGAGCGACATGTTTTTCTTTGGCCAACTGACGAATTTCTTCTACCGCCTCTTCCTGGCGCTTTTGTAGCTCATCTTCTAATTCTTCAACCCTACGACGATATTCATCACTCTCAAACAGTGTCGGGATGGCCTCTCTGAGTTCTTCAACCAGTTGTTGCATGTCTTGACAGAGTTGGTGCCCCATTCCCTTCGACAAACATAGTTTGATAGGTTTATGCGGCTGTTCAAAATTATTAACATAACACCAGTCGTTCGGTTCTTTTTCAGAACTGGCCTTTTGCTTTAACAGCTGCGTAACAACGCCATGTTTGCCTGTGCCGGCTGGCCCAAGAGCAAAAATATTGTAACCAGTTTTTTTTATGCCTATACCAAAGTGGATAGCTTCTAGAGCACGAGCCTGGCCAACCACCTCTGACAAATCTTCCAGGTCAGTTGTAGTACGAAAATCAAGTTTAGAAAGGTCGGAAGCTTGATAGAGGTGTTTTGCTGCCAACGGTTTTAACAGACTCATTATTATCCTTTTAATTCAGATTCTGAAAACACGAATAAAACATTCATAATACCCTATTCATTATTTGAAAATATTCCATTCAATACAGCAGTTTTTAGACACAAAAAAGCCTGCTAATGACGCAGGCTTAATTTGTAACTCTGAGTACTTATTAATTGTCGAAATTAAATCCAAATGCAGCAATTAACTCATCTTCAAGTTCGATGCGGTCCGCAAGAACCTCCCCCAACTTTGATAGATCCTCCTCAAGGTTATTCAAGTGTGAGCAGTGATCTCCACAATCATACTTGTCATTAAAATCGAGGATAACATTTGTCATATCCAGAACTTTGGGATAGACGGTAGCAGCAACATCACGAATTTCCTGACGGCGCTCATTTTTTTCGGCGAAATAGCGATAAAGCTGAAAATGGGCATTGGCGGTATAGTCAACTAACGACTGGCAGAACTCTTGCAATAGCATCTGTGCATCAGCTGCTTCATTGAAAGGCTTGCGACTTGCCAACAAGGTATAGAGTGAAAGCATTTCCGTTCTTGAGCCTACAAGCCGTTGAATCATCGTCATCGAACGACGACGTTTTACCTTTGGCATCTCACTTGTTTCGACCATATTCCCTCCACTTTCGAATATTTGTATCCTCTGATCATACCAAAAATGACGCATATGCCTATCCCTAATCCATTAATTTTACGCATAAAAAAGGGTAGACAGGCCTCTATTCACAAATCTTCTCCGTTGGTATTGGTATATCTCAGCTCATTTTCTACCTGGTAATTGGCCTGATTACTGTCCTGCGGCTGATCGAACCAACTTTCTTCATAATCAATTCTAAGCACCGGAATAAGCCAGGCCTCCGCAAGGATGATGTCAATATTAAGCTGAACAAACACCCTAAAGACTTATAAATAACATTTACAATCGAACATATCTGATTGATTTAAATTATATAACAATCATAACCAACGCCATAACAAGCAAAAGCCCGGCAAATACCTTTTTTAAGCTGGCAACAGGTAAATGGTGAGCCAGCGCAGCCCCTATTGGCGCTGTAAACAGGCTCACTGCAACGATTCCGGCCCAGGCAGGCCAGTAGATGAAACCGCTGCTGAACGCAGGCAGAACGGCCTCATTTAGCCCAAAAAAACAATACCCAAGCGCACCGGAAGCCGCTATTGGCAGTCCGCAGGCAGCGGACACGGCGACTGCTTGGTGTATTTTTATGCCACGCATACAGAGATATGGAACTGTCAGGGTCCCCCCGCCAATGCCTAATACAGAAGCAAGCCCGCCAATGCAGGCAGAAACACCAAACAACTCAGACCGCTTAAACGTGTTCTGAACAGAATTCATAACGACTGGCGTACCGAGAATCATATAAACAGCCACAGCAACTTCAAAGGCAGCAAAAAACAACTTTAATTGCTCACCACTGACATTATCCGCAACATAGGCTCCAAGCATTGCCCCCAGCAACATCCCTGGCGCCATTTTGGCAACCATGCCCCAGACAACAGCTCCACGACGATGATGAGCAATCACCGATGACAGTGAAGTAAAGACAATTGTTGCTAACGAAGTTCCAAGCGCAAGCTGCATGACAAGCTTGGGATCAAAAGATTGCATTTGAAACACCGCAACAAGCACCGGCACGATAATCAACCCGCCACCCACGCCCAGCAAGCCAGCAGCAATGCCAGCAAATGCACCTAGCAGCAGATAAATCAGGGTCGCTTCAAACATGGGTGTTTTTTATCTTAGACAGCCATTACTATACCGCCATGCCAGCTAAATCAAAGCATCTTGTCGTCGTGATTTCAGGTCATGGCTACGGTCATGCAGCCATGACCGCCCCGCTTATCCAGGCGCTGCAGAAAAAGTGTTCTGATCTACACCTTACCGTACGGTCAGACCTTCCAGAACGGTATTTACGCACCCTCATGCCATTCAAGTTTGATCACTGCAAGGAATCAACAGACTTCGGCATGGCCATGTTTGATGCATTTAGAATTGATACTAACAAGAGTCTGGCCAGATACCAGAGCTTTCATCAGCACTGGCATGACAACATCAATCTCGAAGTAGATAGGTTAACGCAGCTTCAAGCCGATTATCTTATTTCCAATATCGCCTACTTGCCCTTAGCTGCGGCCAGCCAAATGGCAATACCTGCAATTGGCTATGGTTGCCTCAACTGGGCTGAAATTTTTCAGCACTATTTCGCTGAATACGATCAGATATACAGACAAATACTAGATGCCTACGCCAGTGCTGATTGTATGATTCGTACTCAACCTGCAATGCCAATGACAGGGCTTGTCACTGAAACTGTTGGACCTATTGCCACATCAGGTACCAATAGACGCCATTTTCTGTGTGAAAGACTTGGCTTGGCAGAAAATACCCACCTTGTTCTAGCCAGTATGGGGGGGATAAAGACAGACCTGAACATCAGGCGCTGGCCTATCATTGAAGGTGTTCACTACCTGATAGATG
>Ga0316207_10001659_pt1 | contig 26164 bp, 23 predicted proteins | sample 6weekpyrite_MG_FD_204943 | JGI IMG/M metagenome (GOLD analysis project Ga0316207, IMG submission 204943) | Microbial mat bacterial communities from mineral coupon in-situ incubated in ocean water Damariscotta River, Maine, United States -... | ecosystem: Environmental > Aquatic > Marine >... | reverse complement strand
CCACTCAGCTTTGCGTTAATACTGGCGATGCTGCTTATGTTACAGGCTTTGCTGGAACCAGTATCCTTGCGCTTTAACAGCTGGTTATCTCAACGCCGTATTCAACGAGGCAAACCATAATGGAAACATTAAACTGGCTTGCTAATTTTCATTTGCTCCGCCCTTACTGGTTACTTGCACTGCCAGCAGTATGGGCCTTGATCTGGTTTTATTTACGCGCCACAAAACTAAATCGAAACTGGGCCAGTGTGATTGATCAACGCCTGCTGCCGTATTTATTGCAGGGTGATAAAACACAGACATCCGCACGCAAGAAACCCGCACGGGTATTACTGCTAACAATATTCAGCCTGGTTATTTTTTCTCTGGCAGGCCCCGCATTTGAAAAACGCCCCCAGCCTGTATTTAAAGCCCAGTCCGCACTGGTTATTCTGCTAGATCTGTCACGCTCAATGGATGCTGAAGATATAAAACCCAGTCGATTAAATCGTGCGCGTTACAAAATAAATGATATTTTAAAACAGCGAAAGGAAGGCCAGACGGCGCTGATCGCCTATGCGGCTGATGCGTTTGTGGTGAGCCCGTTAACGGATGATGCGGACACGATAAGCGCACAGGTTCCGGCACTGGAAACACATATAATGCCCGCCCAGGGCAGTCGCCTCGACCTTGCACTAGAAAAAGCCGCGCAACTTTTTGTTAATGCCGGGCGGAACAGAGGCGAAATAGTTATACTCAGCGACAGCATCAACCCATCGAGCATTGAGATTGCCAGCGAATTGAATCAACAGGGTTATAGATCTTCAGTGCTGGCCATAGGCACAGCTGATGGCGCGCCGATTCCAGCTCCACAGGGAGGCTTTGTCAAAGACGCAAACGGTGCTATTGTTATCGCCAGGCTTGAGCGCTCCCTGATGCAAGAATTAGCGGCCGCTGGCGGTGGTGTTTTCAGTTTACTCAGCACAAATGACAGCGACATTAATAAATTGCTGTCGCGTGTACAAATTGATAAAACACAGCAGGCCGAACAGTTGCAGGACGCCGAGGGCAAACAGTTTCAAACCGATCTATGGCATGAAGAAGGACCCTGGCTACTGTTGCTGGTGATTCCATTTGCAGCTTATTTTTTTCGCCGCGGACTTATCTTTGTACTGCTCATTGTCATCGCCCCGCTACCACAACCTGCACAGGCAGTTGACTGGAATAGCCTGTGGAAAAATACTAATCAGCAGGCCGTGGATAAACTGCAGGACGGCGAACCTGAACAGGCTGCAAAATTATTTACCGACCCGGAATGGAAAGCCGCTGCCGAATATAAATCAGGTCATTATCAACAGGCCGTTGAGCAGCTTAAGCATATTGATACAGCAGAAGCACATTATAATCGCGGTAATGCGCTGGCACAGTCAGGACAGTACGATGCCGCCATTGATGCTTATGCACAGGCACTAACACTTGATCCAGAACATGCAGATGCGCAATACAACAGACAACTGGTTGAGAAGGCAAAGCAACAGCAACAGTCATCCGAGCAAAATCAGCAGGGCGACCCGCAGAACGACCAGCAGAATTCTGAGAAAAGCCAGAACTCAAACAAGGATTCAAGCAGCGACTCCAGACAAAACAAGCCTGCCGAATCGAATAATGCACAGGAAAACGCAAACGAAAGTAATCAGCAACAGGGCGATTCACAAAAACAGCCATCGTCTAACGAAGAGAATAAATCGGCAGAACATCAGCAAAACGAAGCTGATGACACATCATCCGCTATGAGCAAAGAAGAATCACAGCAAGAGAAAGACCGGCAACCGACTTCCACTCAACAGGCGGAAGATGATAATGACAGCGAACATAGTCCGCTTGATTTACAGCAGCAACAAACGCAACAATGGTTGAAAAAGATACCGGATGATCCCGGCGGTCTGTTACGCAGAAAATTTCAATATCAGTATGGTCGTGAGCAACGACAGAACGAGCAGCAGGACTGGTAATCAGCATGATGTTATTTAACCAAAAAACACAAAAGACGGATTTTTTATACTGGCTTATCTGCAGCCTGTTTGTTTTTCTATTCCTACACAGCGGTTTACTCTATGCTGCAGATATAAAAGTCCAGATTGATCGAACGCAGATTGAACTTAATGAAACCTTTACCCTGCATTTCGAAGCCAGTGACGATGTGGATGACGATCCTGACTTTAGCCCGCTTGAAAAAGACTTCCGCATAATCAACAAAAGCACCAGCAGTAATATCAGTATTATTAATGGTCAGTACCAGAAAAACCTGCGTTGGAGCGTTTCCTTAATGGCATTGCGCGAAGGCGATCTCGTTATTCCTTCGATCAGTTTCGGCAAAGACTCAAGCCCGCAATATCAGTTACATATTGCCCCGATTCAACAGTCGAAGCAGGGTGCCAGTGCAGACTTCATGTCTGAACTCGATATAAGCACCAGTACAGCCTATCCTCAGTCACAGATTATTGTCACTCAGCGCCTGCTCAGTTCACGCAATATCAGTGGTTATGAATTCTCATCATTGAAAACATCTGGTGTCAATGTTTCCACTCAGGCATTGGGCGATGTAAAACAGTTTCAGACACGCCGCGGCAACAAAGCCTATCTTGTACTCGAACAACGTTATGCTATTTTCCCGCAGTCCGCCGGGAAACTGGTTATCGAGCCGAGCATTGCCAGTGCCCGTATCGCACTGAATAATCGTTCGGGTTTCGACCCGTTCCGCAGTAACACCGAAACATTACGACGCGCCTCTGCGCAGAAAACCATTAATGTAAAACCAGTACCCGCCTCATTTAAAGGCAGCCACTGGTTACCAGCGAATGAAGTCCAGCTGGTTGAAGAGTTTCCAGATAATACGACCTATAAAGTCGGCGAACCTGTTACCCGCACACTATCCCTGCTGGTGGATGGTCAAACTGCATCCCAGTTACCGGAATTTAAACTGCCAGACATAAATAATTTGAAGCAGTATCCTGACCAGCCCGTTCTTAACGACAGCACCAGTGATACGGGCATTACCGGCGTGCAACAAATTAAGGTTGCCTTAATACCCACGGTTGCTGGCAGCTACACTCTGCCAGAAATAAATATTGCCTGGTGGAACGTGCAAACCGGCACACTGGAAAATGCACAGATCGCAGCGCGAACATTTAAGGTGAGTCCTGCAAGTGCTACAGCAAAGGGAACTGCAAACAGTCAGCCGCCTGCACTAACTGCTCCAACAACACCCACATTAGCGTCCGAAACAATTCAGCCATCCGATTTGCCTGTCGCCAGTGAAACAAACATCCGTAACCAAGCAAGTGATTCCATCTGGAAATTTATTGCCATCGGCCTGTTTATTATCTGGCTTGTTACCATTGCTGTTTTCTGGCTTACACGCAACAGAAAATCACGAGCGACCGAGGCCACACCACCGCAGACACCGTCACTCAGGAAAATTCACCAGCAGTTAAACGAAGCCTGTAATAGCAACAATCCACAGCACTGTAAGGACGCTCTGCTCGCCTGGGCACGAGCTATACTTTCTGATAAAGCTGTGTGTTCACTGGGTGAGCTGGCACTTTATGTTGACAGCCCTCTTGCAGACTTCATTCAAAGCCTGAACAGTCACCTCTACAAACAGCAGGACAGTCACTGGGAATGTCATAATTTAATTGAATTGTGTAAATCAAGTGAAAACACTATACAAAGCAGAACCCGGCATGCGCAATCGGATAAAGATGCGTTGCCACCACTGAACCCTTAATGTATTGATTGAATAGCATCTAAAGCACTATTAATGATGGCGGACAAAATCATATAAGTGCAGCGTCTATTAATTTACTTTGCCATTTTTTAACATTAGATAAATATCGATTTCTATTAACCGGGAATAGCTAACAACGACATGTCTATTCAATAGCATGTAGAGACATTATTATGAATACTATTTTAATCACTGGCAGCAACCGTGGTATTGGCCTGGAACTGGTCAAACTATATTCCAGTAATAACTGGCGCGTACTGGCCTGCTGCAGAGCACCGGAACAAGCTAAAGAACTACAGGCTCTCGCCTCCAGCAATCAAAACATAAACATTCACGCGCTTGATATAAGCAATAGCCAGCAGATTGCCCATCTGGCAAATGAACTGGCAGACATTCCTGTTGATATTCTTTTCAATAACGCCGGAATTTATGGCCCATATAATGCCACTTTCGGAAATACGGATACTGAAAAATGGCTTGAGTGCTTCAATATAAACTGCATCGCGCCCATGAAAGTCACTGAGGCCTTTATTGAAAACGTGGCTCAAAGTGAGTTAAAAATTATTGCTAGCATGAGCAGCAAAATGGGCAGTATGGCCGATAATGGTTCTGGCGGCAGTTATCTCTATCGTTCATCTAAAGCCGCTTTAAATGCCGTTATGAAAAGCGCTGCGATTGACTTGAAACACAGACAGATTAAAGTCGCTATTTTGCATCCTGGCTGGGTTAAAACCGACATGGGTGGAACAAACGCTGAAATAACGACTCGCGAGTGTGTACTGCAGTTAGAGAACACGCTGAAACATTTGACGCTGCAGAACAGCGGTAGTTTTTTTGAAATTGATGGCACGATTATTCCCTGGTAAAAAAGCGCTGCCTACCAGGTTATACCCACCAGATAATTCTGAGGTAATGTCCGTCGCTGTATTACCACTCGCCTGTATAGTTTGCCGGTTTTGGACAACCCTGTTTTTTCAGCATGCTTATCGCGTAAGCATTGCCTCCCATATACAGTGAATTTGGGCAATTTAGTTGCTGTGTAGTATCTACACTTGCCTGGTCCTGAGTATCATTAAGCACTGGCTGATCGGTATCATGTGTATTATTTTGCTGCACATCCCCGGAATTAACAGCCGCAGTATTAACTGAGCTGTTATTTAAATCCGCTACATCATCATTGCCATACACTTCGTGACTCGTTTGCCCCGCCTGTCTGGTCATGATTTCATTGCCGTTAATGGTAATATTTACAACCTGACCCGCTAAACTCTGCTCATTAACGCTTGCTGTGGATATTGCCGCCGCATAGCGATCATTACTTTTAGCGCTCTGAGCGATATCTACAAATGCATCGGCTTCTTCACTCGGCCACTCAGAATTTTGCAATTCAGCCCTTTGCCAGCCAGAGTCTGATAATTCAGTATCAGAATGATCTGGCGGAGTTTCACCCATCGCGTCGGCAGATTCCTCGTGGTAACCGGCATCGACTAATCCGCTTTCATCCTCTGAGTCGCCAGCCTTTTCTCTATCGACTGACACAAAACCAGCCAACTCCACTTCAGGCGTTGAATCTTCAGACCACTCATTAGCTGTCTGTTCTGTTGCCGTGCCTACAGGGAGACGATCTGACTGCGCTGCTCGCTCTGTCGAATCATCACGGCTTAGCACATAACCTGCTGAAAGCAGCAACACTAATAGAGGTAAAATATAATGATATACACTTTTCATGCATACATTTTAACCAGATCTTATTACAACAATATGAAGCCACTGTCATAAGCCATCGAGGGTCTTAAGATATTTGCTGGTTGCTTACTCGCTATTTCTTCTGCACATAATCCTTATAATTTTTTTCATAGTCACTCAGGTTTTCCTGCAGCACTTTTTTGTACTGACTGGTGAAATACTCGATTGCCATGTCTTTGTCTTTTTTAAATTCATCCAGATCTTTTGCAGTGGAGGCAAACATAAAGGCATTAAAACGTGCCGCAGAAAACAGTAACGATGTGCTTACTTTTCCATTGCGTCGTGTATCACACTGCTGATTGGCCAATTTGATATATTCATCTGTCATGGCCCAGAATTCTTCATCGCGATCTTCTTTACTCATAACTTTACTCGTTCCATTAATCATGTTTCGCGCATTATATCGTATATGAACGTGCGCCAATCATTGTATTACTGTGGTTTTCATGCACGGCCCTGCTGGTCTATACTTGCATATTATTGTCTTTACATTCTATCCACTTACTAAAGCTGTCCGCTAGATGACACATAAAATTGGCATCATTAGTGATATCCATGCAACGCTTAAGCCTTTGCAGCACGCCATTGATATTTTTGATCAGCACAAGGTTAAAACGATCATTTGCGCTGGCGACATAGCAGGTTATGGGCAGGATCAACTGGATGATGTAATTAACACACTCATTTCAAACCGCTGTTTATGTATTGCGGGTAATCACGATAATCCTGATGATCTGCGCTTATCTAATGATGCCCGTCATTTTCTTTCTAACTTGCCTGATCATTTAGCATTAGAAATAGAAGGAGTATCAATTTATGTTGCCCATGCAGAACCACCTAACCTGCAACATGGTGGCATAAAAATTTTAGATCCTAAGGGGAATGTCTTTCCTGACCGATTAAAAACCTGGGAGGAAAAATTACAGCAGTTCAGTCACGATATTCTCATTGTGGGACATACACACCAGGTATTTCAACAACTGATAGCTTCAACATTAGTGATAAATCCCGGCAGCAGCTATTTTAACCATAGCTGTGCAATTCTAGATTTGCCTGAGCGAGAAGTTGAGTTATTTGCACTGAGTGGAAAAGAAATTGTTCCGACCTGGAACTGGGGAATATTTCATAAAGAAAACGCGTTACAGCAGAATTAAATGGCCCGGCAGAACTAGCCGCCGGTATAGGACATAAAGCGTAATACTTTTTCCGGCTTCTCATTAAATTCGTGCTTTTCCGGCTTTAAGTTAATCGCGGTTAGTATTGCCTGTTCAAGTTCCGCATCACTAATACCTGCACGCAGTAATGGACGCAATTCAAAATTATCTTCCTGGCCGAGACATGTGTAAATTGTGCCGTCAACTGATAAGCGAACACGGTTACAGGTTTCACAAAAGTGCTGCGACAGTGGTGTAATAAACCCAATGTTGATATCAGTACCGACTACATTCATGTAACGTGCGGGACCACCGCCTGGCATCACTCCGGGCACCAGCTCAAAGCGTTCTGACAGGCGCTGCTTAATATCCTGTAAATTGACATACTGATCTGTCGCCTTACGCCCCATTTCACCCACGGGCATAGTTTCAATAAAACGCAGGGTGAACCCGTGTTGCGCACAGAACTCCACCATGCTTTCCACTTCATGATCATTCACCCCCTTCATTAAAACCATATTAATTTTAATTGGGCTGAGACCAGCCGCTTTTGCCGCCATTAAACCGTTAATAACTTTTTCCAGTTTACCGCCGGTAAGCTGTTTGAATGTGTCCGCATGCAAACTATCCAGACTCACGTTTATGCGACTGATACCTGCGGCTTTTAATTCTTCTGCATGTTTTACCATGCGCGTGCAATTAGTGCTAAGCGATAGATCTTCCAGGCCAGGAAGTGATGAAAGCCGCTGCGCCAGTTCAGGTACATTTTTTCTGACGAGAGGTTCTCCACCGGTAAGACGAATACGACGAGTGCCCATGCGGGTAAAGGCCGCAATCACACGTTCTATTTCATCAAAGCTTAACCATTCTTCTGGCTCATGGAAATCGCGGAAATGCTTGGGCATGCAATAGTTACAGCGCAGATCACAACGATCCGTCACCGATACACGCACGTAGTCTATGCTACGCCCAAATTGATCGATAAGTGCTGTCTGTGTCATGCCTGTTCCTCACATAGCCGGGCTATGCATGAGTGTGGACCCAGAAAGTGGTTCTGGCTACATCAGTATAAGCAGGCAGATGGGTCGATGCTCGGAATACCCGAGTAGAATAGTGCGAATAATATAAGAAAATGCGTATATTCGCTACACCTGCTGTTGTAGGGTTATTCGCTGTTCACGGCAAATCGCAACTTTTCGACTGGATTTTACCCCCATAGTTGCAAAAAGCCGCTCGATATATGGCCGTTGGTCTACATTTGTTTTTTCATTTAATTCAGCTGCACTCGCACTACAACGCCGGCCTATAAAATCTAATACGCATAAAAAACAGGCACTTATGCCTTCATGAATGGCTTACAAACACACTGGACATATCAAATAACCCGTGTCAGGTGGGGTTTTGCGGGCAGTAGACTGACGTATTATGTGCTATATCACTAGCTCTTTTTAGCAACAACCTTTAATAACCTTTGTTAGGGTTGGTATCAAATAAAATAATCCAGCATATAAGAATTTTATGAATCGCTTAACAAAGCTGATTAGCTTTCTTGCTCTGGATCAATATAATCCTCCGTCACTTGTAAAAGGCAGGATCAAAGTATGACAACAAGAGTGATACACGACGCGACTAAAGAACCTGAAGGTCGTATCGAAACCAAAAACACGACCTGTTATATGTGTGCATGTCGTTGTGGTATTCGCGTAACTTTACGTGACAACGAAGTTCGCTATATTCAGGGTAACCCGGAACACCCATTAAACAAGGGTGTTATCTGTGCGAAAGGCGCATCAGGCATTATGAAGCAGTACTCTCCTGCTCGTCTGACCAAGCCATTAAAGCGTAAAGAAGGCGCCACACGTGGCGATTCTGAATTCGAGGAAATTTCCTGGGATGAAGCGTTTGATATGATGGAAGAGCGTTTAGCTCACCTGCGCGCAACCGACCCGAAGAAATTCACCCTGATTACAGGCCGTGACCAGATGCAGGCACTGACCGGTATGTGGTCGAAGAACTACGGTACGCCGAACTACTCGGCACACGGTGGATTCTGCTCGGTCAATATGGCTGCGGGCATGATTTACTCGATCGGTGGTTCTTTCTGGGAATTCGGTGGTCCCGATCTGGAGCGCGCCAAGTTACTGATTATGATCGGTACCGCGGAAGATCATCACTCGAACCCATTAAAAATGGAGCTGTCCAAATTTAAACGTAACGGCGGCCGCTTTATTTCGGTTAATCCGGTCCGTACCGGTTATTCTGCGATTGCAGACGAATGGGTTCCTATTAAGCCTGGCACAGATAACGCACTGTTCCTGGCGATTACCCGCGAACTGATCGAAACCGGTCTGTATGATCGTGACTTCCTGCAGGATTACTCAAACTCGGGCCAGCTGGTTAACTGTGACGAATCATCAGAAAACCACGGCATGTTTGTACGCATGAATGTGGACAACCCTGAAGAAGGCTGTTTCGACCACCAGAATCAGGTGTGGTGGGATCGCCACACTAACAAACCGGTTCGTACTCACACTGAAGGCGCTGATCCGTTCCTGCTGGGTGAGTTCACCATGCCAGATGGCACACCGGTTAAGCCTTCATTCCAGCTATTAAAAGAGTCTGTAGAAGAATACACCCCGGAATGGGCTGAAAATGTAACGGGCATTCCAGCCGATACGATTCGCCGTCTGGCGCATGAAATGGGTATTGTGGCACGTGATGAAAAAATCGAGCTACCCATTGCCTGGACTGACACATGGGGCCGTGAGCACCAGTCTGTTACCGGTAATCCGGTTGCCTTCCATGCGATGCGTGGACTGGCTGCACACTCTAACGGTTTCCAGACGATTCGTGGCCTGTCGGTTCTGATGTCTATTCTGGGCACGATTGACCGTCCAGGTGGTTTCCGTCATAAGGCACCGTTCCCACGCCCGATTCCGCCATGTCCTAAAACTCCGACTGGCCCTGAAGGCGTTAAGCCAAACACCCCACTGGGCGGTATGCCATTAGGCTTCCCTGCTTCACCAGAAGATCTATTCCTGGATGAAAACAATGGTCCGGTTCGTCTTGATAAGGGCTTCTCCTGGGAATTCCCATTATCGGCCCACGGCCTGATGCAGAATGCCATCACCAATGCATGGCGTGGCGACCCGTACAAGATCGACACGATGATGATCTTTATGGCGAACATGGCCTGGAACTCTTCGATGAACACCACCGAAGTGCGTGACATGCTGAAAGATAAAGATGAGAACGGTGAATACAAGATTCCATTCCTGATTGTCGCGGATGCATTCCACTCTGAAACAGTGGCCTTTGCGGATCTGGTTCTACCAGACACCACTTATCTGGAACGCCACGATACGATTTCCATGCTGGATCGTCCTATTTCAGAATATGACGGCCCGGTTGACTCGGTGCGTATTCCAGTGGTGCCACCGATGGGTGACTGTAAGCCATTCCAGGAAGTATTAATCGAGCTGGGTTCACGCCTCAAACTGCCTGCATTTACCAATGCCGATGGTTCGCGTAAATTCCGCGATTACCCTGAGTTCATTACTAACTTTGAAACTGAGCCAGGTTCGGGTATCGGCTTCCTCGCTGGCTGGCGTGGTAAAGGTGGCGAGAAGTTCATGAAAGGTGAACCGAATCCAAACCAGTGGAAGATGTACGAAGAAAACAACTGTGTATTCCAGTACCATCTGCCGGTTTCTTACCAGTACATGCGTAACTGGAACCAGGGTTACCTGACCTGGGCACAGGAACATCGCCTGACCAAGTATGATGAGCCGATTAATATTCATATCTACTCTGAAATTCTGCAGAAATTCCGTCTGGCCGCACAGGGCAAGCGTCCTGGTCGTCAGCCACCCGATCACCTGCGTAAGCGCGTTGAAGAACACTTCAACCCACTGCCTTTCTACTCTGAAACACTGGAAGGCAAGTTAACGGATACGCAGAAATACCCGTTAAATGCACTGACACAACGTCCAATGGCGATGTATCACTCATGGGATTCGCAGAACGCCTGGTTACGCCAGATTCACGCACACAACTATCTGCATGTGCATCCATCACTGGGTGACAAGCACGGTTTTAAAGATGGTGACTGGATCTATGTTGAATCAATGCACGGCAAGGTTCGCTGTTTAGCTCGCTTCTCAGAAGCGGTTGAGCCAGGCACTGTCTGGACCTGGAATGCCATTGGTAAAGCGAAAGGTGCATGGAACTTAAGTGATGATGCAAATGAATCACAGAAAGGCTTCCTGCTGAATCATCTGATTTCTGAAGAGCTACCCATGAATGAGTGTGGCGAACACGTTTCTAACTCCGACCCGGTAACCGGTCAGGCCGCATGGTTTGACGTACGCGTACGTGTCTACAAAGCGGAAGATGATGCAGAACACTCATTGCCACAGTTTGAATCGATGCCACTGCTACCTGGCATGAACATACGTCGTAAGTGGCAGGGTTTCTTTGCGGGCAAGTTTACTAAAAAGGGGGCTAAATAATGACTCAGCTAGCTCTGATTATTGACCTGAATGTTTGCGTAGGCTGTAGTGCCTGTGTAACGTCATGTAAAGAATGGAACACGTCTGGACCGGCGGGTTTTATGTCAGATGACAACCCGTACCAGAAAGATCCAACCGGTACGTTCTTTAACCGTGTACAGACTTATGAAGTGGGCGAATACCCTAAAACGGAAACGGTTCACTTCCCTAAATCATGTTTACATTGTGAAGAGCCACCCTGTGTGCCTGTGTGCCCAACGGGTGCCAGCTACAAGCGTGAAAACGACGGCATTGTTCTGGTTGATTACGATAAGTGCATCGGTTGTAAGTACTGTTCATGGGCCTGCCCATACGGTGCGCGTGAAATTGATGAACACCAGAAAGTCATGAAGAAATGCACCCTGTGTGTGGATCGTATTTATGACGAAACATTACCAGAAGCAGAGCGTAAGCCTGCCTGTGTACTGGCCTGTCCTACGAACGCACGTCTGTTTGGTGACGTTCATGATCCTGATTCATCAGTATCACAGACGATCCGTGAAGAAGGTGGTTATCCGCTAATGCCTGAATGGGGCACCAAGCCATCAAACCATTACTTACCGCGTCGTAAGAACAAGATCACCATCCATGAAGACGAGCTTGTGCGTGTTGATAATCCGCTTAATAAAGAGCAGAAACAACATCACGAACCCGTTAATGCTCCAACACTGGATGATAACTCATTTATTTAATCGATCTGCTGTTCGGTGTTTCTGGCAAACCGCCATTAACACCGGAGCCTTTCGATAGACAAATGTTTTAGTAATTTAATTTAATTAGGAGAGAACGATGCATCCTGCATTTTCTGTCATATTTTTAACAACGCTGATTGGTGCAGCACAGGGTTTATTCCTGGCACTGTTTTCAACTCAGCTGTATTCAGAACTCAACATCCTGCCGGATGTAACTGAATCTAATTTTTACGGCCTTGGTGCTGTAATTTCATTATTACTACTGATTGGTGGCCTGATCGCATCATTCTTTCACCTGGGGCACCCGGAACGTGCATGGCGTGCTGCCGCAATGTGGCGCACTTCATGGTTATCACGTGAAGCCATTGCCCTGCCAACAATGATGGCAGCCGTATTTGCTTACGGTGTAATTCACCTGGGCGGCTTCGATAGCGTTGCATTTACCAACGGTGTAAACATTAATCTGAGCACCAGCCTGTTTGTTGGCATTTTTGGTGTAGTAGCAACTTTTGCGCTGTTTATCTGCACAGCCATGATCTATGCCTGCATTAAATTTCTGCAGGAATGGTCAAGCCCATTAACCGTGATTAACTACATTCTGTTTGGTATGGCGTCCGGCTTTACCTTAGCAACTGTTTTATCCAGCTACTTTGGCCTTGTGGATCACACTGTATTCCTGGGGAACTGGGCAATCATTCTAACCATTGCTGTACTGCTGACTCGTTCAGCGTCTTTATATAGAAACAGCCGCATCAAGTTCAAGTCGACTGTAGAGTCTGCTATTGGTATTCGCCACAATACGATCAGGCAGGTATCACAGGGTGCCATGGGTGGATCATTCAATACACGTGAATATTTCCACGGTAAAACGGCCTCATTCCTGAAATCAATCAAGTACATTTTCATGGTTCTGGTTTTTCCGATTCCACTGATACTGTTATTCTCTGCGATTGACTCTGCTGACACAGGCGTACTGGCCGCTGCATTTATTATTCAATATGTGGGTCTGCTGGCGGAACGCTGGTTCTTCTTTGCGCAGGCAAACCATCCGCAGAATATTTACTACCAGACGGTATAAATATTCCTGAAAACACGACTCTGTCCCATTGAATGAGACAGAGTCGTGTTTTTTTTCGTCTACAGTTTGTGTATGATTTAGCAAGCTTTTCGAACTAATCGATTGATTTAAACTCTGATCAATTCCACTAACAATTGTTGTTAATTCAGGAATGACTATGCTAAAAAAACTGACTTATGTTTTTCTTCTTCTTTCAGTTTCTTCACATGCCAACTCACGCGGTATAGATTTAAAACTGGCCAATGAAATGGCCGAATTTAACTACCTGACTGAATCATCTACCTTTGGATATGGTGGTGCTGATATTGGTCTGGGCTTTATGTTCACTGAAGATGATGACGTGCAATTTAGTGGCAATTTTATGATAAGCGGTAACCCTGCCGGTAATAACCGCGCGATTCAGTTTGGCGTTGGTGGCAAGTTAATGGTGGCATCTATTGATGCCACCAATGACGAATTGGGTGCCCTCGCAATAGGTGGCCAGTTCCGTTATGTCGTTCCTGCGGCAACCCCGGTTGCTTTCGTCGCTTCGGCCTATTTTGCACCAGGCATCACTTCATTTAGTGGTGCTGATCAGTACAGTGAATTCAGCGCGGCCGTAGAACTTGAAGTCACTCCCAGTGCAAGAGCTTACCTGGGTTATCGCAATATGGAATATGAGTTTGAAAATGGCGGTGAGTTTGAGCTGGATGACCATATGCACATCGGCATCAAATTTGATTTCTAGTATGTAGCGAACAACCTACACCATAAAAAAATCCCGTGTATGCGGGATTTTTTTTATGGTGTTAATTTTTTGTAGTTAAATAGCTAAGCGCTTTCAAAATCACCTGCTGCCTGTAGATCCGCATGATAGGATGAACGTACCATTGGTGCACTGGCCACCTGAGTGAAACCCATTTCTTCTGCGATTATTTTATACTCGGCAAACTCATCTGGTGTAACAAAACGCTTAACTGGCAAGTGATGTGCTGATGGCTGTAAATATTGCCCCAGTGTTAACATACTCACATTATGCGCCCTAAGGTCTTTTAATACGCCTATGACCTCTTCTTTTTCTTCACCCAGCCCTAACATAATACCTGACTTGGTAAGCACCTCAGGAAAAACTGCTCCGAAATCTCTCAGCAATTCCAGTGAACCTTTATAATCAGCACCAGGACGTGCTTCACGGTATAATCGAGGCACAGTCTCAAGGTTGTGATTAAACACATCGGGTGGTGACTGTTTCAAAATATCAAGCGCGATATCTACACGCCCACGAAAATCTGGCACCAGTGTTTCTACTTTTATATCCGGCGTTAGCTCACGAGTTTTTTCAATACACTCGACAAAATGCGCCGCACCACCATCACGTAAGTCATCTCTATCTACGGATGTAATCACCACATATTTAAGCTGCATTGCATGAATCGTATCCGCCATTTTCTGAGGTTCATCCTGATCCAGTGGCAGTGGTCGCCCATGGCCAACATCACAGAATGGGCAACGGCGCGTACAGATCTCACCCATAATCATAAAAGTTGCTGTCCCATGACCAAAACACTCACCCAGATTCGGGCAGGACGCTTCCTCACAAACCGTGAACAGTTTCTGTTCGCGTAATACCTTTTTTAAGCGCTTAACATTTGGGTGTGTAGGTGCTTTGGCGCGTATCCATTCGGGCTTGCGCGGCATAACTTCGGTTTTGGCAATTTTCACCGGAATGCGAGCGACTTTTTCTGCACCGGTTTGCTTTACCCCTGCAACAACTTTCTGTTTACTCATAAATTATTTCACTTAAACGGTTATTTACTGACTTTAGTCAGCCAGTTTCTGCTCGCTAATATGCAGAATATCCAGCTGCTGACACAGTTCTTTCATGAGTTGCCAGCTCACCTGCTGCATACCCTGAGTTCGCCCCAGTTTATGCAGGCTGGTCACGCGCATGCCAGGATAGCCACAGGGATTAATTCTATCAAAATCCTGCAGATCGATGTCCACATTCAGACTAAGCCCATGATAACAACCACGCTGCTTTACACGCAGCCCCAACGCCGCTATTTTTTCACCATTCACATACACACCCGGCGCGGCTGGATCTGCATTTGCCTGAAGCCCCTGCCTGGCTAAATAACGTATTACCGATGTTTCCAGAGCCGTAACCAGTTTGCGTACACCCATATTTTTACGCCTAACATCGAGTAAAACATAGGCGATGAGCTGGCCCGGCGCATGATAGGTTACCTGTCCACCACGATCAGTCTGTACCACGGGTATATTTTCCGTGTTTAACAGGTGTTCGGTTTTTGCATTGGTACCCAGGGTAAACACCGGGGGATGTTGCAATAACCAGATTTCATCGGCTGTATCGGCCTGTCGCTCGGCATTAAACTGCTGCATTTTATGCAGGGTGTCGGCATAGTCCTGCACCCCCAGATGGCGAATGATAGCGAAGTGCCTAAGCTGATCTGACATGGTAAGAATTTAAAAGCGATCGCTTTTAAATACAGTAGAGTACATGCTGACAGCTGGTCAGCTCCATATAGATACGATCGAGATGATCTTTACTCTCGGCGGTAAAGGTAATAGTAATGCTGGTGTATTTGCCATTACTGCTCTGATTAAATTTAACCGCGCCTTCAGAAATATCATCGACATGGCGATTGAGAATATCCAGTACGGCCATTTCCAGTTCTTCACCGGTTTTACCCATGGCTTTAATTGGAAACTCACAGGGAAACTCAAACAGCGTTTCCTGCTCTTCATCGTAAAAAATTTTATTCTCAGGTTTATCGCTCATAGGTCACTCCACAGAGTAGAAACAGGCGCTCTAGTTTGCACGACCCTGCCGGAGCTCTGCCATGTACTGCTGGTAAATATCAATCATTTTTTCCCATATGGGGCCAGATTGGCCATTTGCAACAGGCTCACCATTCAGTTCGATCACCGGGAGTATTTCCCGAGTTGAGCTGCTCAGCCAGATTTCGCTGGCTGATCGCAGCTCAGTTTCTGTTATATCACGCTCTGCATAGTGAATATTGTTCTGCTGTGCGAGTTCCAGTATTAAATCCCGGGTAATACCGGGCAGCAGGCAATTTGTGGTCGGTGGCGTCACCAGTACACCGTCTGCCACAATAAACAGGTTACTTGCAGCTCCCTCAACCGCCTTGCCCTGATTAATCAGTATGGCCTCTGCCGCATTCTGATCAAGCGCCTGCTGACGCAGCAGAATATTTCCCAGTAACGAGATTGATTTAATATTACAGGCCTTCCAGCGAATATCATCAAGGGTGATGGCTGACACACCGGGACGCAATTCTTCTTTGCTCACCGGTGATAACTCAGTCACCATAATAAAGACAGTCGGTATGACCTTATCTGGAAAACCATGATGACGCCTGGCCGCCACGCCTCGTGTTACCTGCAGGTAAACCGACTGATCTTCAGCCTCGTTTTCCTGCAATAGTTTCTGCAAAATGCCTTGCCACTGTTCAGTGGACAATGGATTATCTATGCGGATTGCGTCGAGATTAATCTGTAATCGATGCAGATGATGCTGCAAACGCAGCAAATGGCCGCCATAAGATGGGATAACTTCGTAAACACCGTCTGCAAATAAAAATCCCCGATCCAGCACCGACACTTTAGCCTCATGCAGAGGCAGATATTCACCGTTTAGATAAACAGTCGACATGAACGCGAGTTATCCAGATTAAACTGCTTTATTTACTTGCCAGCAACTTTATTGAAACAATTGAATAATCTGATCTTTAGTGCGTTGCAGAAAACTGCCTTCTGCCACAGCCTGCAAGGCAATCAGTGGTTGTGAGGCAAGTTCCTCACCTTCGAACATGACCGTTACCTTACCCAGTTGCTGGCCTTTCTGTACCGGTGCTTCAATTAAAGTATTAATATCCATGACTGCTTCCAGATTTTTATACTGGCCACGGGGAATGGTTACAAATAAATCTTTTTCCAGACCGAGGTTAAGCTGCTCGCTTTCGCCTTTCCAGATACGCGCGGTATTGAGCGATTCGCCACCACTATACAGTTTATTGCTTTCATAAAAGCGAAAACCATAGCTCAACAGAGACTGGCTGACATCACTGCGTGACTTTTCACTTTTGGTTCCAAGAACCACGGCAATCAAGCGCATATCATCACGCACTGCCGATGAAACCAGGCAGTAACCTGCAGACTCTGTATGTCCGGTTTTTATGCCATCAACATTTTTATCACGCCATAACAGTTTATTACGGTTATATTGTCTAATTCCGTTATAGGTATATTCCTTTTCCTTATACCACTCATAATGCTCGGGAAACTCCAGAATCAAGGCTCTCGCCAGTTTCGCCAGATCAGCTGCCGTCGTTACATGATTTTTATTTGGCCAGCCAGTAGAATTGACAAAATTAGTATCATGCATGCCAAGACGTTTTGCATACTGATTCATATAGTCGGCAAAGGTCGATTCACTACCCGCAATATGTTCAGCCAGTGCGACTGTTGCGTCATTTCCCGACTGAATAATCAGGCCTTTCAGCAGATCTTCAACGCTCACTTTTTTGCCTACCTCGATAAACATCTTTGAACCTTTCATCTGCCAGGCTTTTTTACTGATCGTCACCTGCTCATCCACAGACAGTCGCCCCGCCTCCATTTCCTTATAGACAACATAGGCAGTCATCATTTTGGTAATACTGGCCGGTTCAACTTTTTTATTAATATTCTTTTCCGCAATCACCAGACCACTATGAAAATCAACTAACAGAAAACTCTCAGCCGCCAGCTTTGGTGGTGATGGTACCGGCACTGCTAAAGCGGTTGTATAAATACCAAACAGGCAGACAAGCACAGATAGTTTACTGATTATTTTTTTCATTTTCATAGGCATAAAACAGATAGACTCTTTAAAATTGAACGTTAAAAATGTGTCGCCACGTTTATAAGGTTAGTCAACAATGACACGTGCGGTATCGACGCCAATACCATTCAGGTCGTTTATTACTTTGTAAGCAAGATCTACATTGGGCAACGGGCCAATACGCACCCGGTATAGTTTATCACCCTGATTTTCTACAACATTGACACGCACACTGCGCATATTCTGCTGGCGTAAATTGTTGGCCATTTTTTCTGCTGCAGACTCAGTTCCCATCGCAGCTACCTGCACATGTATTTTTCCTGACTTGCTAGTCGCTTCAGGCAAAACAACATCTGCTGTATTTAGATCCAGTGCCGATGTATTGATCGCACGGATACTGACTGGCGCAGTACCGGTTGCAGAAATGCCCAGTTTACGTGCAGCGGCATAGGATAAATCAATGATACGTCCTTCATGAAATGGGCCTCGATCATTCACTTTAACAATGATTTTACGGCCATTACCCTTGTGCGTCACTTCCACATAGGTTGGCAACGGTAGCCGTTTGTGTGCTGCCGTCATCGCATACATATTGTACGGTTCGCCGCTTGAAGTTTTTCTGCCATGAAACTTGGTGCCATACCAGGAAGCGATACCTTCCTGTGTAAAACCACTGGCATCTGACATGACATGGTATGTTTTACCTAGCACATGATAGTTTGGCGGATTGCCATAACGACTGAGCGGCTCATTTCTAGGCGTAGCATTGGGCGTGTTATCCGGCACAAATCCATCAGGCGCACTATCACCCGTAGCACAGCCAAACAAACTCAGGCTGCTAGACACCAGTGCCAGTAAAAGCAAAAGATATTTATGTAACATACTTGTAGTGTAGTAAAAACGCCCTGCTATTTTGTATGATATTTTTCTGCGATAGCCTGGCTTAACTGATAAACCGCCATCGCATACATGGGACTATGGTTATATCGCGTAATAACATAAAAATTATTTAACGCCAGCCAGTACTCATCACCCTCAGCACCATCCAGTTTTAATAAAGTGGCCCTCGCCTTATCGGAATATTGAGGCAGGTTAGTCACCCCGGCTTTTTTAAATTCTGCCACTGATTTGTGTGGTTTCATTTCTCGATTACCCAGTGATTTTGCCTGATCACTTACCGCGACACGACTCACTACTGGCTCACCATTTTTCCAGCCATGGCGTTTAAAGTAATTCGCCACACTACCAATAGGATCGGCTGAGCTATGCCAGAAATCTCTTACACCGTCACCGTCAAAATCAACCGCGTAACTTCTGAAACTGCTCGGAATAAACTGCGGCATACCCATCGCCCCAGCATAAGACCCCGTTAGCTCTCTGATGTTCAGTTTTTCTTCGCGTACCATTAATAAAAAATGCTTTAGCTGTTTGCGAAAAAATGCGGCTCTGGGTGGATAATCAAACCCCAGGGTAGTCAGGGCATCCAGCACAGGGTAGTTACCTGCATGACGTCCATATCGTGTTTCAACACCAATGATGGCGACAATAAATTCTGCCGAAACACCATATTGCTTTTCTGCCTTGTTGAGTAGTTCTGCATTTTCTTTCCAGAACTGTACACCCTGATTAATCCGCGTATCAGTAATAAATATTTTGCGATAATCACCCCAGCTCAAGACACCTTCTGCCGGACGTGCAATTGCTTCAAGTGCGGTTGTTTGCTGTTTTACATCCGCCATCCAGTTGCGTAGCACCTTTGCATCAAAACCATATTCCTTCTGCATTTCTGCAATGAACTCATTCACGTCCTGTCGCTGGCTATAATTCGCGTGGCTCGGTGCAGGCAGGAGCATCAGCAGGCAGCTAAAGCTAATCAGGCGTGTGATTGTTAATCGTATGTTCATAACTACTGTCAACTTTTCGTATGATATTGGTCAATTAATGTTGTGCGGTTTTTTCATCTATCGGGATCTATTTTGCCCAAAGGCGTCGATGCGAGTTAATTGACATCAACATACCAAATCCCGCCATCAGGGTCACCATTGATGTACCCCCATAGCTAATTAAAGGCAATGGTACCCCAACCACTGGCAAAATACCTGACACCATGCCCACATTCACAAACAAATACACAAAAAATGTCAGGCTCAAACTACCACCCAGCAAACGTGAATAGGTATCCTGCCCCTGCACCGCAATCATCATGCCTCTTAGAATAATGAAGGCATACATGGCCAGTAACAGTACGCCGCCAATTAAACCGAACTCCTCTGCGAATACTGCAAAAATAAAATCCGTTGACTGTTCGGGCAAAAAGTTTAAATGAGACTGGCTTCCGTTCAACCAGCCTCGCCCATACACACCGCCAGACCCAATGGCAATTTTAGACTGAATAATATGATAACCCGCACCTAATGGGTCGCGTTGCGGATCAAGCAGGGTCATCACTCGTCCGCGCTGATAATCATGCATAAAATGCCAGATAACCGGCAACATCGCAGCACCCAGCACGACCAGGCCCGTCATCAGGCGCCAGCTCATGCCACCCAGAAAAATCACAAAAAAGCCCGCCGCAAAAATCAGCAACGCCGTGCCCAGGTCTGGCTGCTTGGCAATGAGTAGCACGGGCAGCATAATTAATACGGCCGCTATACCCAGGGTGCGCCATGAGGGCGGCAATGGTTTTTCAGCAAAATACCAGGCGATCATCATCGGCGTCACCAGCTTCATCATTTCCGAGGGCTGAAAGCGAATAAAACCCAGATCCAGCCAGCGCTGTGCACCCTTGCCTATATCACCCATCACCAGCACCAGCACCAGTAAAATCACGCCCACCGCATATATCCAGGGAGACCAGAAGCGCAGGGTGGCCGCCGGAATCTGCGCCACAATCAGCAATACCACCATCGCGAGGGCGATACGTGTTAGCTGCCGGTTAATCAACGCCATCGACTGATCACCCGCACTGTACAGCACACCAAGACCCACCATCATCAGCAGGCCTATACCCAGTAACAGCAGAGGGTCAAGATGCAGAAGCTGCATAAGCCTCACACTGAAGCTGGGCCGATAATGCTTATCGCGCACATTACTCTCACTCATCGGCCACCTCCGATTCGGCTGGCGGCGTAAAGTAGCTATCTTCCAGCTTACCGATGCGCACCCATTCATCGATGACCTTGCGGGCAATCGGCGCGGCAACGCCGCTACCATGCCCCCCGTTTTCAGCCACGACGGCCACCGCGATTTTCGGATCATCCACCGGAGCAAAGGCGACAAATAATGCGTGATCCCTTAGTTTTTTGGCCACTGTTTCTTCATCGTATTCTTCGTCCTGAGCAATACCAAATACCTGTGCCGTACCGGTTTTACCTGCCATTTTAAAATCCAGCCCATAGCCGGAATTACGTGCGGTTCCTCGAGCACCATGCATTACACTCACCATACTCTGAATGGCGTACTGCCAGTTTATCGGTTTATTCAGAATGACTGGCGCTGTTTTTGGCCATACCTGCGTCACTCTCTCGGCAGTGCCAGCTTCTTCAATCTGCGCCAGAAGATGTGGCTGCACACCTTTACCCCGCATTGCCATAATGGAAGTGGCCGAGGCTAACTGTAACGGGGTTGTCAGCATATAGCCCTGACCAATACCCGTAATCAGTGTTTCACCCGGAAACCAGATTTTATTCCTGCTGCGTTTTTTCCACTCTCGTGATGGCAGCAGACCCGAACGTTCACCTAACAGATCGATACCGGTTTTTTCACCCAGACCAAACTGGTGTAGAAAACTATAGATCCGGTTGATACCCATGCGATAGGCCAGTTCGTAGTAATAGACATCACAGGATTGCGCAATCGATGCGTTCAGATCAACCTCTCCATGGCCGGTTTTTTTCCAGTCACGATATTTTCTCTCATCATTGGGCAACATGTAGCTACCGGTGCAAGTGATGGTTTCTTTATGGCCGATTGAACGAGACTCAATACCTCCCAGCCCAACGAACGGCTTAACGGTTGAGCCTGGCGGATACTGCCCCATAATAGAACGATTAAACAGGGGGCGATCCGGAGAGTCTCTAAGCCGTTTGTAATCTTTATAACTAATGCCATGTACGAACAGATTAGGATCGAATTCCGGCATACTCGCCATCGCCAGCACTTCACCGGTATCTGGCTGCATAACGACCACTGAGCCGTTATAGTCTCGCAGCGCATCTTCAGCGACCTTCTGCAGACGAGCATCAAGGGTAAGCCATAAGTTATTCCCAGGCACCGGGGGAATCTTATCCAGAACTCGCAGCTCACGCCCCTGCACATTCACTTCAATATTTTTGTAGCCAACGAGTCCGTGTAGCTGACCTTCGTAGTACCGTTCCAGGCCATTTTTCCCGATATGGGTTGAACCCTTATAGTTAGACTGATCTACCCGTTTAAGCTCGTCTTCGTCGATGCGTCCAACATAGCCAATCACATGCGCCATACTTTTACCGAGCGGATAGTATCGCCCCAGCCGGGCATTGATTTCCACACCAGGAAAACGGTGACGATTCACCGCTAGCTGCGCTACCTCATCTTCAGACAGTTTGGTGCGCAGCGGGATGGCTTCAAATTTACGACTGCGCTTAAGCTCTTTCCTAAAGCGCTTCAGGGTGGACTCATCAAGCTCAACGATTTTTCCCAGCTCAAACAGGGTTTCCTGCATATTAGCAACCTGCTCGGGAATAATTTCTAACTGATAGGACGGACGATTTTCCGCAAGTACCACACCATTACGGTCGTAGATTAAACCCCGATTAGGGGCCAGAGGGGTCAGCCGAACTCTGTTGTTTTCAGACAGAGACGCAAAGTGGCTGAATTCGAAAAACTGCAGAAACAGCAGTCGGGCAATCAGCACCAGAATAAGCAACAGGCTTAGTAACGCCGCCACCAGAGCACGCCGCTTGAACAGCAGCGCCTCCAGTGTGTGGTTTTTAATAACTGCGCGACGTGGCATCTAAAGTGATCTAAAACCTCTCGATCAGGCAGATTCTTTGTTATAACGTTCAATACTGCTCATGATTTCTTCGCGAGCGCGATCAATCCCCACCCAGCTCTCAACCTTCACCCATTTGCCCGACTCCAGCGCCTTATACTGCTCAAAGAAGTGAGTGATCTGGTTTAGCATGTCATCATGCAGATCCTGAGGCTTTTGTACATCATCATAAAGCTTGGTTAGCTTGCTCACAGGCACCGCAAGCACCTTATGGTCTTCACCTGCTTCATCCGTCATTTCCAGCATACCTACCGGGCGACAACGAATCACCGATCCTGAAATCAGGGGCACAGGCGTTACGACCAGCACATCGACCGGATCACCATCATCAGACAGCGTGTGCGGCATAAAGCCATAATTACAGGGGTAAAACATCGCCGTACCCATAAAACGATCGACGACCAGCATGCCGCTATCTTTTTCTACTTCATATTTAACGGGCGAGCCATGCGCCGGGATTTCAATGACAACATTAATATCATTGGGTACATCTTCGCCATGCGGGAGGTTATCAAGATTCATTCAACTATTACCTTACATTCTACTGCGGGTTTAAAAAACTATGTTTTTGCTACATGGCGGCCTTTTAAAGCCACGAACAACAAATAAACTGAGTGGATTATTCAGAGTTTTCGGATTATATCAAGAAGCCGCACTAGAATACTCGACATATTCTACGCATTGATTAAAATCCAGCTTTATATTGCCAACTATTAGGCCTGTTAGGGGGACTAGCGAATATGAAACTTGTACTACTTGGAGCACCGGGCTCAGGTAAAGGCACTCAAGCCAAACTGTTAATTGAAAAATTAAATATTCCACAGATCTCAACGGGTGATCTGCTGCGCGCAGCGGTTGAAGCACAGACACCGTTAGGCCGCCAGGCAAAAACCATTATGGAAGCCGGTCAGCTAGTGCCAAACGATCTGGTATTTGGCCTGATCAGAGAGCGCCTGAGCAGCCCCGACACCCGCACAGGCTTTATTCTCGATGGCTTCCCGCGCAATGTCGAACAGGCAGAAGAGCTCGACACACTGCTTGCTAGCATCGGCATGCCTATTCAGAAATCGATTCTAATCGATGTTGATTTTGACATTCTCATGCAACGACTCACCGGTCGCCTGACCTGTGAAGAATGTGGCGCTGTATTCAATATTTTCACCAACCCACCCGCAATGGATGAGGAGTGTGATCGATGTGGCGGTAAGTTACATCATCGCTCTGATGACAACGAAGAAACCATAGGCAAGCGCCTACGCGTGTATGAAACACAGACCCAGCCCGTTGCCGATTACTATCAGAAGCAGGGCAAACTCTCTGTGGTAGATGGTAAGGGAGAAATTAAGGAAATCTTTAGCGCCATGCAGGCAGCGCTGAAGACAGTGAGTTCAGCACCTGTTAAGCCAAAGCCCATCGTAGCCAGCCCGGCAAAACCAGCAGTAACTGCTCCTTTGAAAAAGCCGGTTGCCGAGAAACCACCCGTGGCTGCTGCCGCACCCGCGACAAAGCCCGTGGCGATGCGCAAAACGCCCCCAGCACAAGCGCCTGTGACAGAAAAAGCGCCAACTCCGCCTAAAGCAGAAGCCAGACCCACTGTCGCCGCCAAGAAAGAGCCGGCGAAGAAAGATCCAGTGAAGAAAAAACCTGTGCAGAAAAAGGCATCGAGCAAGCAGGCTGGCAAACAAACAGAGAAAACGGTAGCACCGGCAACTGCGGCGCAGAAGAAAGCGACCACTAAAAAACCCGTTAAAGCGTCGGCAAAGAAAGCACCCGCTAAAAAGGCCATCACTAAAAAGACTGGTACTAAAAAAACAGCCATCAGAAAAGCCGCGACTAAAAAGCCCGCTGATGAAATGAAGGCACTGAGTGAACAGCTTAAAGCGTTAACGGCGACACTGAAGCAGGTGAAGGCTGAAACCACGGCCACCGAAAAACGCAGCAAGGCGCTCGTGAAAAGCGCAAACAACAGGACCGAGATGCGCAAGCAGTTTATTGATCAGTGGAAACAGGATGTACAGAAGATCCTGAAAAAATAGAATAGACCTGTATCAATGCTGTACTAAAAAAGGCCGCTAATGCGGCCTTTTTTAGTAGTGCTGATCGGTTCTTCAGCCCATTTTATAATCCGGGCTGGTCATAAGCGCCCTATGAGCGGGGCTTATGATTTGGCATTAGCGTCCGCTTCTGCGGCTTCAATTTCAGCTTTTACCTTATCCATATCCAGGCCTTTTACCTGGGTAATCAGCTCTTCCAGTGCATTCGCTGGCAACATACCTGCCTCTGAAAACAGCACAATCTGCTCACGGAAAATCATCAACGTAGGGATTGAACGGATCTGAAAGTGCGCAGCAATCGCCTGCTCGACTTCCGTGTTTACCTTGGCAAACACGATATCCGAATGTTTTTCAGACACCTCTTCGTAAATAGGCCCAAATGATTTACAGGGCCCACACCAGGGTGCCCAGAAATCAATAATCACTATATCGTTTTCTACAATGGTTTTTTCGAGGCTTTGCTCAGTTAATTCAATAGTTGCCACTTTCAGTCTCCCATAGAGTTCAGGCGTGTTTCACAGTTAATGAACCCGTGCCAGGAGACAAACCGCCACCTTAACCTTGAATACAGCCAGCGATACAACAAACAGGCTCTACACAAATCCACTAAACCAAACGAAAATATTAACATTTTCTTATGTTGTGGTCGATCACCGAGAATAAAACCCCCGATATCAGAATACGGCCTGATCTACCAGCATTTATCGGTTTATACGCTTTAATCTACATATGACTTATAACCATTCTGATAAGCAAACTGCGCTCACACTGGTGATTGACCAGGGCTCTCACGCCAGCCGCCTCGCCATATTTGATGCCACCGGGCAGCTGATACAGCTCAACTCATGCCCACTCAACACGCAGATTAATGGCCAGCATATTGAGCAGGATCCTGTGAAAATTCTTCACTCCATCAGAAAGTTACTCAATGGGGTTTCCGCAGATCACCGTCAGCAGTTGCAATCTGCCGGTCTATGCACACAACGATCAACAATTGTGGCCTGGAACACACTCACCGGGGAGGCACTATCACCGGCCATTAGCTGGCGCGACCTGCGTGCGCAGAGCAGCGTAGAAAAACTGCGCCCACAGCAGCAACGCATTCGACAGCTCAGCGGCCTGCCACTGTCGGGCCATTACTCGGCAAGTAAAATGCGCTGGCTAGTTGAACACAATATAGAGGTTGCGCGCGCACTTAAACAAGGGCACTTATGTATTGCACCACTCGCCAGCTATTTATTATTCC
>Ga0316207_10001658_pt1 | contig 26165 bp, 29 predicted proteins | sample 6weekpyrite_MG_FD_204943 | JGI IMG/M metagenome (GOLD analysis project Ga0316207, IMG submission 204943) | Microbial mat bacterial communities from mineral coupon in-situ incubated in ocean water Damariscotta River, Maine, United States -... | ecosystem: Environmental > Aquatic > Marine >... | reverse complement strand
AGCCAATTCTGAGACAGAGCGCTGACCATAATCAAAGCTAAGCGCAAAGCATTCGAAACCTTCGCTTTTCGCGATCGCTAACGTAGTGGAGGAATCTAGGCCACCAGAAACAAGTACAACTGCGCGCGGTTTTTCTTTTATTTCATTCATAAAACAAATAATGACTAGACTAGAAACAATATTGACAGAATAAAAGACCAGATAATAAATAGAAAGGTTTTAGATAATATTAAAAACAAATACTCAGAATTCTTGTCGCATTTATCTTGAATTCTGTCTAATAATTAATGCCCCGGTTTGTCACCCCATAACAACTTATGTAATTGAACCTGCATGCGTATAGGTAGATGTGCAGCTAAAATCCAATCAGCTAATTGTTTTGGCTCAAGTTCACCAAACACTGGCGAGAATAAAACTTCACAACGAGTTGTCAAAGTATATTTATCCAACTGCTCACAAGCCCAATCAAAATCTTCACGATGGCTAATCACAAATTTCACTTGGTCATGCTGCCGTAAATGTTCAATATTACTATCAAGATTTTTATCTACTTCACCCGATGAAGGTGTTTTAATATCCATTACCGTCACCACACGCTCATCGACTATCGAAATATCCAGTGCACCACTGGTTTCTAATGAGACTTGATAACCTTCATCGCAAAGCTGCTTAAGTAATTCTGGACATGCCTTTTGTGCTAAGGGCTCACCGCCAGTTACACAAACCGTTTGGCATTTCAGATCCGCTATTTTCGCCAATATATCTGATAGCGCTAATTTTTCGCCTCCCTGAAAGGCATAAGCCGTATCACAATACCCACAACGCAAGGGACAACCTGTTAAGCGCACAAAGATAGTGGGTAAGCCAACCGTCCGTGACTCACCTTGCAGTGAATAGAATATTTCAGTGATACGTAAGGTGCTCATGGCGCAGCGATAAAACCTTGTAACGTTGGCGGATTAATGACCTTCAGCACTAATCTTTTGGCGACGTTTATCAGCAAGACGAGCAGCTGTGCTGTGTGGATAGCGACTCGTTACCGCGGCCAGTAATTCTTTTGCCTTGACGAAATTCTTTAATTCATAATAACAATAGGCTTGCTTAAGAAGCGCATCAGCATGCTTGGTACTATCTGCGTAATTATCTAGTACCTTTTGAAATTCACCAATTGCCTTTTCATAAGCGCGCGTAACGTAATTAATTTCACCTAACCAATACTGAGCATTATCTGCATAAGCACTCGCAGGATATTTTGCCAAGAAAGCCTGAAAACGACTTGTCGCTGGTGCATAACGTCCCTCTTTCAGCAATTTAAATGCTGCGCGATATGCCGTTTCTTCAACCACTGGATCAGTTGTCGTTGTGACAGCTGGCGTCACTGTCTTCGCATTTGTTGTTGTCGTAGGCGAGGTAACTGTTGGTGTAGTTACCGGTGTTGTTGCACCATTCACAGTCGGCTGTGCAACCGCACCAGACTCTAATTGACGAAGCCGACGATCAATATCCAAATAAAGATCACGTTGACGCTGCTTTAAACCTTCGATGCTATTAGTTTGCACCTCCACTTCGCCTCGTAACTGCTGCACTTCCTGTTGTAATGTTTCAAGACGAAGATAAAGATCAACTAAACCTTGTCCCTCAACTAATTTTTCCAAACGCGTAATACGCTGTTCAAGCGCCACATCAGCAGCAAATAATGATGGTGAGGCAATCATCCCTGCTATAAAAAGAGCGGTTAAGTGCTGCAATGTCAATTTTTTCATATTTTGTTCTACCGAGTTCTATAAGTAATTTCTACACGTCTATTTTGTTGCCATGCATCTTCGTCATGACCAATTGCTGCTGGTGTTTCTTCACCATAACTAACCGTTTGTATCTGTGAAGCAACAGCACCTTGAAATAATAACAGCTGACGCACTGCTTTGGCACGCCGTTCTCCCAAGGCAATATTGTATTCACGGCTACCACGCTCATCCGTGTGCCCTTCCAACACAACCGCCGCTCCTGCATTCTTACCTAGGTATTCCGCATGCGCTTGAATAGCAGCACGATCTTCCGCACGAATTGACGCACTGTCAAACTCAAAGTAAATAACACGTGATGACAAAATGCTTTGCGGGTTATCAAGTGGATGCCCTTTAAATGCAGCACCAGCCTGCGCACCTGTTGCTGTTGCCCCAGTGTCTTCACCGCCGGCACTCTGGCTACCATCTGCCTGTGTACCGCGATCTTCAACAACAACATCAGCACCGTCCTGAACACCAAGCGTTTCACAACCGGTCAGCGCGACAGTCGGTAACAATACTGCTGCTACTAATAATTTGTAATTCATAACCTGCTCCTTAGCCTTAATATTACTGTGCATTGGTCAATGGAGACCATGCTGGTTCCCTGACATCACCTTGTTGAACTTCCAATCGTTGATGAACACGCCCGTCAACGGATACTGCTGCTAATACACCACGATTATCCCTATTCGTCGCATAAATAATCATACTGCCATTCGGCGCAAAACTAGGTGACTCATCCAAACGAGAATCAGTCAGCACCTGTAAGGTATTATTAACAATGTCTAACACCGCAATCTGGAAACGACCGCGATTACCGTGCACCATCGCAATGTGTTTACCATCAGGTGAGAACACACCTCGTGCGTTATATTCACCCTCAAAGGTTAATCTGCGTGGTCGTGATGCCGGTTTATTTCGTGACAGGCGCATCATATAGAGTTGCGGCTTGCCACCTCGATCAGATGTAAAGACTAATTTTGAACCATCAGGTGACCAGGTAGGCTCCGTATCAACGGCAGGGTGTCTAGTTAACTGAGTCAACTGACGAGTTGCTATTTCAAATAAATATAGCTCTGGATTACCGCTCTTCGATAGAGTCATCGCCAAATATTTTCCATCCGGCGACCAAACAGGTGCGCTATTTAATCCCTTAAAATCAGTCACGCGTTGTCGTTGGCCACTGAATACTTGTTGCACAAAAATTTGTGGCCGCTTGGCCTCAAAACTCACATAAGCCAATTGTTGCCCATCAGGTGACCACGAAGGTGACATTAATGGCTTTGATGAATCCAAAATAGTTTGTTCATTAAACCCATCCGAGTCAGCAATATTTAAGTGGTACTGACGTTTATTCGTCGTTACTGCTGTTAGTGCCGTCACGTAGGCGATACGAGTATTAAAGGCACCTTTTTGCCCTGTCAATTTTTCATAAACGATGTCACTAATACGATGCGCCATGCGGCGTGTATCTCCCGCGACAAAAGGGTAACTAATACCTGTTATTTGTTCACCTTTAAAAACATCAAATAATTGAAACTGCACCTCATAATTCACATCGCCTAGCTGGCGAACGCGACCAACCAGTAAATAATCCATATTGACTAAACGCCAATCACCGAACCGTACTGTGCCGCCATCGTGTGGACGCGCAATTAAATCTTTTTCCGGCATTGGTGCAAAGCGACCGCTACGTGCTAAATCATTATTAATAATCGAAACAAGATCATAAGGTAACGCCGTTTTAACTTGATCTGTTGAAAAAGGCACGACTGCAATCGGCTGTGCGCCATCAACTCCCGTCGTAATCTGGATCGTTAATGCCGCATGAACCTGTGTTGCCGTCATTAATAATGAAATCAACATCAAGTAAAACAGCGTAAAAACTTTCTTGTTACTTGCTCGCATCATATTCATTCTGCTCTAAATTCTAGATTAATATTGTACAATTGTGCCGCGATCGTTGCGTTCTTTGGGAGAGGCAATGGTGATGCCTTAAGTGCAGCACGTTCGACACTGCGATCATAGACAAGATTGCCACTGGTCCTAATGATATTGGCATCAATTACATCACCACCGGGGATTAAGCGTATATTAACAACACTTAACAAACCCTTAAGTTCGCCAGGCGGCTTAAGCCAGTTGCGTTCTATTTTTTGTCGAATCAAAACCTGATATTTCTCACGTTCTGTTTTTGCTAGTTTATCTTCGCGCGCTTTTTCTTCTGCTGCCAATTGTGCCGCCAGCTCTTTTTTCCGCTGACGCTCTTCGGCCTCACGCTTTTTCTTTGCTAAGGCTTGTTTTTTCTTTATCGCATCACGTTTTTTCTTTTCTGCTTCTTGCTGTTTTTTTAACTTTGCTAGACGTGCAGTTTCTGCCTTACGCCTTTTATCTTCTTCTTGACGTTTCTTTTGCGCTATCTTGCGCTGCCGTTCTTCCGCTTGACGTTTTTCCTTCAACTTCGCAAGTTTTTTCTGCTCAGCCTTGCGCTGCTTTTCTTCTGCTTGGCGCTTTTTCTTTAATTTCGCCAAACGTTTCTCTTCTGCTGCACGTTTTTTACGTAACTTTGCTTCTTCGTTTTTTAATTTTGCAACACGATCTTTTTCTTTCTGTTTTTTACGTTCTTCAATGCGTTTTAACTTGTCTAATTCTGCCTGTACCTTATTGGCATCAACCGCTACTGCTTTCACAATATTAGGCTGAACTGCTAAGGATTTTTTCTCTGGCTGCCAATCAAAACTAAGAACTAATAGCCCTATTAAGGCTGCATGCACAACCACCGAAAACGCAACCGCACCAATATTTTTTTGTACAAATTCCCTCATATTCATCAAATTATTGTGGTGGTTCCGTTAATAACCCAACACTGGGCGCACCTGCTTTTTGTATTAGGCTCATCGCAACCACTACTTTGCCATATTCCACGTTCGCATCACCACGTACTAAAACCGGTGTACCCGGTTTATATTGCATCACCGCTGCTACGCGCTGTACTAGTTGATCGTGGTTAATCGGTTTATCTTGATTATCACCAATGCTGACATAGTAATTACCATTAACATCCACTGTCACAACCAATGGTTCTTTGTTTGGTTCTTGCACTGGCTGCGATGATGCTTGCGGCAATTCAACCGCTACACCCTGTGTTAATAAGGGCGTTGTCACCATAAAGATCACCAATAAAACCAACATCACATCAATATAAGGCACGACGTTGATTTCGCTCATTGGCTTTTTGCGTGTACGTTTTCTACGTATCATGGTTTATATAAACGCTCTTAAAGTGAGAATGGGGTTATTCATGTGCTTGTCGTTGCAAAATAGTAGAAAATTCTTCGGCGAATGTTTCATAACGCCCTTCTAAGCGTTCTACTTCGTGGGAAAAACGGTTATAGGTAATCACAGCAGGGATCGCTGCGAACAAACCCATCGCCGTTGCAATCAATGCTTCTGCAATACCGGGGGCAACACTTGCCAGTGTAGCTTGTTGCGCGTTACCTAATGAACGGAACGAATTCATAATGCCCCATACCGTACCGAATAAACCGACATAAGGACTTGTTGAACCAACCGTCGCCAAAAAAGGTAAGTTTGATTCAAGTACATCAATCTCGCGGCTTAATGCAACGCGCATGGTACGTTGCGCACCCTCCAGTACAAACTGCGGTTCAATATTACCTTGCTTGCGTAATCGAACATATTCTCGAAAGCCCGATTCAAAAATAGCCGCCATACCATTTGCACCATGACGCCCCATATTAATCTGCTCATACAGATCGCTTAGTTTATTGCCGGACCAAAACCGCGACTCAAATTCGTCTGCCGTCTTACGCGCAGATTTAATATCAAGATATTTACGACCAATCATTGCCCATGATACGAGTGAGACAACAAACAGTAATAACATGACTAATTGCACAACTGGGCTTGCACCAGTAATCATGTGGTAAAGACTTAAATCAGTTTCCAATGTCTATCCCTTATTCTAATTTATCGTTATTTTTAATTGCCTGTTGCATTGCAGTCGGTAATGCTTTCGGTTTCCAGCTCGTCGCATCAATACCAACCACTTGTATTTCTGCTTCGCTTAATATTTCAACCTCACCTGTACGTCTAATCTTCTGAATAAAAATCAGGTTCGTCCGTGCAACAGATTTGGTACTCGTGATGATTTCGATTTCATCATTAAACCGTGCAGGCTTATGTAACTGTAGAGATACATCTCTAACAACAAAAATAATGCCGTCATGATCACGCAAACTATCTTGTTCAAAACCTAATGCTCGAACATATTCAGTGCGCGCCCTCTCCATAAACTTTAGGTAATTCGCATAATAAACAACACCAGCCGCATCTGTATCTTCGTAGTAAACACGTACTGGCCAAAGGAAATCAGTCACACTTTTACGCCTTATATTTACCGACACTTTTTGGCGAGAATAATTCCACTTTATTCTTTATCATCTTTCTTAAATTCATCTTGCAAACCAAAATGCAGATAAGCACTCTTAGTCGCGATACGGCCACGCGGCGTCCGCATAATAAACCCTTCCATAATCAAGTATGGTTCAATCACATCTTCAATCGTGCCTCGTTCTTCACCAATGGCAGCGGCAAGGTTATCAACGCCAACGGGGCCACCATCGAAGTTATTAATAATGGCTAATAACAATTTGCGATCCATTACATCAAAACCATTACTATCAACACTGAGCATATCCATGGCTTTGTCCGCCGTTTCTACACTCACTTCACCCGCCGTTTTTACATCAGCATAATCACGTACACGGCGTAATAAACGATTAGCAATACGCGGTGTGCCTCGTGAACGGCGCGCAACTTCATGGGCAGCATCTCGACCAAGTTCAACACCCAATATGCCTGAACTACGTTGCACGATATGCGTTAAATCATCATTGGAATAAAACTCGAGTCGCTGCACAATACCGAAGCGATCGCGTAGTGGTGAGGTTAATGAACCTGCACGTGTCGTTGCACCCACTAATGTAAATGGTGGTAAGTCGAGCTTAATTGAACGTGCGGCTGGGCCTTCGCCAATCATAATATCAATTTGGCGATCTTCCATAGCAGGATAAAGCACCTCTTCAACAACCGGGCTCAACCTGTGAATTTCATCAACAAAGAGCACATCATTTGGTTCTAGATTAGTCAGAATCGCAACCAGATCACCTTGGCGCTCTAAAACAGGCCCTGAGGTTTGGCGCATATTCACACCAAGCTCATTCGCAATAATATGCGCCAGCGTCGTTTTACCTAAACCAGGTGGGCCAAAGAGCAAGACGTGATCCAATGACTCATCACGCTGTTTAGCCGCCTGAATAAAGATTTCCATTTGTTCACGGACAGAGTCTTGACCGACATAATCGACCAACATAGAAGGTCGTATTGCACGATCAACCGCATCATCTTCCTGATTACTATCGGCACCAATAAGTCGGTCTGATTCAATCATGGTTTTTTATCATCTGAATGCTATTCATTATATTTCCAAATATTATTTGGCAACCGCTTGCAATGCTTGCCTGATAATTTCTTCACTCGGTAGATCTTTGGCATCAACCACCCTTACCATTTTGCTGGCCTCAGGCGGTTTGTAACCAAGCGCAATCAAGGCACTAACTGCATCAGCGACTGCATCTGCTGGCTGTACCAAAGCAAGACTGGGTTTACCCGATTGTGACTCTGTCGCCGGTGTTCCCCAGTCCTTCAACTTATCACGCATTTCAATCACTAATCGTTCAGCGGTTTTTTTACCAACACCCGGTAATCGCGTTAGGCCGGCGATATCACTATCCATCACACACAAAATAAAATCTTCTGCACTAATACCGGATAAGATCGTTAATGCTAATTTAGCACCAACACCGTTTACTTTAATCAAGGCGCGGAACATGGCGCGCTCATTTTCTGTTGCAAAACCATATAACGTATGTGCGTCTTCACGCACCACGAGATGTGTATGTAAGGTGATAGCCTCATCAACTTCAGGCAAGCTATAAAATGTCGACATCGGTGCACTCACTTCATAACCGATACCATTCACATCAATAAGTAACTGCGGCGCTTGTTTAACTAATAATGTGCCGCGCAAACGTCCTATCACGATCGTCTCCTAATTGGTGCTCTACCCACTGGGAGCTGTTGTAAGGTTTGTTCAGTATGTGCATGACATAAGGCTACGGCCAAGGCATCGGCGGCATCTTCTTGCGGAGAAGCATTTAAGTTAAGAAGTACACGTACCATATGTTGAACTTGATCCTTGCTAGCACCACCCTTGCCAACAACTGCCTGCTTAATTGCCTTCGCGGCATATTCAGAAAGTTGTAAATCATGTGCGACACCGGCACAAATAGCGGCACCACGTGCTTGGCCTAGTTTTAAAGCTGAATCGGCATTACGGTGCATAAAAACTTGTTCAACGGCAAATTCATGTGGATTAAATTCACGGATGATACTGCCGAGTTCCGCAAAGATAGTGCCAAGACGCTGGCCCCAATCATCACTGGAAATACGGATACAACCACTCGTCACGTAACGGCTCTGATTGCCCTCAACGTCAATCAGACCGTAACCAGTGATGCGAGATCCCGGATCAATACCGAGTATGCGAACCATCTTATTTATCCTGTGGCCTTACTTTTTTTATTTATGACATTTGCGCCATCACGTCTGCTGAAATATCTGCATTTGAATAAACACTTTGTACATCATCAAGATCTTCGAGCACATCAACCAAACGCAGTACTTTTTCTGCATCTTCCGCATTCAAATCAACCGTCGTCGCTGGATGCATGGTGACATCAGCTGATTCAGGTTCATGGCCAGCATCGATCATAGCTTGTTTTACATCAACGAAACCTTCCGGCGTCGTTTGTACATCAATACTGCCATCATCATTTGTAATGATATCTTCTGCACCCGCTTCCAGCGCCGCTTCCATAATCGTGTCTTCATCCGCACTACTTGGGTAGCTGATAATGCCCATTTTTGTAAATAAATAAGCAACCGAACCATCTGTACCAAGGTTCCCGCCTGCCTTGGTAAAAGCGTGGCGTACCTCTGACACAGTACGATTAATATTATCCGTTAGGCAATCCACCATGATGGCGACACCATTCGTGCCATAACCTTCATAACGCACTTCATCGTAATCTTCGCCATCACCAGTGCCTGCACCACGTTTAATCGCACGTTCCATCGTGTCACGCGTCATATTAGCGCCAAGCGCTTTATCCATAGCGGTACGCAAACGCGGGTTAGAATCAGCATCTCCCCCACCCATCTTCGCTGCAACCGTCAACTCACGAATCAGCTTGGTAAATATCTTGCCACGTTTAGCATCTTGGGCAGCCTTACGATGTTTAATATTCGCCCATTTACTATGTCCTGCCATGCCTCAAACCCTTTCTGTAACAACAACCATAAAATTTACGTGAGTGTAGCATTTAACCAGCCTCCGCGTCACCGCATCCTCCTACAGGGAATTTATCTATCTAGTTGTTTTATATGAATTTTATGTAGTCACATGAATAGTATTAATTTGGTGCTGTGTATTCAGCTCCATCACAATATCAGCCCGTGACGGCATCTCTGCCAGCATGGAACGTGTCAGACGCTCAAAATGCATAATAAATTGACGTATTTGGCTGTCAGACATAATGCCTTCTGCCTGCATATTCTGCTCAATACAGCGCTGAGATAATTTCTGTTCCTGTAAAAGACGCCAATCAAATACTGACGCCATATCCGGCACTTTCATCATTAATAAATAGTCTATTTTTTCAAAAAGCGACTGATAGGAATCGCCTAGTTGCTCATTAACATAACTACGCCAATAACAGGTTGGATCTTCGTGTTGCTCTAGTTCATTAATCGCTAAACTCAACTCAGCAGATTGTTGTGGTTGAGCGCCCACACACCAGCCTTCAAATAAAATAATATCAACAGGCTCATTCACTGTGCGCCATGCTGAATCAGGCAAAAGCTCATCATGAGCCTTATCAAATATTGGCAACTGAACGGGCAGCTTCTCTTGAACTAAGTCGGCCAATAACTGTTCTGCTAACATCACATCATGCGTCCCTGGCACACCACGCACTTTTAATAAGGGGTGTACTGTATTCGCAAGGGATTGTCGGCGTTGTTGAGAAAGATAAAAGTCGTCAATGGACACGATCAAAACTGACTTACCAAACCCATTCGTTAATATTAGCTTTAATATTTTACTTAAGGTCGATTTGCCTGCGCCTTGTGCGCCATTAATACCAAAAACAAGCGGTGCATTAAGGTGCTTGTTCGCAATCCATGCAGCAAGAGGTAGATAGATATCTTTAAACTGCACGTGCAGATCTTCATTGATGAATTGCTGCTTAGCAAGCTGATTAAATTCAGGTAATAATTTTTTAGTTAATACCTGCAAACCCGCATCAGTCATCACTGAAGCATGTTGCGGCCATTTTGTTTGCAATGTCATACTTCTGGCACCAAGGCTAAGATCGCATCACGATTTGTCCATGAGCTTACTTTCCGAGCAGCTTGCTCGCGTGGCAACCAACATTGATCAATATGTTCTTCTGCATTTAATTGCACCTCACAGATCGTTTCTAACGGTAAAGCAAAAACGGTTTCATGATTTTCCAATACATCCGGCGCGTAACGTGCTCGCCAAGCTTCTATAATTGGGAAGGTATTTTCAATTCCTGTTTCGATAAGCTCACCTTGTAAACCTGTTTCTTCTTTAAGCTCACGATGCGCAGCGTCAATCGCAGACTCACCATCGTACAAGCTCCCTGTTACTGATTGCCAAAACCCTTCTGGCTGCACGCGTTCGAGCATTAAGACCTGAGCATCTTTTGTGTAAACAATCACTAAAATAGATTCTGGACGCTTAAAAGCCATTGATGTAACCGAAATAATTATTATTAAATTGTGTTTAGTTTACGTTGTAAAAAAACAAATGTGCTAAGGCATGAGTGATAGTCGTCACAGACCTACTGTATTTTTGCCAATACACTTATCGTTTTCATGGCATAAACACACTCATACAGTCTTTATTACGATGAAAATACCTTTACAAAAAGGATTAGGCTATTATTAAACATTGCAATTAAATTAACACCCAGTTTTATTAAGGTTACTGACTATATAATTACATGAAAATTTATCTGGTATATTTCTTATGTCGTTTCAAAAAATAACTAAATCACTATTTTTGCTATCAATATTACTTTTTTCAAATAATGTTTTAGCAGAACAAACTCTCGTTTTAGCCCGAGCACCACAACTATCACCTGCTGTGACATCAAAGCTATGGACGCCTTTTATTCAACACCTCTCAGCAACCACTGGTATTAAAATAGACTTAAAAGTCTATACAACAAGAGATGCCTTTGAAAAAGATATTACTAAAGGCAACGTTGACCTTTATTTTGGCAATCCTGGCTACGGCATTATTGGTAACCAACTCCATGGTTATCTACCGCTTATTCGCAGTGACAAAAAATTACTTAAAGGTATTGTTGTTGTCAGAAAAGATAGTCCAATTGAAACTATCGAACAACTCGAAGGCAAAGAGATCGCCTTCCCTGGCCGAAATTCATTTGCGGCATCCTTGTACCTGCGTTCAATATTGAAATCTAATTTTAATTTAAATTACCAACCATCTTTTCATAGTGGTTCTCATGACAATGCCTACCGGACTGTATTAGTTGGCAAATCTATCGCTGCGGGTGGTGTTACACGAACATTGCAACACGAACACCCAAAACGCCGTGAGCAATTACGTGTTATTTACACAACACCTGGTATGAAGTCACATCCACTAATGGCCTCACCTAAAATTCCTCTAGCTACACGCAAATCAATACAAGAAGCCATTATTAATTTAAACAACGATACTGCCGGGAAAAAGCTTTTAAAATCCGTAAAACTTCAAAAACCAGTTATTGCAAACTACGAAACTGATTACAAGCCAATCGAGGCACTCGCAACCCAAATGTACAGTTTCTTATTAAACTAAAGTAACGCATGTCTTTTTTAAATAAATACAGTTTAAGCGTTCAGCTTACTATTATATTTTTACTCATATTTACGTTAGTTATTACTACATTTGGTTTTTATGATTACAAGCAACAAGTAAAAAACATTAAGAAAACACAGTTCGATAGTATGCAGGCTATATCTGAAAGCCTCTCAATCACTATTTCTGAAGACATATATACCAGCGACTACGTTTCTTTAGAGCAAACACTATTGTCCCTAAACGGAATTGATAACATAGATAAGATAAGGGTTATTAGTCATGAAGGCGCCATACTATCTGAGCTGATTCGAGACGATAAATACAACCTCATTCCAACATATAACTATGGTCTAACTAAACACTTATCACCCAATAAATTATCTGGTTTTAATGCTGATGAAAGTATGATGATTAGAGAGCCCATCATATTTTCGGGCAACACTATTGCATGGATTGAAGTTGATACTGATAACTCCAAACTACTAAAAGCTAAGAAGGATATTATCTCTGAGCTAATATTGCTATGCGGTGTAATACTAATTGTTACACTGATAACAATTATCTTTTTCCTAAAACTAAGATTACGTTCCCTGCAAAAGCTCATTGAATTTTCATCCAGCCTTCCCATGGCACATGGCGCTTCAGTTAACATCAAAAATGCGCCACATGAATTTCAGCTGCTAATGCATTCTCTTAATTGGGCATCAAAGGAAATTGAAGAACAACACAATGAATTAATTTCGAAAAATCAACATTTGGAAGAGCGAGTAACTGAGCGAACAAGAGAACTTGAAAACGCTAAAAATATCGCTGAAAAGGCTAACCAAGCAAAATCAGATTTTTTATCTCGCATGAGTCATGAGCTTCGTACACCAATGAATGCCGTGCTTGGTTTTTCACAATTGCTGCAACTCGATGACAATATTGACAAACAACACCTTCGCCATGTCGATGAGATTATGACTGCTGGCACCGTGTTACTTAAACTCATTAATGAGCTTCTCGATTTATCGACAATTGAAGCAGGTAAGGTAAGCATATTCACAAATGACATTCTCATGAGTGATGTGGTTAAACAAACATTGTCATTAGTCACGCCCATCGCAGACCAGCACGATGTATCAATTGAGCCAATTGAATTTGGTTGCACTGATATCTATGTACAAGCCGATCCCGAACGCATGGCTGAGGTGCTGCTAAACCTTGTATCTAATGCAATCAAATATAACAAGACTAATGGCAAAGTATGGCTAAGCTGTGATCAGGATACTGATTATCTTTATCTACATGTCCATGACAATGGTGTTGGCCTGAGCGCTGAACAAATAGATGTCATTTTTGAGCCATTTAACCGTGCCGGTGCCGAGACCAGCTCAGTCTCAGGGACAGGAATTGGATTAAGTATTAGTCAAAAGCTAATGACGCTTATGAAGGGTGATATTATGGTTGAAAGCCAAACCGATAGTGGCACACGCTTTACGATTAAAGTGCCATTATCAACGAAAGAATAGAATCTTACTTCTTCGGCTCCGCCTTTTTTACACGAATTTTATTCCCCGCCAAATCAATACCATTGAGGTGCTTCATCGCTGCTTTCGCATCACCTGGTTTTGGCATTTCAATAAAACCGAAGCCTTTGGATTTACCTGTTTCTTTATCTAACACCAAATTGCATGATTGCACTGCACCATAAGATTCGAACATTTCTTTAAGTTCATCTTCGGTCGTTGTTTTAGATAGGTTTCGTACAAGCATTTTCATGGTGGGATCACCTTCATAAAGTAATAGCAGAATTACAATGTTTACCTTGATACTAAAAAGTCCAGCATAGCTGGACTTTTTAGTAAAACAGATATGACTATATTAGTAGTTTAACTTTCAGCTACTATTGGTTTACGAATACGCAAACTCAATTCTTTCAGTTGTTCTTCGCTCACTGCTGATGGCGCATCTGTTAACAAACAGTTTGCTGCTTGTGTTTTAGGGAAAGCCATCACTTCACGGATTGAACTCGCACCAGCCATTAACATCACCAAACGGTCTAAACCAAATGCAATACCACCATGTGGTGGACAACCATAAGCAAGTGCTTCGAGTAAGAAACCAAATTTATCAGTCGCTTCTTCATCACTGATGCCCAACAATTTAAGCACTGTTGCCTGCATCTTGGCATCGTGAATACGAATTGAACCGCCACCCACTTCACTACCATTTAAAATCATATCGTAAGCTTTTGATAAGGCATTCACTGGATCAGCTTCAAGTTCTTCAGGAGTACAATTTGGTGATGTGAATGGATGATGTAAAGCATTCAATCGACCCGTTTTAGGATCCTTTTCAAACATTGGGAAGTCGACAACCCAAAGTGGACGCCAACCTTCTTCGACCATATCGGTATCATGGCCAAGTTTCACACGTAATGCGCCGAGTGCTTCATTGACGATGTAAGCTTTATCCGCGCCAAAGAAAACAATATCACCACTTTCTGCACCAGTACGCTCCATAATGCCTTCAACTGTCGCATCTGGCAGGAACTTCAAAATAGGTGATTGCAAACCATCACGTCCAGCGGCTGCATCATTAACCTTAATGTAAGCCAAGCCACGAGCACCATAGATGCTGACATACTTGGTGTAGGCATCAATATCTTTACGAGATAAATCACAGCCCTTTGGTAACCGTAGTGCTGCAACACGACCTTCTGGATCCTTAGCTGGACCAGCAAAAACCTTGAATTCGACATCTTGCATTAAGTCATCAACATCAACCAATTCCAACGGAATTCGTAAATCCGGTTTATCAACACCAAAACGACGAATCGCTTCTGCATAGGTCATGCGAGGGAAAGGTTGCGCAAGCTGTACACCTTTTACACGATCGAAGGCATTACGAATCATTTCTTCGTTCACTTGCATGATCGCTTCCTCATCCATAAATGAGGTTTCAATATCTAACTGGGTGAATTCTGGTTGACGATCAGCACGTAAATCTTCATCACGGAAACAACGCACAATCTGGTAGTAACGATCCATGCCTGACACCATCAGCATTTGTTTAAACAACTGTGGCGATTGTGGCAGCGCAAAGAACGAACCTTCGTGAGTACGACTTGGTACTAAATAGTCACGCGCACCCTCTGGTGTTGCTTTAGTGAGAATTGGTGTTTCAATATCCATGAAACCATTGGCATCCAATGTTTCTCGCAGAGCGCGTGTTACTTCAGAGCGTAGACGAAGATTATTCAACATCGCTGGGCGACGCAGATCGATGTAACGGTGACGTAAGCGAACTTCTTCACGCACTTCTGTTTCTTCATCAAGCGGAAATGGTGGTGTTTTCGCTGAATTAAGAATCTCTAATTGCTGCGCAAGTACTTCAATCTTGCCACTCGCCAGTTCATCATTCACTGTACCCTCAGGACGGTGACGTACCTTACCATGTATGCGAAGTACATACTCACTACGGCAACTTTCTGCATTAGCAAATGCTTCCTCGGTATCAGGGTCAATGACCACCTGAACTAAACCTTCACGATCGCGCAGGTCAATAAAAATGACGCCCCCGTGGTCACGGCGACGGTGGGCCCAGCCACAAATCACAACTTCTGAATCAATTAAACTTTCGTTAACGTGGCCACAATAATGAGTTCGCATGGTGTTAGTTCCGGATCGGTAAAAAGGCGAGAATCTTAAGGTTTGTCAGGCCGTTATGCAACCGCATCCGGCTTATTTTCAATGCTTTCTTGTCCTGATTTAGGGGCAGATGGCCATTGAGGCTCAACCATCCCAAGTGAAATCACCATTTTCAGGGCTTCATCAACACTCATTTCTAATTCAACCACATCCTTAGTTGGAACCAGAATAATAAAACCTGAGGTTGGGTTTGGGGTCGTTGGGATAAATACCGTGGTGACTTCTTCACCACTCTTTGCCTGCACTTCGCCAGCACTATTGCCTGTCTGAAATGCTAATGTATACAGCCCCTTACGCGGATATTCAATGAGCAGCACCTTACGAAAAGACTTGCCTGTCGATGAAAAAACAGTCTCGGCTATTTGCTTAGCGCTCTGATAAATACTTCTCACGACGGGGATACGCCCGAGCACAGATTCCCAAATTTTGACTAATTTTCGACCGAAAAAGTTGGTTACCACCAACCCAGTCAGTACCGTCACCAACAACATGGCAATAATCGTCAGGATGACATTAAAGTATGGGATTTCGAGGCCCAACAAGGTCTCTGGGTGATACTGTATTGGCACCAAGTCGATTAATTCCTCGACCAACCCAACCAGCAGCTTAAAGACCAATAAGGTGACACCTAGCGGTAGCCAAATCAATAGACCTGCAATTAAGTAACGACGTAACAAGCCGTCTTCTCCCTATTTATGTTGTAATTATTTTTCCAATACACTGATTTATATAGAGAATTAATCCCCAGAGCTTTTTTGACCATGTTTAAAATCGGTCTCATACCAACCTTCACCTTCCAAACGAAAGCTTGATGATGAAATTTTCTTCCGCAACGCAGCTTTACCGCATTTAGGACAATCCGTTAGTGGCGCATCACTCATTTTTTGTATTGCTTCCATTGAGTGGTCACAGTCGGTACATACGTATTCATATATTGGCATTATTTAAACCTGTTCGGGAAATTCATTATTCACCGTACATAATGGGGATCGATAGCCCATATTTCAATATTTCGCGAATTTAGATGTAAAACTGACCCGAATCACGGCCAGCTGTGTGTGCCTCTTCCGCCTTTGCTTGCTGGATTGCACGCAGCAATGCCGCATGCTCAGTGCCACCCTCTCCTCGCAGATACAATTCCGCTGCATGCATCACTTTCTCAAGAAACCCCATACGATACTGCATATTCAATAATGCTTTAGCCATAAAATGAGGATCTTCGTCATGTTCACGCATTCGCGCCGCTTCATCGAGTGCCTGTTGTAGCTCTTCTGTTGTTGGTTTACCCATAATAACAACTCCTCTTGAAGGCCTTTCCCAAAGTATAGCGCCGTTCAGTTACTAACTCAGCAAAACAAACATTAATATCTCTACCAGACAAGTTTCTTGCCATAGACGATCAGGTACAATAAGCGGCCTTTTTTAGTTTGGAGAATCTAATGTTCCATGGCCGAGCGACAAGCCTCCCCTCGCATGAACGCGACGATCTCAAAACAATCCGCAGCTTAACGCCTTTCTTATGGAGCTGGCGCGGCCGTGTTGGAGTCGCATTACTCGCATTAATTATGGCTAAAGGTGCCAATGTGGCGATTCCTCTGATGCTAAAAGGCATCATTGATAGCCTCAATGCCGACAATAACGAACAATTAATACTACCCATTGCTCTGTTACTCGGTTACGGCGCATTAAAAATGGGTAGCTCGCTGTTTAATGAGTTACGCGATGCCATTTTTGCACGTGTACGACACGGTGCAATGGGTAAAGTATCCAAGCGTGTACTTGCTCACCTTCATAGTCTTTCTCTGCGTTTTCATCTCGATCGTAAAACAGGCGCCATTACACGCGACATTGATCGCGGCACACGTGCAGTCAGCTCGCTACTTAACTATCTCGTTTTTAGTATCCTGCCAACATTAATCGAAATCAGCATGATCATTGGTATTTTACTTTGGCAATATGATATCTGGTTTACGGTTATCACTTTCGTGAGTGTCGGCATATACATGATCTTTACTTTTAAGATCACCGAATGGCGCATGCAATTTCGCGTCAAAATGAACGAAGCGGATTCACACGCCAATACCATTGCTGTCGACAGCTTAATTAACTACGAAACTGTCAAATACTTTGGCAATGAAGACTACGAACAACAGCGCTATAGCGATACCATGGCCAAGTGGGAAAATGCAGCTGTTAAAAGCCAAACAACCATGTCGGCGCTTAACGTTGGGCAAGCTATCATTATCGCAACTGCCGTTACACTGATCATGATTCTCGCCAGCCAAGGTGTTGTCGATGGCAGCATGACACTCGGTGACCTTGTATTAGTAAATGCATTTCTAATTCAATTATTTGTCCCCTTAGGTTTTCTTGGCATTGTTTACAGCCAACTGAAACATGCCCTCTCTGATATGGATCTTATGTTTCGGATTATTGATGAACGTTCTGAAATTAATGACAAACCAGATGCAACGGAACTACAGGTTGGTGAAGGTGATGTTAAATTTGAACATGTCAGCTTTCGCTATAATGAAGAAAGAGCCATTCTGGATGACATCAATTTCACTATTCCTGCTGGTAAAAAAATTGCCGTAGTAGGTGAAAGTGGTGCGGGGAAATCAACACTGTCACGCTTACTGTTCCGTTTTTATGAAGTATCTAACGGGCGTGTCACCATTAACGGTCAAGATATTCGTGATGTCACGCAACATAGTTTACGGCAAGCTATTGGTATCGTGCCACAAGACACCGTCATGTTTAATGACACGCTCTATTATAATATTGCCTACGCCAAACCAGATGCCTCTCGTGCCGATGTCATTCGCGCGGCAGAACTAGCGCATATTGACCATTTTATTCAATCGTTACCTGATGGCTATGACACGATGGTTGGTGAACGTGGGCTTAAATTATCGGGTGGTGAAAAACAGCGTGTTGCCATTGCTCGCACTATTTTAAAAAACCCAAAGGTTCTTGTTTTTGATGAAGCCACCTCAAGCCTTGACTCAAAATCAGAACAAATCATTCTTGATTCGTTACGAGAGGTTGCGGAAAATCATACAACACTCGTTATTGCTCACCGTCTTTCAACCATTATTGATGCAGACTGTATTCTAGTAATGGATAATGGTCGTATTATTGAACAAGGCACACATACTGAGCTACTCGCGATTAATCAGCATTATGCAAAAATGTGGAACCTACAACAAAAACAACAATCTGGACAGAATGACGAATGAATAGCCTAAATAAGAAAGATAAAGCCGTGCTGATCACCGGATGTTCAAGTGGCATAGGACTTTGTGTTGCCGAAGGTTTACGCGACCAAGGCTATCGCGTTATTGCAACCGCCCGAAAAAATGAGGACGTTGCCATGTTAAAACAACGTGGCCTCGAAAGCCTGCAACTTGATGTTACTGACGAAGACTCAATGGACAAAGCCATGCAAACGCTTTTAAGCATGACCGATGGTAAACTCTACGCCCTATTTAATAATGGTGCTTATGGCCAAACTGGCGCGCTTGAAGATATTACGACCGACGTATTACGTGAACAATTTAATACCAATGTCTTTGGTTGGCACTCCCTAACCCGACGTGTTATTCCAGTCATGCGCCAGCAAGGCTATGGCCGTATTATTCAAAATAGTTCCGTACTTGGTTTTATTGCCCTCCCTTTTCGTGGCCCATATAACGCCAGTAAATTTGCCATTGAAGGGCTTAGCGATACATTGCGTCTTGAACTCGCTAGTAGCAATATTTTTGTCTCATTAATTGAACCCGGCCCTATCCGTAGTCGCTTTCGAGACAATGCATTAATGGCCTTTGAAAAGAATATTGATACTGAAAATAGTGTACACCGTGATAAATATATAGCCATGAAAAACCGCCTTAAAAAAGAGGGCGATGTCACATCCTTTACTCTTCCACCCGAAGCCGTATTAAAACGCGTTATCCACGCGCTGGAAAGCCATTCCCCTCAACCTCGCTATTATGTGACGTTTCCAACTTATTTGTTTGGTGCGTTACGTCGGTTATTGCCTTACCGTTGGCTAGATAAAGTACTACTACGCATCTCCGCAGGCGGTAAGAACTAACAAACCCTCAATATTTTTATGATATTTAGCGCTAAAGTTTTCTCTAAAACAGCTGCTATATATAGTTATGAATGAAATAGGTAGCAAAAATATAACCGCACACGATCTTGTTGCGAATATAAGCCAACTCGTTTCTCTGCCTGAAATTTGTACCGAGCTTGACAAAATGATGGATGGACCAAGTAATACGATTCAGGCTATGTCCAAACTCATCAGCCAAGACGTTAACCTAAGTGTACGACTACTAAAGCTAGCAAATAGCTCATTGTATGGCTTCAGTGGCCGTGTTGATACCATACCTCGCGCCATTAGCATTATTGGTACCACCGAGTTATTAATTCTTATCATGGCAACCTCAACCATGATGACTTTCAAAGCCATTCCGGGAAAATTTTTTAATATGGCCGGTTTCTGGCGGCATAGCGTCTACTGTGGCGTTTTTGCCCGACGACTTGCCTTATTATGCAACGTCTTACACCCAGAACGTTTATTCATTGCAGGATTACTACATGACCTTGGGCTTTTGGCTATTTGTAGTAATTATCCTGATATTGCAAATCGTATATTTTCTAAACTCCATCAAACTAAAACGCCAACCAATAAAACAATTTATGAAATTGAACAACAATTATTTGGCTTTGACCACGCCGATGTTGGCAGAGAACTCGCGATAAAATGGCACCTTCCTGATTATCTACAGGATACTATTTATTACCACCATCATCTTGAGTTATTAGAAAAACCAGGGCTGGACACAGCTATTATTCATATTGCCAGTGAAGTCACCCATGCCATTGAATCCGGCGCAATAGATGAATTCCACGAAGATATAAACGATATGGTTTGGCCTATAACGGGGTTAGATAAAGCTACCGTTGATGAATTACATGATGACGCATTAACTGAATTTGAAGAGATGCTCTCAATTTTACTTCCCAATATCAATCAATAGACTTTTCACACTTATTGCAAGTTAGGTGGATCGAGGTGAATGGCATAACCTCGAATCAAATTACTATTACCGCCTACCACTTCGATAATAAACTCAAGTGTTGGCTCTGAGACAGGCCGTCGCGTTGTTATTTGAATAGCAAACTTTCCATTTTCACTAACAACTGGTTTAAATTTTATCTGCAAAAGATGTTTGTTGACAGTTAAGCCAGCCTTGTCATGCAATTCATGAGAAGCAAGTTGAACACGTGCATTTAGGATCTCTGCCGCATCCGTTGAATGAATCGCTATCTCAGCATCAAGTGGATCATTAAGCGCTGAACGAACCTTTATTTCGCCCAATGATAATGCCTGTGCCATTGGTGCCAATAACAATCCAACTAGACTAATCACTATATATCCGAGGCTTTGCTGCAAACTCATTTTCCGCTCCTTGAGAAGATGACCTAATCGAACTTATGTTATAGATGCTATTTTTATCATGTTCTATGCTACTCAAAGCGTGTCACAGTTCATGTTTACTTGCAATTTCCACCATCTATGACAGGCTGTTACCTACCATAACAAGGAAATACCGTCATGCTACCTGATTGGCGTTTGGCAAACGAGCAAATAGAAAACTATATTACCCGTCCAGTGCCGACGACCAAATTAGCCAAATTTGGTTTTCACTCGGCTCGAATAGCCTATTGTGCTAGCCGTGATCTACTTGAAGGCCAACTGACGTTACGAGCCATGAGTTTGGTTTACACTACCTTGCTGTCGATGGTGCCCTTGCTCGCATTAAGCTTCTCGGTATTAAAAGCATTCGGTGTACATAACCAAGTTGAGCCTTTACTGTTTGATTTTCTCTCCCGCATGGGAGAACAAGGCATTGAAATTGGTCAAACTATCATGGGCTTCGTCAACAATATCAAAGTAGGCGTACTCGGTGCCGCCGGCCTACTATTATTATTCATCACCGTTATTTCTCTTATTCAAAAGATTGAACGCTCATTCAATTATATCTGGCGGATCGAGCACTCCCGGCAACTTTCACGACGGTTCAGTGATTATTTAAGTGTTATCTTAGTTGGCCCTGTCCTTATTTTTACATCGATTGGCATTCTGGCATCAATTAAAAATGCCGCCATTGTTAATTACCTGTCAAATATCTTTCTTATTGGTGATGCGATACAAATAGTCGGTACTTTATTGCCCTTTATGCTAATTATCGGTGCCTTCTGTTTTGTGTATATCTTTATGCCAAATACTCGGGTCAACCTAAAAGCGGCTTTCCTCGGTGCTGTTATCGCTGGTTTTTTATGGGAATCGACCAGTTGGCTATTCGCCTCATTCGTTGCCTCATCTGGAAATTATTCAGCTATCTACTCTAGCTTTGCCATCCTTGTGCTGTTTATGATCTGGCTATATCTAGGTTGGATAATTTTATTACTCGGCGCCAATATTGCCTTTTATTTCCAAAACCCCAGTGTGATTAATTCTGCCGACAAATGTCACTGCGCAGATCCCGTTCATCAAGAACAATTAGTCCTACAGCTAATGTACCTAATTACATTCAATTTAACCCAAGGGGAAAAACCGTGGACAACCTCACGGCTTGCAAACGCAATTGGTCAACCACTTGACCTCGTCGCTGATTGTTTACAACACTTAGTTGATGCGGGGTTACTCAGCAAAGCCGGTGAAAAACAACAGCATTGGTTACCAATCCGCGACATTGCCGACATACAACTTATTGAGGTGCTAGCCTCTATTGAGGGCACTGAAGTAACATCAACAACTAATCCGAATGGTGCTCATGCTGCGAGCCAATATGTCCATAAGCAAATCATGCAAGCACGGCAGGCATCATTAAATAATCAGTCTCTCAAGGAATGGGTATTGAACTTTTCGAAGGCAAACTCGTCCGATTAATAGAACCTACTCTATTAATCAGGAACCTAATATGACCGCCACCTACCGTTTTTCACTTATCAGCTTATGTTTAATGATTCTCGCCAGTGCGACTGCTTTTGTACATGCTGACGATACAATCGATCAAATACGCGCCGCACGAAATCCTGCGACGCCTGCACAGATACTCCGTCAACTGGCGACAAGCGACAATGCCGAAATCCGTCAGAATGTTGCGCGTAATCGTCGTGCACCTGCTGATCTCCTCATGCAGCTTGCCCGCGATCCCTTAGAAAAAATTAGAATTACCGTCATCACCAATACTGCGACTGACGAACAAACTCATTTATACCTTACAGATGATCCAGTACAACAAGTCCGCAGCGTACTAGCTCGCTATGAATACTGTAGCAGTGCCGTCATGGATAAATTAGCCAATGACAAATCAGTTGATATACGCATCGAGGTCGCTCAAAATTGGAATACAAGCCTTGCAACACTAAAGGAAATGACCAAAGATAGTTATACAGAAGTGAGTCACGTTGCATCACGGGAATTAACTAAACGTCAACTAGAATCGAAACAAAATTAAGACTAACAAATAAACCTAGGAAACAGGCTATGCATCTAAAAACAACGCTTCAAACGCTAGCAGCTGTCATCATCAGCATGGCATTACTCAGCGGTTGTGAACAACCAACACCTGAGACGAACAAAACTGATGCTACGCCTGCACCTGCAGCACTTGACGATTATCTTAAAAACTACAAAGTAACCCGTAAAGTAGAAGGTGTATTTGAGGATATTAGCGAAGATATTAAAAATGCGGTTATTGATCGCGGCATCAAAATTAACAATATCGCTCACATTGGTAACATGCTGGCACGTACAGGCTCCGATGTCGGGTCAACAGTTCAAATTTTTACTTCGGATGCCATTGCGGTTGAGTTCTGTAGCTCATCCGTTTCGAGAGAAACCATGGAAGCCGACCCGCACAATATTGTCTTCTGCCCTTACATTATATCGGTATACAGCTTGCCTTCAGAACCTGAACATACTTATGTCAGCTATCGTAGGCCGCTTCCTGTTGGCGATGCCCGTTCACAAGCCTCGATAAAAGCCGTTGAAGCACTACTTGAAGATATTGTTGTTGAAGCTGTTGAATAACAGCTTACTCTGAAACGACACGACGCACTTGTGCAAGATCAGTTTGTCCCTTTAATAATTTGGCAATACTATCTTGCATAAGTGTACGCATGCCTTCTGAGGCAGCCATATCTTTAAGCTCACTCGCTGTTGCTCTGCGATATACCATTTCTTTCAATGAAGGCGTTGCAACCAATAATTCGTGTACGCCTGTTCTGCCACGATAACCACTATCACCGCATTTCTTACAACCAGTCGCACGGTATAATTCCACATTTTCTCTAACTAAACCCAACTCATCAAAAGCATCTTCACCGTAATAGCGTTTTAATAAATTAAATTCATCTTCATCAGGCGTATAGCGCTCTTTACAGTCTGCGCAAAGCGTGCGCACCAAACGTTGTGCTAGTACACCTAACAAAGCATCCGAGAAACTAACTGGATCTATTCCCAAATCAAGCAAACGAGTTAATGTTTCCGTCGCAGAGTTGGTATGCAAGGTTGAGAAAACCAAGTGACCTGTTAATGATGCCTCAATACCCGCTTCAGCTGTTTCCGCATCGCGCATTTCACCAATCATGATGACATCTGGATCAGCCCGTAAAAATGAACGCAGTGCAGCTGCGAAGGTTAAACCTATTTTTGGCAATACTTGTAATTGCTGTAAACCTGGCTGGGTTATCTCAACCGGATCTTCTGCAGTCCATATCTTTAATTCTGGCGTATTAATATGCCCAAGGATTGCATGCAAGGTCGTAGTTTTACCCGAACCAGTTGGTCCAACAACAAGAAAGATACCATGCGGGCTTTTTACTAATTCTTTGGTTTCATGGAGATTCCTCTCCGACATATTAAGGCTATCCATTGGCATTGTTGCACTTGCTGCAAGAATACGCATCACCACACTTTCACCGTTAACTGTCGGCAATGTCGCAACACGTAATTCTAACGGTTGTCCTTTGCAGCGTATTGATAACTTACCGTCTTGTGGTTTACGTCGCTCAGAAATATCTAGACGCGCCATTACCTTAATTCGCGAAACAACTGCTCGAATATGTGACGATGGAACTGTTAAAGAATTACGGCAAACACCATCAACGCGTAAGCGAACCTTTGCAGCTACTTTGCCTTTACTCGGTTCAAGGTGGATATCGGATGCGCCTGCCTTATAAGCATCCAAAATAATACTGTTCACTAATTGAATGACCGTCGCTGCATTTTCATCAACGGCATCGATAATATCGTTTTCTTCTTCTTCCAAACCTTCGTCTTCAAGCCGCCCAACCAATTCATGTAGGTCAACATTGCTGCCACCGGCTTCTTGTCCAAGAAAACGTAAAATATCATCGGGCAAACCAACTCTAAATTGATAACTATCCGCCTTTAGGATGTTCTCAATATCCATAATCCGGTTACTGTCAGTTGGATTATCAACCAACACAACTATCTCATTGGCATCACCAACCACAGGCACCCACAGTTGTTTACGCAGATAGGCCTCATTTACGCCCTGTAACATATCAAGTGGGATCTCGATATTCGGGTCATAAGCCATATAAGGTACTTGGTAAAAACGTTCTAAGGATGTGCCCACTTCTATACTTGAAAGATTTTCTTCATGTACTAATAAATCAACGACCGATGTTTTTTCTTTTTCAGCACGCGCTGAATACTCATCAAGTTGTTTCTGAGAAATTCGCCCCGTTTGTACCAAGTGGTCAAATGGTCCTTTGGTTCCACCCAATTCATAACGAAATTTTTGTCCCAACAACATCGAGAAGCGCATGGCTTTTGCCATATCAGCATCATTAAAGCTACGGCCACTACGGTGATTCAATACTTGCATGACACCAAGCAATACCTTGTTATGCTTTATCGGGATCACCATCATTGAACGACTACGAAAACCACTTTTCATATCAAAGCTAGAATCAAATTGTAGTTCTGGATGAATAGACTTTAACTCGTCGGCTTCATACACATCGTGAATCCGAATTGGTTTCTGCGATAACGCGACATAACCCGCCACTGAGCTTGGCGACAAGGCAACTCGAATCTCTTTCGTTTCATCACCGCTTTTATATTCAGAAATAATTTCTTGGCTATGGCGTGAGCGACGATAAATAGTCACCCGTTCAGCATTCATTAATTCAAGCAAAGTAGTTTCAATCACCGGCATGATATCGCTAAACGATTCTGCCTCATGAATCTTCTGCATAACTTGATTCAATTTAGTCTGGAATTGTAATGAGCGTTTAAGATGTTCAACGCGTTCTGGCTTAGCGGCTTCACTCATGAATTATTCTACTTTTTACGTATTATGTTGGCTAAGTGTGGCACTATTTACCCAGCTTTCAATGTCAATGTGCCGTCATCGTGTGCAATAAATGCACTCAGCATAGTTAATCGGCATCTATACCTAATTCATTAAGACTTTCTTCAGCGATTTCTCTTACTTCGTCGTCACTATCCAATAATGCCTGCTTCAGAAAGATGAGTGCGGAGGGGTGCTGAACAAGTGATAGAACATGGCAAGCATCGATACGAGTGCTGGT
>Ga0316207_10001657_pt1 | contig 26166 bp, 15 predicted proteins | sample 6weekpyrite_MG_FD_204943 | JGI IMG/M metagenome (GOLD analysis project Ga0316207, IMG submission 204943) | Microbial mat bacterial communities from mineral coupon in-situ incubated in ocean water Damariscotta River, Maine, United States -... | ecosystem: Environmental > Aquatic > Marine >... | reverse complement strand
GTTATTTTAATTATGTGGCGCGCGATGTAAAGATATATCAAGCAAAATGCCTTACGTCAATAAAATTAATCTTTTACATAGGCTAGACTTATCCACATCAATATCAATATACTTTGATATACTACATATTCGATTAATAAATCTACAACTCAATAAAGTGTTCTTTTTGATTATCCAAGCAAAACATCAAATATATCATTTGGTTGTTTATATTTTATGCGTTATGTGTTTTGGCACATACTCTTCTCTGTACGCTGCAGAGAACACCAATTCACACCCATCCAGTGTCTATCAAGATAAAATGACCAATGGCAATCTAGGACCCAAAATGATCACATTACCGCCTGATCGCTTTAGGATGGGCGACATACAGGGCACAGGGAAAAGTTACGAACAACCCGTTCATACAGTAAATATTTCAAATCCCTTTGCTATATCAATATTTCCCGTTACATTTTCTGAATATGACGAATTTAGCAAAGCCACAGGCAGAACCATGGCAGATCAGTATAAATGGCCACGTGGCCAATACCCGGTTATCAATGTCAACTGGGATGACGCGAAAGCCTATGCTCGTTGGCTAAGTAAAGAGACCAATAAAAAATACCGACTACCCAGCGAAGCAGAGTGGGAATATGCGGCTCGAGCAGGCAGTACTGACCAGTACCCCTGGGGTGATAAGATAGGCATTAACAATGCACATTGCAATTCATGTGGAGAGACACCAAAAAAAAACCAAACCTCACCAGTAGGATATTACCCTGCAAACCAATGGGGGATTTACGACATGATTGGAAATGTATGGGAAATGACCGCGGATTGTTGGAATTATGATTATATTAACGCACCAAAAGATGGATCAGCATGGATTACTGGCGATTGCACGCGTTTAGTTTTACGTGGGGGTTCATGGGGCGATACGCCGAATGATTTGAGGTCTTCTACGAGATTACGTAGTTATGCAAAAGCACGCACAGTTAATATTGGGTTTAGATTAGTTAGTGAAAAATAATAACTTAATGACTTTGTAATTAGTTCGGTGTAATTGCTAGCTAAATATAATTTACCAAACGAGATTCGAACTTAATCATAAACTGGATCAGTCCGTTTTTCAGTTTCTTATCGGCATCGTCCATTTTGTTGAGGCCTCTTGAACTGCCTAGTAAACCACTTTTCTCACAGAATCATCCAATGGAAAGGGCTTTAGTTTTTTATAGCTTTTCGAATGAGACTTTTTAAAGACTCGATTGCATTCGTTGTGTAGATCGATTTGCATATATCTTGTGGTTAGTTATACTGAATAGCCATTGCGACTATTGGTATATACGATAAATGATGCTTGTTATAGCCGAGATGCGAATCTAATTCGGCATTTAGCGCTGTCTCGACTATCATCTTTTTCAGCATCTAACTAAAATTATTAAGATGTTCCTCGATTTTGATAATTTTTACAGCTTTACAAGCGAAGGCTTCAAGTGCTTTTCTACTCATATTGCTTATCTCCCTTTGAGAGCTAATGATAAGTAATTACACAAATTAATCGATAGTCTCAACCTAGTTTTTAAAAAACACCTTTCATTACTTCAGACAACTCCGACTCTACACCTTCAGAGTTAAAGGCAGAAATTGCAAAATAATATTCGCCCTTTTGGTTCGCTGTATAATCAAAATTAGTGATACCACCCAAATCGAAAATATTATCTAATCGATTTTTATACCTTCCAACATAAACTCTATAAGTAGAAACCTCAGAACTAATGTCCGCCGCCCATGATAAGTTAAAAACCTGGGTACAATTAGTTAAGCATTCTATATTTAACCGAACACTAGCTATAGAACGCTCTCCATCACTATCAATTAACTGATACACAAAACTATCTCGCCCAAAATAATCAATTTTTGGGGTATAAATCAGATCATTTTTATTCAATATTTCTAGCGTACCATTTACTGGAAATGACTGAATAGAAAGATTTACATTATCACCAAGGCCTTCATCATTTGAAATAACATTGATTACACTAGATAATCCTTGAGATACAACATATGAATCATCTCTAGCAAGTGGGCTATCATTCACACTATTTATATCCAGAATTACTTGCGCAGTAGATTCACCCCCTTTACCATCACTGATGGTATAACTAAAACCATCAACTCCACTATAATCCTGAAAAGGAATATATTTTAGTACGATATTGCTCACTAGCTCAACAACACCCGATTCTGCCTGGCTATATCCGACAATTTCTATTTTATCGCCATCCAGATCTATGTCATTAATCAGCAATCCATCCATTATTACAGTTTGATCTTCTAATATTGAAACTAAATCATCCGCCGCACTTGGAAGATGATTTACCTGATGATTTTGCTCAAATATCGTAACACTTGATATTTCAATTTGGTCTACTGTTGACAAGTTTGATTCAGAGCTAGTTTGAGGAAGATCAAGAATTTGCTCAAGCTCCGTAACACCCAAGCGATCTGAACTTACTTCTGGCAAGTTTAGTTCAGAACTGGTCCGAGAAAGGTCTGTCGCTGGCTCAAGCTCCGGAGTACCCAAAAGATCTGAACTTACCTCTAGTATATTTAATTCAGAACTGGCCTGAGAAAGATCTGTTGCTAGCTCAGGCTCCGGAACACTCAAAAGATCTGAACTTACCTCTTGCAAGTTTAATTCAGAACTGGTTCGAGAAAGATCTGTCGCTGACTCAAGCTCCGTAACACCCATGAGATCTGAACTTACCACTGGGATGTTAGATTCGGAAACTTTCGAAGGAATTTCTGTAACTTGATCAATGTCGATATTATCTGTGGCATCAGTTAAGTTCTCCATTGGCAAGCTAAATTGGGAATTTGCCGGAGGATCAACTAGTATTTGTTCAGAATCCGTCTTGTCTATATGCTCACTAGATTTCTCTATCGAAAAGTCAGCATCTGTTAATTGGTCATGTGTATCAGTATTTTCTTTACAAGCAACAAGTGAAAGAAATAAAACAAAATAAATTAAACGCACTAGCTAATAATCCCCGATGTAAACCCTCAAGAATTATTCTGTTAGCAAAGCTTATACCACAATTAAAACACACCTAAAACCGTAGGAGTAAGCTCCGATTCCACACCTTCCCCATTTATGGCTGATACCGCAAAATAATACTCGCCTTTGTTTTCCGCGAGATAGGCAAACCGCATCTCATTTCCTAACTTAAACACCGAATCAAGCTTATCAGCGCTACGACCTACATATACGTTATAACCTATTACATCAACACTTTTACTTTCATCCCAGTTTAGCTCAAACACGCTTGTACAATTATTTTCACAATCAATTTGTAATCGAACAGATGCGATTGAAGAGTCCCCATTTTCATCTACAATTTTATAGACAAATTCATCCTTTCCAAAATAGGCAATATTCGGTGTATAAGACACAAAACCATTATCCATCACAGAAACAACTCCGTTCTCCGCTTGAGATATTACCGAAATCTGTACCCCATCCCCGACACCTTCATCATTTTCAAGTATATTAATTATTTCCGTCTGGGATTGATTCAATATAAAGCTATCTGATTGAGCTACAGGCAAATCATTTATTGACTTAACATTAATACTTACTTTCCCTTCAACCTTCGCACCGTTCCCATCAGACACATTGTACATAAAGTATTCATTTCCATTAAAGTTCGGCTTTGGAGTATAACGTAAAACATTTCCCTCAAATCGCTCAATAAATCCACCTTCACTGCCTTGTGTAAAATCACTAATAGACAATATGTCACCATCTTCATCTATATCATTTTCCAGTAAGCCTGCTAAATAGAACGAAGAATCTTCGTCTATTACAACCGATTCTCCTAATACTATTGGCAAATTATTAATCACCTCAGTATCTACCACTATATTATGGATCGCTTCCCTCTCATCAGCTTCAATAACTTCTGTGATTTCTGTGATTTCTGTGATTTCTGTGATTTCTGTGATTTCTGTGATTTCGTTTGTTTTTTCATCAGAAAAAAGCAAATCATCAATATTTGAGATATTTTGATACTCAATTTCAACTATATATTCGTTAATCTGAGGAGCATTGGTATTTGATTCATCAGCGTTAAGATTCCCACTTGAACCATCAACTGGCATTTGACAGCCTACGAGAAACAATACAAAACTGCAGATAAAAATTACTCTAAACAACGACATGACCATTATTATTCACACACATAACATTAACCAACGATATTAGTGAGAAATATCGACATATCGCGCCAAACCGCAAGTAGACGCATCGAAAAAATGTATGAACTAGATCACATTTCTAAAAATAACGTAGAAAGGAAAAATTTAGAACTTGTTTAGAAAACAATATCGGGTGTGTAGGATAAACTTAATTCATATTGAAGAAAGGAATAATTAGAATGTATGACTAAGACTCATACCTAAACGTAAATAATTGTGATTCCACTTATCTGAATCATTTTTATAACTAATTACCGTACCCTGCTGTTTTACAGAAAAACCAACATTCGTTGTGGCCAATACCTGATATATCAAACCAGCCTCAAAGCCAGAGCCAAATCCTGTACCGGTATCATCATTTTCAGAAAAATCTACAGAAGAATATAAAACGCTAGCACCAACCCGCCCAATTGCAAACAACTTTGGCATTACTCGATGATATGCAGCAACACCCACACCTAAGCCATGAGTTAAATCAGTGAATGAACGCGTATTGTCAATTTCATTTTTATATTCAATCCTTATCAAACGATAGCCACTATATACCCGAATCCTAGGCATCAATTGATAAGCAACCACTACATCCGCATCTTGCCTACTTGCACTGGCATTTTCTGTATCTGCAAAAGTATGCTCCCCTACCACAATTCCACCTGACAAACTCCACTGACGATTTACCATCGTAGAACCACCTATACCATACAACAAGGCTGATGTTTTACCATTAATTCCAGAGTTCCAACTTTCATATTCCATGCGAGCATCAATTGCTGATTGAGCAGCTACCTGAGTGGAAATACTAAATATAGTTAGAAAAGATAAAAAACTAAAAACTTTCATGGCGTATTAAAAACGTAACGCGGGCATTAGTGAAGGTTCTTGATTATTATCCGACAAATTTCGAATAGCCTGAGTCGTTTTTTCAGCTTCTTTTATTTGACTTGGCTGAATATTTTTTCCAACAATTACCTCAACCGTATTTTCATCAATTGAAAGTCGAGCAAAAATAAACTCACCTAATTCATCTCCAGCACCTTGCAATACTCCTGACTCTGGGGTTTGCTCAACATTATTAGCAACTGCTTTAATCACATTTGTAGCAATTTCAGATAATGATATATACTTACTTTGATTAGTTCTCAACTCATTAATCAAAAAATAAGTAAAAGGTGAATGACCTGAGCCCCGATAGTCATCATCCACATATTCATTACCACCAGCAGCTAACACCTGAACACTTTTTTTACTTCCTACCTTCTGATAGTAACCATCATTTAATTCATATGCTGTTGGTCCACGATTTCCACCACGCAGCAATGAACCACTAAAACAGGAGTCAGAAATCAATAAAGTATGCTTTGTTTTTTCACCAATAATATTGATTTCATCCCTAATCGTGGAATTTCGAATAAACGTACTACTATCATATCCACGACCATCTGCTGGAATCCAGTAACCACGCTTCTGATTTTCTTCCAAATAGCCATGGCCAGCATAGTAAACCAATACACTATCATCAGGCTCAACACGATCAGATAATTTCTTTAACGTATCCAAGATTTGTTTACGATTAGCATCTCTTAATAGACTTACATCTTCAAAGCCATATTGGCTTGATAAAAGGTCTGCAATAGTCTCTGCATCTCGAACTGCTGTTTTTAGATCATGCCAGACACCTTTTTCATCAACGTACTGATTATTTCCGATAATAACTGCTCGATATTTACCCCTTAGGAATGAGCTATTATCAGCTTTCGCGGGTCCTGACCAATTCAATCCTCGTTTATTACTCTCACTTTCAGCATTGACATTTAAAGTGAAAATCAAGGTAATACAAATGATATATAGGGATTTAAAATTCATAATTAATTCGGCAACTATATTAATATTTTATTATATTTGATATTCATAATTTGTGCATAACGAATTGTATATAAACTATACATGGTTTAGAATCACTATCAAAGACTCTTAATAATACTAAGCATAGTCTATCGCATTTAATGGTTCGTAGGTGTAATCTCCTTAACACTTATGAAAAACACATATAATTATACTAAGATCGACAACATCAAAAAACTTGTAGGCACGCCATGTTTTTCTTTATGCACAAGATATCTACACTTTTAATCATCGTCGCTTCATTAATAGCTTGCGGTGGTGGAATTAATGATGTTGAAAATACTCATCCATCGCAATTTGCCCCAAAAACAGCGCCAGACGTTACCGTAAAACGTAATGAAAAAAACCAGTTAATTGTTGATTGGCATGAACAGCAAAATTCGCAAAAATATATCGTATATATTTCAGACACTGCAAATTTTGAGTCCAGTCAAACAACAATGGTTGAAGTTAACAAGCCACCATATATTGTCGATTCCCTTAACGGGGGCACAAGTTACCACATAAAAATCATACCTTCATGGGAAAATAAGATTGGGCCAGAATCCAGTGCAGTTGAACTTATAGCACCGCCTATACCACCAGGCGATATTTCAGTAGAAAATTTATCAACAATCACATGGGAAAATGACAGTCCGTCATTTAATGTTTACTGGTCAAAAAATCGAACATTCACTATTAGTCAAGCGGAGGGTTCTGCCAAAGGAATAACAATCCAGAGTTTTCAACCGAAAGTCGATGGTTATGAAGATGATGAGACAATTTACTTCATTGTTACCGCGGTAAACAATAATACGGAAAGCGAAATCTCAAATAAAGTAGAAATTCTTGCCTCTAACATATTAAACAGAACCCTATCCGCACCGACTAACCCGAAAATTATTGTCACAGACGGTTCGTTTACCATGGATTGGAGTCAAGTCACCAATGCGAACAAGTATTCGGTCTATATGGCGCAAGATTCCGGTGTGACTCAAGAAAACGCCGGTACTCTTACGGGCGGTATGATTCATACCAATGTGGAATCATCTTTCGGGCATAGCCTGACAAATGGAAGTCGTTTTTATCTGGTTGTTACCGCCAATAATGATAACGAAGAAAGTGTCGAATCAACTAAACTTTCAGTAAAACCAAAAGCAACAGGCGAGGATATACCCGATGAAGTCTCCATAACAGCTGATAAGGATCATGTCACGATTAGTTGGAAAGCCGTCGAAAATGCAACGTCTTACAATGTGTATTGGTCTAACTCTCCTAATCTCACTGCGCAATCAGGTAAACTCGTCCCCGGCGGTAGTGACACCACAAGTACCAATATTACTCACACTGGCTTACAAAATGGCTTAATGTACTATTATATTGTCACCGCAATTTTTAATAATGGTGAAGGCGAAGAATCTGCCGAAGTTGGTGCTGTTCCCTACGGCCAACTTCCTCCACCATCTGGCATTACCACACAAGAAACCAATAAACAGATTACCATTCACTGGCCGGAAGTTCCCGGTGCTGTGAAGTATCATTTGTATATGGCTTTCGAAGACAGCATTAACAAAAACAATGTCAATTCACTCGATGGCTCGATGAAACATACAGATATTATAAGTAGCCCGTTTGTTCACCACGGTTTGGTAAACAATTCTGTCTATTATATGCGACTGACTGCAATAGATCAGTTCGGCGAAGTAGGGGCTGAATCTGAAGTATTTAGTGCAACACCTCACCAAACACCTGGTGGACCAGAAATTGCCAATCCTATAGCTGATCAAAAAACAAATGAAGATGAACTATACAACTTCCAGTTTTTCGACTCAACATTCTTGGATCCTGATGGTGATGAGTTAACTTACACTGCAAATGAACACGGTACAAATAGCCTACCCGATTGGCTTAGCTTTGATCCCATCTCGCGTACGTTTAGTGGCACTCCGGAAAATGTCAATGTTGGTATATTAGAAATTGAAATTATAACGTCAGATGACAGCAATTCGGCCACTGATACTTTTATTCTAGAAGTTGTCAATACCAATGATGCTCCGACATTGAATAAATCTATTACTTCGCAAACTGTATTTGCGGGAAATGTTTTAATTTTTGAAATCAGCGAAGATACATTTATTGATGAAGATATTGGAGACACCCTTACGTTTGGCGCTAAAATTGGTGGGGCCGATCTACCTGACTGGATTATTTTCGATAGCTCCACTCGTAAATTTACATTTTCTCCACGAATATCAGATGTTGGCGTGACATTAGCAATTGATGTGACAGCGATTGATGAAAATAGTGAAAGTATTTCTACTTCTTTTGAGCTTAGAATTATTGAGTCTCGATCCACACCTTTTGCGACAGATGATACCCCAAAAGGAGTCAATGAAAATGAAACAATTATAATCGATGTATTAAAAAATGATGTACTGGCGAATACAGGAGCACCAATAGCTCTAAATAAAGTCACTGTTATCGACGGTAGCTCTTTCGGTATCACTACCGAAATAACCACAGATGGTACAATTTTATATAAACATAATGGTACTGAAAATTTTACTGATAGCTTTACTTATACGATAGAAGATGAAGATGGTATTGTCTCCAATGTAGCAACAGTTAATATTAATATAATCCCAGTAAATGACCCTCCAGTAATCACTGGAACACCTAATACTTCTGTAGAGGTGGGTTCATCATATAGCTTTATACCTACTGTTAAAGATCCTGATAATTCTCCATCAGAATTAACTTTCAGTATCAACAAACAACCAGATTGGACATCGTTTAATGAAGACACCGGCGAATTGTCTGGCACAGCTCCAGCTAGCGCCTATGGGATAACAATCTCTGATATTAAAATCAGTGTAACTGATGGAAGTTTGTCAGATACTCTTCTTCCTGCATTTGATATTACGGTAACTGGCACTCCACCTGTTGCAAACAATGATTCCGTTGAAATAATTTCTGCTGGAAATTCTACAATAATTGATGTTATTAATAATGATGAAGCCGTAGAAGGGGCGTTAAATTTATCATCAATAGTAATCACTTCCAACGGGAGTAAGGGAATCGCAACTCCTAACACCGATGGCACAATTACTTATCAAAGCAATGTAATTACGAGTGCTAATGATAGCTTCACATACACTGTTGAAAATAGCTCCGGACTAAAATCCAATGAAGCGACAGTAAATATCACTGTTACACCATGGCTCTCAGAGGATATTGGTGACGTAGGATTAACTGGCAGCTTTGTCCAAACATCAGATACATCATTCGAGGTTAGCGGAAGTGGAACCGACATTTGGGGCACAGCCGATGCGTTTCATTACGCCTACAAATCCATAAGCGGTGATATTGACATGATAATTCAGGTTACAGGTATCATTAACCCATTAAAATGGACAAAAGCAGCTTTAATGGTTCGTGAATCTCTAAACCCAGACGCCAAGCATGTGAGTCTAATAGTCACTGATATTACCCAAATTCCTCAACATAGTCGTGGAGTCCATCTCCAGAGTCGACAAAAAGATAGTGAATTAACCATTGATTATACAAATAGATTAAATAACACAGATATTCCTCGCTACATTAGGTTGATACGAAGAGGAAATACATTTGACACCTTCGAGTCTTCTAATGGCGAATCTTGGCAGCTAGTTGGAACAACTTATACACCAATGAATACTGATGTATTGGTTGGAATGGCCATAACATCACACACAGATGGAATACTAAGCACTGCAATATTTGACAACTTGAAACTATTAAATAAAACAATAAATCTACCTACGCCAAGCGTCAAGTCGATTTCATCTTTTCCTTTTACGATTACTGAACAATTTTCCAACTCAGATACTCAATACTATCAAATAAATGGTTTAACGGCAGGCAACACATATACTGTTTACATTAATTCAGACGATGGTGATGATATTAATTTAATGGTATATGGAGATAATTTTAACAACCTTGAATGCCATTCGTTTCAATCGGCAGTAAGTTATGATGCCTGTTTAGCAACAGCTAATGACTCAGGGGAATTATACATACGAGTAGATGGAACATATGCAAATCAAGCGCAAGGTAAAAGCTTCACGCTTAGCCTTACACAGTGGTCAGGACAAGATATAGGAACATCCACATTAGGCGGACACGAAGAAATACATGCAGAATACCCTTCGTTAGATGGAATTACCGGTAGTCAACCTGCAAATGATGGTTACTCAGTAACGGGTTCGGGAAAAGATATATTCGGCACATCGGATGGATTTCATTTCTTCTCCCAACCAATAACAGGCGACGCAGAAATAATTGCTCGTGTTTCCAGTCAAATAAATACTGATGATTGGGCAAAAGCAGGTGTGATGATTCGTGAAATAAATAGTGCAAGCTCAAAATTTGTCGATGTAGTCGTTACCCCTGCAAATGGCGTTCGTTTCCAAAGTAGAATAATTTCTGATACAGGTTCTGTAAATCATAACAACACTCGAACTAATGGAATATCTGTTCCCCGCTGGGTCAGATTGGTACGCCGTGGAGACACATTTGATGCCTATGAATCATCAGATAACATCAATTGGTTATTTATAGGGTCTACTTACGTACCTATGAGCCCAGAGGTAAATATTGGATTAGCCGTCACTGCACACGATTTAGCAGATACTACGTTAAGTACTGCATTGTTTGAAAATGTGAAAGTATTTAACAAAAGTGGCTTCGCACCGAATGTAAATTCATTTGCTGGGCTTATCAGCTCCCAATCATTTAACGTTGATACGACTGACATATTTGTTAAAATAACAGACTTAAATCCCACAACATCGCATTCAGTGACTATGAATAATCTTACTGACGATGCAGATCTATATGTTTATTCATCATCTGAATTTTCAAATTTACTGTGCCCTGTTGTAACAAGTGTCAATCCTGACAATGAAACAGGCACCACCATAGAAACATGCACAATAAATTCGAATATTGATGGAGAATTATTTATCAGAATTAATGGCTCATATACAACATCAGGCACAACTTTTGATTTAACCGTATCTCAACCTTAAGCTTAATAATGATTACATTATTTCTTACTGGTAAAAAAATCCAGATGACCTGTACCGTAGTCATCTGGATTTTTTTATATCAATAAATTAAACAATTCATAAACGATACTTTATATATTAAAATACTCCTGAAACTACTCCTGTAAGATCAGATTCTATATTTTGATCATTGACTGCAGACACAGCAAAAAAGTATTCACCTTTAGCGTCCACAAAATGATCGTAATTAGTTACATTAGCAAGCTCGACTACCTGATCAAGATTATCCACTTCAACACCATAATAAACTTTATATGCGGTAATATTTACACTAGTACTTGGCTCCCAGGATAGTGCAAACACCCGGTTACAATTAGCCACACAATTAACATCCAAAACAGCTGTGGCAACAGATTGTTCATCATCTTTATCCGTTACTTGATATACAAAACTATCTGTCCCAAAATAATCTACTTCAGGCGTATAAATAACTTTTCCGTCAGCTGTCACTTCAACATCACCATTTTTCGGAAGTGCGACAATTGAAATTTTAACATCTTCACTTACACCCCGATCATTAGCAAGAACATTAATTTCCTTCGCTTGCCCTTGATTAACAAGAAATGTGTCAACTTTTGCTACGGGCACATCGTTGACCTCAGTCACCACTATCGTTACTGTACCAAAAGCCTCTCCCCCTCTACCGTCAGATACTAAATATCTAAAACTATCAGTACCAGAAAAATCTGCAGTTGGTACGTAACGTAATACGTTTTCACTCACTAATTCAACCAAACCATTTTCACTTTGTTCAAAGCTTTCAATCTGTAAATTATCTGCATCTATATCCGCATCGTTTTCTAGCAAGTTATTTAACAAAATATATTCATCTTCTAACACTGTCACAACTTCACTCAAGACCTGAGGGTCATCATTCACTTCCTGGACTTGAAGATTAACTGTTGCGGATATAAGACCTCCTTTCCCATCTGTAACTTTATAAGTAAAGGAATCTGCTCCATGGTAATTTGATACTGGAGTATATTTTAAAGTGTTTTCATTAAGCAACTCAACAACACCACCCTGTATTCCCTGACTAAAACCCTGAATGGCAAGTCGATCTCCATCCTCATCATAATCATTTGCAATCAAGCCCATCAATAATACAGATTCATCCTCTGGAAGAATAATATCCTCACCAGTTACTTGAGGCATATCATTAATAGCATCAACAACAACATTAACTGTCGCTGTCGCACTACCGCCTCGACCATCGGAAACAACATATGAAAAACTATCTGATCCGTTAAAATTTTTGGCAGGCGTGTACTTAAGTACATTAGCACTTATCAACACTATTGAACCGCCTTGCATACTACGCTGGCTAAAATCTAAAATATTTATATCATCTGCATCTTGATCAGAATCATTAGCAAGTAAATCGCTTAAGATAATTTCCTGATCTTCTAGAATAACAATATTTTCACCGATGACATTTGGAACATTATTCACGACAACATTTAAATCAACATCATTTTCCTCAGGAGCACTTGAGTCAGTCCCATCCACATCAGATAATGAATCTACAATAATATTTTCATCTGTTGTGACAATATTATTTAGCTCTTCTTCGGCATTCATTTCGTTATTATCACTTAATTCCTGATCAGAAATATCTTCTAACTGTTGATATTCCGTTCCCCCTGCAAATCCGTCATTGCTGCTTCCATAAGTTTGTGTTGATGAATCAGTATCCGAGGATTTACACCCAACCAAAACTACTACCAGAATTGCGACACCCAATAATCTTATATCTCTAACGCCCATACTTTGTTCCTCATTACAACTAAGGAACTAATCGGCGCTAACAAAATTTGAATCTTGTGTGAAATCACGAAAGAAATTTGACTGGGTTCACACTATAAAAAATATCTTAATTTATCTCACGAATCACACATTTGAGAATAAAATAGTATATAAAAAACAACAACTTATATGATTTTCAAATATTATCCATAAGATAAAAAAAGGGGTGATATAAATTCTTACATCTAGCAAATAATATAATTATCAAATCATTAATATATAAACTAAATAATTAATGCTAAATTATCAAAACACTTATGATACCCAGTGCTTGAAGAGCGAACAATGAGACCTCAATCACAAAACCTGAACCCCACGACATAATCGTCCACACCAAGAAATTCGCTCAATTAACATTCCAAACTAATATTTCTAAGTTCTTTGATGAAATAATCTATCCATTTGATTATATTATTACTTATTCATAACATGTCCCGTATTTCACCAAGTAGGCAACTGAGGTACAATTATGGAATTCAAAAGTGAACTGTGCAAAATGGACCAAATACCCTGAAAGACACAACATTATTATCAATTAACAATTACTACTATCGTCGCGGTGGTGCTGAATTTGTGTTTTTTGAGCAAAATCGATTGATGGAAGAAACTGGATGGCAAGTTATACCTTTTGCTATGCAGCATCCTGATAATTTGGATAGCCAATGGTCCGAATACTTTATCGATGAAATTGAGTTTGGAGCTGACTATTCTGTGTGGGAAAAGCTCATTCGCATACCTAAAATCATATATTCATTTGAAGCTCAACGTAACTTAGAATCATTAATTAATAAAACTAAGCCAAATATCTGTCATGCACATAATATATATCACCATATATCACCATCTATTTTTAAAATTCTAAAAAAACATAATATACCTACGGTATTAACGCTTCACGACCTCAAATTAGCCTGTCCCGCATACAAGATGCTCACGCATGATGGAATATGCGAGAGATGTAATGAGGGCACTTTATTAAATGTAGTAAAGCATAAATGCGTCAAGAACTCGGCAGCGGTAAGTTCGATTGCTTTTTTAGAAACAGCGCTTCACCGAGCATTGGGAAGTTACGTAAATAATGTCAATCGTTTCATTGTCCCTAGTCGTTTTTATCTTGAAAAATTTGTCGAGTGGGGCTTTAAACGAGATCAATTTGTTTATATTCCAAACTTTCTGGATATTGATAAATACAAACCTAACTTCTCTGTAGGCTCTAAGTTTTTATATTTCGGTCGATTAGGTCATGAAAAAGGATTAACGACACTGGTGAAAGCTGCAGCTATCGCAAAAGTATCACTGGTATTTGCGGGTATGGGCCCCGAAGAAAAGTCCTTACAAAGTCTGGCTAATGACCTGAATGTAGATATCGAGTTCCTAGGCTTCCTAAACGGAGATAATTTATATTCTGTCATACGCTCTTCTAAGTGCGTGGTTCTACCTTCAGAATGGTACGAAAATGCTCCAATTTCACTAATGGAAGCTTATGCTCTAGGAAAACCTGTAATTGGTGCCAATATTGGCGGAATTCAGGAGCTAGTAAAGGACGAAGTAACCGGATTTGGCTTTGAAAGTGGCTCAATAAAAAGCTTGGCTAATGCACTAACGTATATTAATGAAAAGCCTGACTCGCAAATTGAAGATATGGGTAAAGCTGGCCGCAAATGGATTGAAACAGAATTCACAGCAAATTTGTTCCGTAGTAAACTACTAGATCTATATAGTGAACTGGGTGGGATGTCAAAATAGCTTGTACAAATTCGCAAAACACCAAGAACAATATTTTGGATCTAAAATGAAAGTAATGGTTATTGGACTTAGAGGTATCCCCAGCATACAAGGTGGTGTGGAAACTCATGTAGAACATCTTTACCCATTACTTGTTAAACTTGGCTGTGATATTGAAGTAATTGCTCGGTCTGGTTCAATTCCTAAAAATAACCCTAACCTCTGGGAAGGTATAAAAATTCGACGACTGTGGTCACCAAAAACAACCGGTGTAGAAAGTTTTGTTCATACCTTTCTCGCTGTGCTCTACGCTGCAATAAAACGCCCTGACATTCTACACATACACGCCATAGGTCCGGCTATTATGACGCCGCTTGCTAGAATATTTGGTTTAACAGTCGTTGTAACCCATCATGGCCCAGATTATGACCGGGAAAAATGGGGAGCTGGCGCTAAAAAAATATTGTACATGGGTGAAAAATGGGGAATGAAATGGTCTAATCAAAGAATTGTCATTTCTAAAGTCATCCAGAAACTAGTTGTTGATAAATATAATAAAGAGTCAGTACTAATTCCCAATGGCGTTTCTGTAAATAAAATTCCTAGTACATACTCGTCTTTAGACAAATTTGACCTTACTGCTGGAAAATACGCCATACAAGTCAGTCGCCTCGTTCCCGAAAAACGCCAACTTGACCTCATTCAAGCGTTTATACAATCTGAAATGCCTGAATGGAAACTTGTACTAGTAGGTCAGCTTAAACCTACGGAAAGTTACACTCAACAACTATTGTCAGAAATAAAAGATAAAAAAAATATTGTACTCACTGACTTTCAAAGTGGCGTGGCATTAAAAGAACTGCTTGCTCATGCGGGTATCTTTGTTTTACCTTCTTCCCACGAGGGATTGCCAATTGCCATGTTGGAAGCACTTAGCTTTGGTCTACGCGTTATCGCAAGCGACATACCCGCAAATCTTGAAGTTGAATTACCAGAAGATCAGTATTTTTCACTTGGAGATATTAAACAACTAGCAGAATTGTTACAACATTTTGCAAATAAACCACTCACTTCAAATGACAAACAAATAATTCGTGACTGGGTTGAGAAACGATATAATTGGCGGACTATTTCCAAACAAACGCTTTCGGTTTATCAGAATGCAATCGACAAATAACTAGTAGTTAAATTGCCTGACTCTATATAGATCAGAAATCGCTTGAAAAAAAGCCCAATATTTTATATAGCAACTTTTTTATTAAATCACCAATACAATACCATTGAACAAATGACAAAGAGAGAGCTCTAGAGATAAATCAATATGAAATATAATATAAAATGGCTCACTCCTGACCGGTTTGACTGCAAACCAGATAAAAGCACCTGGATAGAAATGACAAAATCATTAATCAATTATGGTCACAATGTCACTATACTCGCCAGTAATAAAGACAAAAACACAATCAACCAACAAAATACCAAACAAAATATAGCATATGTAAACTCCTTAGATTTTCCATTTATATTTAGACTTTCTGTATTAGTGAACATGTTTTTCTGGCTAAAAAAACATGCATCAACCAATGATATAATTATAATTAATCAAGATGCCCTACTGTTAATACCATTCTTAAAAGTTATTGGGATTAATAAAATTCATCTTGACATTAGAACCCTCCCTGTCGACACACATACAGTTAAAGATCGGCTCGATAAGCTGCTATATTGGCATATACCACTGAAACTATTTGCTAGATCTACCCAAGGTTATTCTTTTATCACAGAAAGGTTAAAACAAGAACTTGACAAACAATATGACATGAGAGTTAAACATTACACGATTTGGCAATCAGGAGTAAGTACAAACACTTTTTACCCAAAAGATCTGAACGCTAACAAGTCAGATCGTTTCCAACTTTTTTATCATGGAACAATTAGTACCAATCGTGGAATCGGTATCGTGATAGAAGCTATAGCCTTATTAGACAAAAGTATCCCGATTGAATTTGTAATAATAGGAACCGGTAGTGGATTAGAAGAACTAAAAACACTAACCAAAAATTTAAATCTTAATGATCAAGTTATTTTTCAAGGATTTATGCCATACGAAAACATGTCTGAAGAAATTAGTAAGGCAGATATTTGCATATGTCCTCTTACCGACCGGTTAGAGTGGAACGTTTCAAGTCCAATTAAAGTATTTGAATATATGGCATGCGGCAAGCCAATGATATTAACACCCATCCCTGCACATAAAGATGTAGTTAGCAAGGTACCTTATGTTATTTGGACAGATGGATTCAAACCAGAAGACTTTAAAAATGCCATAATTAAAGCAATTAATAGCCAAGATAAGTTAAGAGAAAGCTCAAAAACAGCCCCAGAATTTGTCAAAACACATTACGAATGGAAACATCAAGCCAAAAAACTAGAACTATATTTTAGCGAAACTTTCGAGTAAAAAACCATATTATAAATATTAAAAAAAATAAGGTGCTTATTGCTCGAATCTATCTCCATTAAGCAATAGCATTCATTAAAAAGCCCTAAAAAGCCTTCAGTGAATATAACCTACCAAACCAGCCGAGTGCATCGGTTTAGTCGGCTAGAAAAGTTATTATTTTACCGCAGCAATAACACACCTAAAACCTTCCTCAACTTTGCCATATCCCTACAAAACAGCATAATTATACAAACAAATTTACCAGTTTCCACATGCCCTCAATTATAAAAGAATGCAAACCAACGTAAACCTATGATTGAGGTAAATTTTTTACCGTTAACGAAAAGCCTAATGGCGGACTTGGTTTTTCGAGTGGTACAGCAATATCAATTTCAATACCTGCAATTTCTGGCTTATTATCTAAATTTCCAGTAGTACCAGGATTAAGCGCTATACTTAGCACTCCGTCGGTTACAGTAACTGATCGCTTTGTATATCTTATCGCTGTATTGGCCCCACCGCCTACAGAACATATGTCATACTCATCTTCTTCTAATCTTCCTTCAATAGTGATATCAAAGCGCCTTTCTCCACCTAGGCATGTACCTGCTTCATCACCCCAATATGCTTCACTAAAAAGCAAAGTTGTATCATAAGTACCATTTTCAATTGGAAAATCCCACGTCATTACACAATCACAACCACGTGATGATTGATACACGGCATCATCTGTTGTTCCACTTATTGGCGTTAAAGAAAGATTAGTATAAACATTCCATGGTTCATCAAAGTTACTATAGTCTTCTTTACGATAAGTCTTACCTAGGACTAATTGGCCTGTATCACCAACATTCATATAAAATGGGAGCAAACTTTCATTTGATGGTGGCTGAGGAGTTGATCCAACCTCCACTGCCCCCATATCTGGAGTTACAACATGTCTAACACTGTAAAGATGATCTAACTCTAACAAACTCATATCAAACACAGATGCTGATTCATTTACCATGGGAAAGTCAGCTGTATTGAATGCCGCATATGCCATCGCATTACCTGCATCCTCAGCAATACTACCAGGCTGTGGCTCAAAGTCATTAACCGTTGGCTTATTTATATAACTAAATGCTCGAATTTCATCGAGTTCTGCCCTTAGCTTAGGATCTCCATTTACATCGCCTTCACCATTACAATCGACATTGCTTGGAGCCATAGGCCAAGAGTTATGATGAAGAGTTATATCAGGATCTTTTGGTATGGCACAGCCGTCAATATCCTTATTAATATCCCAAAAGATATTATTCGCTATTTCCCAATTTAAAAATTTTGAAGAGGATTCTGTAAAGTACACTCCATAATTAGAGTTAACACAAGTATTACCAATAATCTTTCCACTACTTGTCTTACCTGCCGCTATTGGCTCCTTCCAAATATCAGCAAAAATACAGTGCGATACTCCCGCTATTATATTATTTCTTATTATATTATTTGAATTGCTGTACATTTTTGCTGGTTGTGATTCAACGGTTGACGCAATTCCAGGGCCTACACCAAAGTCATTATAAACACCTTTACCAAGAATAATATTATTTTCAATAATGTTATTTGCAGCATTATCAATATAAATATGAGGATTATTAGCATGAGCAATGAGATTTTCTCTCACAATGTTGAAATTCGCATTTTGAAGTAAATCTATACCCTCACCATATAGATCATGTAACGAATTATTTTCTATGAGACCATAATTTGATCCTTGTAAACCCATGCATGGAGGATGGTTATGATATGGCATAATACCATCAGCTTTACTCCAATTACATCTTGACGCTACATTATTCCTCACGATCACATAGTCAGAACCAGAATAGAAAAAATAAGACGCCCCTACAGTATGGTCTACTTCATTATTCTCAATGATATTATGTACATTACCACCGCCCCCTATAGTGATTCCAAAGGCACTGGAGTCTTTAACATCGAAATTTTGAATTGTGACATATGAGCCCTTTATTACAGTAATTAGGCCTAGGTATATCTGGTTAGGAGAATTACCAATATTAGTAGCATTCTTATAATCACCTACAAGAGTTGGTTTACTAAAACCTGAAGGAACACCAACTACTTCCTTACCAGCACTCATGTGATAAGCACCAATAACTGCTCGGTCTTCTGCGGTGCCAGACCAATTAATCTGAATATTTTGCCGATCCCATCTGCTACCAACTTTGAAATAAACATCATCTCCCACATTAAATGGGTGGCGGTTTACTTTAAAAATTGTTGCCCATGCTGTGGCATCACTCAATCCATCCGCATTATCATCGCCGCCATTTTTAACATAATAACTTTGTGCATATGCGCTAGTTGTACTGAGTACAATTAAAAATATTGTGGTAAGGATTTTGTATCGCATTTCTGTTACCTACTATAAAGAATAATTTATATCTATTTGTGACCTTTTTTACTACTATTTCAAAATTGTCCCTAAACCAAACCCTAGACTTTGTTCGCAATTAATAGTACGTTTTAAAAAGGTCTATCTGTAAGTGTGCTTCGGTAAATTCATTCAATTTGTTTGTGTCACACTTCACATAAATTAACTTATTCATAAAAAATCACGCTATCTAACTTAACGGCTAAAATCAGGTGGCGTTTAATATTTTAATAATCTACCTTATCAGATTAATTATATACTGTAGCTGTACACGCTTAATTTAATCATAAAAAATCATGAATAAATCTCTAAAATAGATAACTCAGTCATACTCCACAACTCTTTGAATTTAATCAGTATTTGACTAATATTGATTAAATTTAACTGATCGACGTATTTAAAAAATATTATCCTTTGAAAAATTTGTTTTCTATGTAAAAAACAGCACCAATTACCATTTATGCTAAGTTATTAATTTATATGCAGATTATTTCAAATAATCTCTCTCCCAGGCAATAAAGCACGAAGTAAGCCAATTAAGATAAGCCTTGATATATAGCATATTCAGTAAAATTTGGTATTGATATAACGCCAACTTTATCAGCTTTTAACAACAAAAATTAAGCCTAGAATTATAACTAACTGATTATATTGATGTTTCAACTGTCTCAAGAAAGTTACAAATCCATAATTAGCCATGGGCTATTTGTAACACTATAGGTGTCATTTTAGTTTTATTACAAAATATACATGATAAAGCACATCTACATCATTTCAATCCCGAATTCCATATAATGGCATCAAGTATAAATACGCCAAACTGAAATCAACTTAATTTCACTCAATATTACCAGGTTGGGTACAAATGGGCGAAGGGATAGATAATTAGAAACTTTTACTAACTATCATTTTTGACCTCCCAAATTCATTGAAGAATCTCTAATAAAAATGATAGTAAATCAAGAAGCAATATAAATGATCACTAACGGTAATACTGCATTGCATGCAGGAAGAGATGCAATAATAGCTTGAAAGGGAATGCGCAACTAGAGATTTATTCAATGTCTAAAAATATTATAAAAATTATCTAAACCAACAGTAATAACAAATGCTGAAAAACTCTAGCCATTTACACCTAAAAAATATCACCGACATATCTACCTGTACCAAATTAATCCGACGTTAAAACCAATATTAATTTAGTTAGCAAGTCCATCACATTCACCGCTCCATATAAAAATATTTTTCAAAAAAATAAAATGGCATAAAATGCCTTTGTACTATGCATACCAAAAAATCTATCGTTTACTTTCACTCTCACTAATAACACTTTCATAAAGATGTATTATTTTTTTATTTAAAGCTTCTATGGAATATTCATTTACAGCCCGTTCGCGACCAATAATTCCCATACGCTTTCGTAATTCGGGATTCTCCATAAGATATATTAACGCATCAGCCAATTCTTCGACATACGTAGAATAGTTTTGTACATCTATCTTAATTCCACAGTCGTTAGTCACTGAAATGGATGGCCCGCCATAATTTGATGTGATTATCGGAAGACCACAAGCCATCGCTTCTAAAATTGCTATGCCACCAGGTTCTCTCAACGTTGGAAGACAATAGATATCACTAGTTTGGTATTTGTGTAATAATTCCTTTTGAGAAAGATTTCCTATCAATCTTGCATACCCTTCTAAATTGTCATCTTGAATTTTCTGTTCAAGACGTTCACGCAACAATCCAAATCCGGCAAACTCTACCACAAAACCGCTAATTCCACGTTTTACGCACAATTTCACAGCATCTAACAACAACAAAGGACCTTTGTTACTAATAAATCTACCAGTAAATAACACCCGCACTTTATCAGTGTTATGATCATTATTCCCTGGAGTGAAATAATCTATATCCACTAGGGCATCTGGAATACGATAGCATTTATCTCTGGACTGCTCTGGAACAACATCTTCACTCAAACTCAATCCCAAAACAATTCTATTGGCTTTCGTAAGGTACTTCTTCAATCCTAAATCCCAACGCAAACTCCACCAATAAAACTTATCCCTTAAAAAAGTCTTAATCAGCTGACCACGAAAAGCATCTCTAAAACCAGCAGGAGTTGGAAGCCCTCCACCTAATGGCCCAACAACCAGCGGTATACCCAATTTATAGAGATCATTATGCGAATGAATACCTGCTGGCGTCACACAATGGATTAAACTATAGTCCTGCAAATCCATGTTCTTTAAATTCTTTTTAACTTTCTTAAAAAATAATTTAGTTGCGATATTAACTAATCCCGTTTTCATTCCAATAGCGCGCCACGGGGCAATACCTTCAATATAGTGAAAATTGGTATTGTTATATTTTTTTGTAAGTATTCCTTCTTTATTAATAGCGTCTGTAAAAACATCTACAGAATAATATTTTGTAAGAATTTCCAACCAAGTATTTGCATATCCATCTTCTGTGCCCCACCTAGGATCTAGGGAATAAGCAACCAATACAACTTTCTTCATTATTGCCTCTATTATCTTTAAATTCTACTACCAAAATAAAACTGAAAATATATTTGCGGATTTATTGGCTCACTATTCTTTAACAAGCAGCCAACTCAATAAGGAAGTATTGATATTTTCACCTTAAGAATGATAGAACATATTTCCGACTGTCATATAAGAGAATTAACACTAATTTAAATTCGTTTATCAAAATAATACACCTAATTGGCTTCTGCACATTTAAAGTGCAACCGTATATAGATTGTTTTTTGAGCTATCAAAAGTCTAACCTAAAATGGTCGCCTACAACTCAATATAAGTACCAGTGATGTACCTAAATAAGCCACGACCACTTAACCATCAAAAATTTATAATTACTTGGGAGGATATTTTTATAAAACACACGCCTTGTTCAAGTTTTCAAATGTGGTTTTTAAAACAATAATCAGTTAATATATCAACTAATAAGCACTTTTTCGAGAGCTAAAAATATGGCCCGATTGATATTTAGTAGAGAGAAATATATTTCAAAGCTAGTTGTCGGTAAGAAAGTACTTGATGTCGGCTGCGTGAACCATTCCTTGATGACTAGAAATCCTGAAAAGTGGCTGCATGGTGAATTAAAAAAATCCGCAGGATCACTCACCGGACTTGATTATGTCGATGAGGAAGTCAAACAACTTCAACAAGAAGGGTTTGATGTTGTATGCGCTGATGCAACATCATTTGATATAGGTCAGCAATTTGATTTCATTATAGCCGGCGATATATTGGAACACCTCGTACGGCCTGGTGACTTCCTCGATAGCTGTCGTCGCCACCTAAAATCAGATGGACAATTAATTTTAACTACCCCTAATGCTAACTGTACCCTCTTTTTTGTTGAAAACCTTATTCTTGGACATGAGCTAGACAATAATGACCATGTTTGCATCTATACACCACAGACAATAAATAAGTTGTTAGAAAAATGTGGTTGGAATACCGATAAGTTCGTTTTTGAATCCAGACTGCTTGCATATTATAAAAAAACTGTTCCTGGAAAAATCGCTGCATATAGCATGTGGATTTTTAACACATTATCCGGTTATATACGACCAAGCTTAAGTAGGCATTTTATTACCATTGCCTCCCCAAATAAAATCAAGATCAAGAATTAGTTATTATATTAACTTTAACTGTTGATTTAATGCTTACAAAATTAAGAATAAGTAATGTGTATTTACCAACAACACCAACGCAATTTAGCATTTAGATAACACTAGCGATTACAGCGCATCATTATTATCAAATAAAGTCAAAATATATGGAATTCAAAATATCATGAATGTAATTCTTGGCATGGCTACAAATCTAGATCGCCGTGATGTGAATATATTTATTCAGTCAGCTAGAAAACATATGAAAGCAAAAGATACGAGAATAGTAATCTGGGTGAACGAGAGCGACCTAAGAAAATACGACAAAGACAAGTTCGTTGACGTTCAATTTATTGCACTCAAAGGAATAAAATTAAGCACATCTGGCAATAAATGGCTTAACAAAATCAATCGAGACGTAAAATCACTTTTTTTTTATAATATTAACAAACTCTTCAATCCCAAAAGTAAAATTATACAATCACTAAAAAAATGGACAAACCCAGCTATTTCTCGGTTTATCTATTTTCAAGAATACCTAAAAGAACATCCTGAAATTCAGATGGCTTTCTTAACCGATGTAAGAGATGTAGTATTTCAAGACGATATTTTTTCTAGAAAGTTAAAAGAAGATATGCTTTATGCCGCTTTAGAGCCAAGTATTGTTAAGCATAATGAAAAAGTATGGCGATGGTGCAGGACATTTCTTCCAGCTTCACGATTAAAAAATATTAGTGAACAGGATGTACATTGTGTGGGCACTGTTCTAGGTTATAGAGCACCAATTCTAGAATTTCTCAACTTTTATACCAATGAATTATCTCAAAGAAAATTGATAACCTGGGGTATAGATACCGCCATTTTTTTAGATTACTTATACAATAAATTAGGTCGAACCTCTTTCGTTTCTATGAACAATTCCGAAGGCAACCTCGTCGCCACAACAGCCAACTATATTCATGATTATCCACAATTAAATTCCACAGGCGAATTATTTGCATGTTTACATATGTACGACCGCAACCCTGAGGTTCTGACAAAAGTTAGAAAAATTTTTGCCGATAATACTAATGAGTAGTAATTAGCAGTGAATTCACTACAATAACCAGACATAAAAATGAGTATTTACTTTAATATCAATAATCTAGAATTATATTGAAGGCAACAATTAAGGTAGCGTAAAGTTGGAAGAGTTATGATTATTCTGTCTGTTTGCAATAAGTGAGTTACAATAAGCAAGCAACCTCAACAAAGTCTATTTAATTCAGTAACTTATGAAAAATACCTTACCAATTTCTTTATTCTTCGTTATCTTTTTTACGGATTTCCTAACAACAAGGTTAGGACTTCTTCCCGAAGCATTTATTTATTTCCCTGAGGCCTTTTACGGAGTTGTTGCCGTTATTGCGTTAGCTAGAATAATAGCCATAAAGAAAATAAACCTCCCAATCAAATATATCGTAACTTTCATGTTCTTTGTTTACGTAGTTGTTGCAGGAATAATCATTAACGATATGGCCCTGATCACTATATTCTCAGGAATGCGTACATATTTTAAGTTTGTTCCTCTTTTTCTACTCCCCTTAGCATACAACTATTCAATAGAAGATATAAAAAAGCAGTTTCTGGTATTGATGATACTCGGGCTTATTCAAGTTCCAATAGTCTTCTGGCAGACCTTTATATTAAAAGTAGATGGTGATAGCATTACTGGCACATTAAATATCTCAAATAGCTTATCAATTATCATGGTTAGTTTTGTAATCTCAATACTAGCCTTGTATCTACGCAAAAAAATATCATTAGCATCATTCATAATCTTATCAATCGTCTTGTTTTTGCCAACGACTTTAAATGAGACTAAGATTACACCAATACTTCTTATAATTGGATTCTGTGCTTTACTTTATGTTATGAGAAAAGATGTGACTTTCAAACAAATAACAATATTTGCCACAAGTGGTGTGTTTTTATTGGTCATCTTCGTTGCTACTTACAATGCATTATATTCAGTCGAAGGTGCTGGCAATACTTTTATTGAAAATATGTCTAGTGATCGGCTACTTAAAAGTTACAATTTTACTGGATACAAAGCCGATCCAAATGTTGTTTTTGATCTAGAGACAAATGTAGTCGGTGAAATTAAAGATGTTCCAACCCACAATAGTCATACAGGTCGAGTCGATAGCGTACTGATTCCATTAGATGTTCTATTCAATAATGATATCGTTAGATTTTTCCTTGGTTTAGGAATAAATAATGTTCATAGCTCGGGCGGAAAAGGCGCATATCTTCACATTTATACATTTAAAGTCGATCAAACCACAATTGCTCAATTGCTATGGGAAACTGGTTTCCTAGGCGCTTTATTGTTTGTAATATTTATGAGCTTTGTTGCCAGAGATGCATTTGTTTTAGCTAGCGAAGATAATGATTGGCGCGCATTTTCCAGTGGATGGTTTGCTATTACAATCGTGTTTATTTCTGTACTGGTTTACACTAATTTGTTTGCTTTTGATGAGCTTATATGCTTATTTATGTATTTTTCGAGTGTAATTGTTGTTAAAAGGCATCTTTCCCAAAAATCAGAAGCTATAGATACATTTACTAAAGCATCAAGAAATCTAATGTAATATATAGTTTGTCCTAGATATAATAAATTATTATTTTAACTATTTCTTTAAAACACATTGGTAAACTGTTCTCAATGCCAATCCAACAGTTGATTAATCATTTAATTTCAACGTTATCTACCCGACCTACCCACGAAAAGTAGACACCCCTTGTAATTAGGTTAATATCTAACGAGAGGTGATAAACATGGCAAGAAAGAAAACAAATTCCTATCCAGAATCGTTCCGAAAAGAGGCTGTAAGATTGG
>Ga0316207_10001656_pt1 | contig 26170 bp, 35 predicted proteins | sample 6weekpyrite_MG_FD_204943 | JGI IMG/M metagenome (GOLD analysis project Ga0316207, IMG submission 204943) | Microbial mat bacterial communities from mineral coupon in-situ incubated in ocean water Damariscotta River, Maine, United States -... | ecosystem: Environmental > Aquatic > Marine >... | reverse complement strand
GAAGTTATATTGATATATTTGAAGCATACTGCGCAAGGCTTAGCGCATTAAATAAGTCAGATTACCATTCTAATCACGGAAGCAATAAACCCTACTAGCCGCCAAAGCTATAGAATTTATTTATATACCATTAAAATTACTCATTGGATAAAGCTTAATAACTGGTAGAGAATTACACCATGATAACTAAACCGCAAATATTAGCAGATATTCAAAGCCGGATAGATGAGATTGAAAAAGAGTTTTTACTAATTAATGACAAATCTAGCAAACATACAGTTAAGAGCTTAAAGGATAAATTGTCTATTCAAAAAGAAGCATATAATTTTAACTACTGGTTGGCGCATTACAGATGAGCAAAGAAAATAACATAGAAGTAGCGTTTATTAATTTGCTGGAAACTATTTTATCTGTGCTTGAGGAAGAGGATAAAAGAGACACGGTAGAAAGACTTATTAAAATACTAGAGGGGATACAAGATGAGTGAAATGAAATCAAGCTTAGAAAATAAGGTTGAGCATGACTATAGATTACACGGTGACAATATGAATGAAGTCTATCCGCCTGATTATCAGGAGTTCTTAGACTCGTTACCGGAACCAACAGAAGAAGAATTAAAGGCACATGCCGAAGCTATGGAAAAATTGGAGATATAAAAATGAGCGAAGAAAACCTAAAGATATGGAATGCGGTGCAAGAAACAAATCCATCAGATACAAAAAAAGTATCATTTGGCCGTCAGTTTACCGCTATTGATGCATATAGCCAGATAAAAAAAGCCACTGAACAGTTTGGTGCCTATGGCGTTAAGTGGGGGCTAAGAGACATTGTTCATACTTTTGTACCAGACACTAAAATGGTACTAGCCGTGGGCTATTTCTTTGTGCCAGATGGTGAGTGTATTGTATCTAGCTCAATTATGTATGTATCAGATAAAGGCAAAACTGATGATGATTTTGCCAAAAAACTAGAAACTGACATGATTACTAAAGCTCTATCTCGGATGGGATTCAATGCAGATGTATTTATGGGCATGTTTGACGACAACAAATATGTTCAAGCAATGAATGAAAAGTATACCAAAATCAGTCCTGAGCCTATTCGTTTGGCCGTTGTTGAGGGCGCGTATAACGCATTTAAAGAAGTGGTTGACGCTGATGTAGATGTGATGGACTTTAAACGCGTACAGGACGGTTACAAGCGGCTTACACCTGATGAACAGATAGCGGTGTGGTCTAAGTTTGGATCTGATAAACCAGAAGGGTGTAAAAAAGGCTATAAAGCAATAATTAAAGAATTATTAACAATGAAAGAAGAGTTTTTTGACGCAAATCTATTAAGTGGAGACAAATAATGAATGGCATTAATAAATGCATACTCGTTGGGACTTTAGGAAAAGATCCAGAAACTCGATTTATGCCATCAGGCGGAGCAGTTACAAACTTCTCTGTGGCAACTAATGAAACGTGGAAGGATAAGCAAACAGGCGAGAAACAAGAGAAGTGTGAATGGCATAACATTAGTATATTCGGAAAACTTGCAGAAATAGCAGGAGAGTATCTTAAAAAAGGCTCTAAGGTTTATCTTGAGGGTAAAATCACAACAGAAAAATACCAAGCAAAAGACGGAAGCGACCGATATTGTACTAAGATAATTGCTAATCAAATGCAGATGTTATGCGGTAGTTCAGGGCAGCCAGCACAACAATCTCAGCCAGCTAATCAGCCTGCGCCTGTAAATGATTTTGACGATGATATTGGGTTTTGATCTATATCAATTAACTATGGCTAAGACTTGAACAATCCGTTTAATAATTGCTGACGGGTAGCATGTGGTGTGTGTTTGAGTCTGGCCACCATAGGAACACAAAATGAAAGTATTATCATTAATAGCACTTGTTATTGTGCTTATATTTGCGGGTAGTGATATAGCCAAGGGATGTAGCGAGGATGATTTGACTGATTATTCAACATATCATTTACTTGTGGTCTGTACGCCTATTACTGGTGGATATTCGCAAAATCCTTATTATAAAGGCAATGATAAATGTGGAGTGATAAAATGAAATATAAATCAAGATTACCACTTATTATAATGATTATAATTTCGTGGGGACTGGCTTATTTAATTGTAAAGTCCGTTATATCAATAGCCGGCTTAATCGGATAGTTTAGTAGATAATAATATATCTCTAAGCGTTTCAATGCGCTTGTCACCTAAAACAATTCGTTTATAAGTATCATCTGATACACAAGACAATTCAGCTTCTGTATATGTCCTTAATTGAGGTGGAACTTTATTTGATAAATTAATGGGCAAGTATTCGATTGTCGTACAGCTACTCAGGCTTATTATAATAGCCACGACTAATAGGCTTGCTTTCATTATCTAATCCTCTGATAAGTGCTTCACTGGCGTTGTCAGACGACTTCTGCAATGATTTTGCACGTTTAAGCTCTTCTTGCTTGCGTTCAGCCTTTTCGTTTGCTAGTGAGCCTCTAAGGAATAGAACAGCAAACGCTAATATTGCACTAATACCTGCTAATATTTTATTTAACACCAACTGATCCAGTTGTTTTGTGCCTTAAATAAGCGACTATTGCACTAACACCCATAAACACATAGCCATAATTTCCAGCTAGTTTATCTTGTAGCATGGGCAAAGATTGGAGGATAACAGCGCCTACAGCTAACAAAGCTGCATAATCATAAGTTCGTGATTTTTTTATAATACCGTTGTATGCCATTTTTTAACTTTCTCCAAAATGCTGCAATTGCTGCGAGTAACGCAGCGATTAAAGACTCAATTATTCCGCCGTTGCTATTGGCGGGCTTGGTTGCTTTGGGATATATAAATTAACCTCAACAATATTGGAATAATCTGATTTGCTTTTGCTTCCAATAACTGCGCCTATTGCAATACTTGCAAAGCGATATTGACATACAGCGACACCTATTGAAGCTGTAGGGTCAAAATAGATATTTAAAGGGGCTACAACGTCTGTAATCTCTAACCAACCTGCTCCGCAATTTCTTTCGATAACTGTGGATAATATATTCTCAATAGGCAACGGGTCGCCATCCGTATAGGTCGTTGGATGAGTCCACTTGAGATCAATGTTCTCACGTTCGTTAATATTTATATTTATTGCATATACGTTAAACGTAAATAGTAAAGCGATTAAAATTAAATGTCTCATTCCCCATTATCCTTATTATTAATAATAGATTTGTTTATATCGTCTATGCGTACGTGAACATCCTTAATATCAGCTCTAACCATATCAAAATGACGTTCTATCTGATCACCAACTAATCTATGGCATTCAGCTAAATTCTTATCGCATTGTATTATATCGTCCTGAGTAGCGTAATGCTTAGAATCTTCCTTTAAGTCTTTAACGGCATTGATCCAATCCAACCCTAAGAATTTAAGCAGCTTCCAGAATAAAACAGCCAGTCCAATCGCTATAGGTATTGACCATTCTTTTAAATGCTGCCCAACTGTAAACAGGAATTTAACACCTGTATCAACTTGTTCTGGGTCTGGTACTGGTGACATTTCTACGTTCCTGTGCATTGCTAATATTCCGCAGTTAATTAATCTAATAATTGAAAATGAGGCATATCCTTAAAGTTTTTCCAAAGACCTCCCCATTCTAATTGGTACCCCAAAATACTAGCTGCCTGCAAGAATGAAGCGGCTACCATTGCCAAATGTTCAGTATTCCAGCTTGCTTTACCATTTACATAAGCAAAAACATCTAAAGCTTTTTTAAGTTGGTGTTGGCTTAATTTAACATATCCATCAGCCTTAGATTTTTTATCAATAAATAGCTCTTTCTGCCTTTCTGCTGTGCGAACACCCCCATCAGCAGGGATTCCAAAATCTATAACTGTTATTTTTATAGCAAGTTCTGCTATCTCTATAAGCCTAGAATCAATACCATTCATTCGAGAAATCGAGTTATTACTAAGTTTAAACATTATTGCCTTTGTTGCTTGTGGTTACTCTGTGAATTGACAGGGTTTTCATAGGTTAATGGGGAAGAATGGATGGCTTATTGGCCCTGCTCCTTGTATCCCGCCTATATCTATATTGAATTTAGGGAAAGGCTCGTCATTTACGTCAACTCTCTCGCCACCTAAAGCAAGGCCATATCCTGCGCCATTCGATGTATCAGGAATAGACCCATCATCATTAGTAGTTAGTGTTTCGTCTAGCTGATCATTTGATGTGTATGAATCAGGTACACCAATACCAACAACCTTCGCTGTTTCAAAGGCGCAATTATTCATCGTTACATTTAATACTGTAGCGGTTCCTGTACTTACAAATTCAAGCTGATTAGTACCTTCACCATGTACGCCATTGTTTGCCGTGTGCGTTAATGTGAAGTTATCAAGCGAGCTTTTACATAACATTTCTGGCGCATCTGTATTAGTCGCGCCAATATAATTATCCTTAAACGTATAGTTACTTACAACTCTTGTGCCATCTGTAGTTATCCCGCCCTCTGGGGCTATATGCGAATGATAACAAACACCCTCTTCTGAGTTGTATTCAGTCCTTGCATTGCCGACATATTCAGTTGTACCAGTACACAGATAAGATTCAATTACGCTATCACCATGACCACCATTATAAAACACGCCAGATAACACAGAGCAGTTTTTAGCTATCATTCGCTTGATAGTTGCACCGCCACCTTGTGAGAAATAGCAAGCAGCGCCATATAATGATCTGTTGTTTTCTGCATAAATGTAGTTAATTGTACCTGCCGCGCCTGTACGAGTAATCAATAAGCCTGAGCCTATACCTGAATCAACCGCAGCATCTTCTGACGTACAAATAATGCTTATATTTGTATGGATGAAATCGCCTAATGTAAACGGGGTTGAGTCGATCATTAAGCCGCCTGCATTCGCGCTCTCACCTGTCCAAGTTAATGTATCGAATGTAATAGTTGAGTTCCACGCTGTTAGCGACTTAGTAACACCACCTAATGCGTACAATATAGGTCTGCAAGGAGATAAAATATTGGCGGCAGAAGCCGTACTATTACTGCCAGTAAATGTACCCGTAATAGTTACATTGCCAGCCATATAGAAATAGCCTGCGTTTTGCCCTTGTGTTGGAGTTCCGCCACTATTTGTATTATCGAATGAGCAGTTATCAACAACTGTATCACCGCTGAAAACTATATCAGTAGTAGATGTCGCATAAACAATCAAGGCTGATTGAGCAGTGTTAGAGCCTGTTATTGTATCGAACTTACAACTATTCAAGAAAGATAATGTGTGTGTTCCTGCTGCATCTGAGATTAAAGCTGATGTGTTGATATTGCTTGAGGCTTTATTGATCGCAATACTAGAGAATAAAACATTATCAAATGTCAAATCTTGTAAGTTAGCAGACATATTCATAACAGCGTTAGCGTCTGCTGTATGCGCCCCAGTTAGGGTAATTGTCATATCCTTAAAGATATATGACCAAAGAGCTGTAGCCGCTGGATTAAAGTTAATTGCATTAAGCGTTGTTCTATCAAATCTTAATGTGCAACTATCTCTAACGCCTGATCTACTTCTTATGGTGAGTTCAGCAGTAACACCAGTAGTAATACCATTAGCAACGAGTCGATCTATGTCGTGTATTTCATCATCAAGGATTAGCTCATCACCATCAGCTAGTCCATTGAACTTAAACATTGACTCTAAATCAGCATTAGAAGCATGTGCTATTGGGTACGAGTTAGCATCTGTCCAATCATCCACTGTACTAGCGCCTGTGGTTTTAGTACCTGTTGACTTAAAGTGATAAACAGCCATCTTTATACCCCTTGCACTATTTGAACCGCTTGCGTGTCGCTCGCAACATTATTTGCAATAGCTACATGAGTTGCCAGAGATGGAATACCAATAAGCTGATAGCATAGATCACTAAAATCAGCATAAGGCTGAATAATAATCCCAGTCGTAGCGGCTGCGGCTGCTATTGTCAAATTAGCCTCCGCATTTGCTTGACTAGTGCCAAAAGCGTACCGGATAGATTCAGTAGTAACACCCTGATTAAATATCGTTATTCTAGACGCGCCTGTAGCTATTGCAATCGCTTGCGCCGTACCATCCATTGTTAAATCTGATATATAGTCCTGCGAAGGCTTAAACGCATCTAACGTATGCTTTGCACCGTTAGTGCTTATATCAGGAGTTGATTTGCCACTGACTGAGTCTTTTGATTGTGTTGTTACTGGATTATGTATTGCCATAATTTCACCTTATACATTATTTAATTTATTACTAACTGATTTAGGTAGCACTTTACAACATGCTCCACATTGATTGCAGTTAAATGTCAAAATGGAATCCTTACACCTATCCATATAAATGAGTCTTTTGATCTTACATTCCTATTAACAGTATCAAACCCACTCGCTTTTCCAGTAATTGGGTTTATTGAGGTTGCTTTTTCAGCAATAAATGAGTAATCCGCTACTGTCTTTGTGTATCTTACTAATAAACGCTTATATGTAACCGTGATAAATCTTGTACTTGAATAACTCGTATCATAATTCCTTACGGGTAATCCGAAAACGTCGTTGCCAAATTCATTTATTGCGTAATTTTGTTTAACTCCTGCGCCAATATCAAATACAAAATCAGCCATTCGTACACCTGATTTAATTGCAGCGCCTTCATTTCCATTAAAGTAATTTATCTCACCACCAATTAATGCCTCTTTTCCAACTGAGTAGCTAGCTAACATACCTACGGGAAGTGAGCTTGTATTAATGTCATTAATCTCATTGTCAACATCACCAACAAACATAGAAATATAGGATTCTTCTGCAAGCACAAAAGAAGAATTAAATAATGCAATCAGCAATAATATATTTTTCATAATCGTTCCTTTAAGCAATGACTTGATAATAAATAGTTGTATTTCCAGACGTGTTTATCAACCGCATATTAGTTCCATCAGACCAGACGCAACCGCCGTTTTCTATTGCGCTAGACCTTCTCCATGCAGCAGATACAAATATCTCTAAATAGGTTGAATTAGAGTTTACACCTGTATTTGTAAAATTAAACAATCCTTCTGGAATAACCCAGCCGCTTACTCCTACTGTTGCCGATGTCGATGTTCCTACAGTGAAATCTATTTCACTTGATTTCACTGAATTAGCAGCAAGTGATGTGGATAAACTAGCATTAGTCGTGCCATTAATATTAGTAGCTGACGCTGTAACATCGCCGGTTAATGTAATAGTGCTTGCGCTTGCCCAATTCGTTGCAGTCCCAGCATTACCACTTATGTTGGTTTGATCGCCTGTATTAGTGCCTGACAAATTGTTAAGCTCTGTTGCGGTTACTGTTGACCCTGTTAACTCATTTATTCTTGCCGCCGTTCCTGTTATAGATGCAAGCTTTGTAAAGTCTGCCGCATCAACTGCATTTCCTGCCAGATCATTTAATTCGGCTGCGCTTGCTGTTATAGCTACGCCATTAATTGAAATACCACCTGTGAAATTAATCGACCCTGTTGCGGTATCAGCTGAATCACTTCGTAAAAACTGACTAGCAGAAAGCCCACCATTGCTAGGGTTTATTAACTGCATGTTGGTACCGTCATACATAACAATAACCATGCCTATTTGTATGTCGCCCGTTTCAGGATCATTGCCATTAGCTAACTTAATAGACTTAGCGCCGATAGCATTGAAATTAACAGTACATGCACCAGTGTTAGCTACATCAGTTAAAAAGGCATAAAATTGCCCCGCCTTATAAGCAACTGGGTTAATCGGCAAACTAACCGCATAAGTATCTGTGCCCGCTGCACTAGCGCCTGCATACAAAAGCGTGTTATCAATAACATCATCAGCACTAGCATAAGTCGTTAACGCATTCGCATTGCCAACCCCTGTATGTCTAAATGTAGCCATAGGCAAATTAGCAGTAATCGTTGTTTGTCCATCTTTCACAATACACGAGCTTAAGGCCGATTTAATATCCGCTATTAAAGTATTTTGTGCAGCAGAGTCTATTGTTGTATTACCAACCGCAGGCGAAAATGTGGTTACTGGTAATGAGTATGTTCCTGATCCGTTATATGGCATTATTTATTCTCCGCTTCTATTATTGCGCCACCAACTACCGTAGGAGCTTTAAATTTATTAAGTTCTGACTTCATTTTGCGTTTTTCTATAGCTTTTTCCATCAATTTAGCCATAAAAGCAGGGTCTTTCATGCCATCAGATAATAACTTATTTGTATCTTTTGTGTTTTTACCTTCAATTCGCTTTAGAATAGCCTTTATAATCATAATTCGCCTGTCTAATGGGTTAGGTAAATCCCCTAAAACAGCGCCCATTTCTTTATTTAAGGCAGGATAACCTTTCCCCGATTGATACTTTAAGACTTCATCATTCATAATTGCTTCTGAAATCTTCTCAACTGATGTTTTTTGAGACTGGGTTAAGTCCTCAGTTTTCCCTTTCTTTTCAAGATTATCCCATACTTTCTCCATTCCTTTTCTGCTTTGCGGGAGATTAGTTTCTTTGCCTAAGCCTTTGGCTAATGCCTGACCGGCTTCCATTTGAGTTATTGGCTTACTTTCAGCGGCATAAAAATCCTCTGCTTCTGCAAACTTCTTACTTCTTTCTCTAATAAAATCAGTAAAAAGCTTCTTTGTATCAGTAACTGCTTTCGCTTCAGTTCTTCCAATTCCCTTTTCTCCGGCCTCTTTAGATAGCCTTAAATTCATTTCGTCTGCAACTGTTCTTTTGATTAGCTGAACGTCTGCAACCGTCCATTGATTAGGATTGCTTGGCAAATCTTTGCCTTGCTCTGCAAGTATCTCTCTAGCCTTTTTAACGCCTCGTTTAATTGATGGTTTTTCGAGAAAATCACCTAGATTTACTGGGTAATCAACACCTGCCTGTTTTTGTAAAATAGCAGGCTTTGCGGTACTAGGAGTTACCATACTATCAGGTATACCGGCCTGATTCTTAAGTGCGTTCGGTAGATTTTCCTCTAGTAACTGCTCCTTAAGCGGGATGGATTTTGGCTCAATAATATCATCACGAGATTTTGCATATTTAATTTCAGCTTCACGAGCCAGATTTTCCTTTGCTCGCGCAAGCTCTTCAGGCGTTTTACCGAAGTCTTTTGTTAAATCTTTTAGTCTCCCCTCTCTTTGAGACTTCATCATTGCCTGAAAGCCAGATGGATCAATTTGCTCGGCAAACTTCTGTAATGCAGAGAACTCCATTGAACCGGCTTTAGTTGCCGCTTGCCCTGCCGTTTGTCCTTTTTCAGCCCTTTTAAGAAGCTCTACAACTGTGGGGAACCTGTCACCTAGCATCTTATCTATTGTATCTACAGTAGCCCTCTCAGCGCCTTTAGGAAACCTATTTACGATAGCGTTCTTGACAAATTTTAATGTTGCGCCCGCCGCATTTAATGGCATAGTTACAGGTGAAGCAATAGTTTCTGCAAGAGCGCTAGGCTTCGCCTCTGGTGGCATGGCTTTTTTTGCGCCCCCTGCGCCTACTATTGCAGGCAGCATCATCATTGTTGTTTTAGCAGCAGCACCAACAGCGGGCGAGCCTGTTATATTAACATTTTCTTGACCAACGACCTCTGCGCCTTCCTCCATTTTTTTAAATGGATATTCAATTGCTTCAGAGGCTATCTTCCCGCCTTCTGAGCGAGGTTGATATGTCATTGCGTCTTGAAAATACTCAATATTTTCTTGTGGGTCACCTAAATCAAGCCCAAGCGCATTTCCCATTCCTGTGCCTATTCCAGATAACCCGCCAATAGTTGAACCAACCATCCCTGATCCCATCTTCATCATAGGCTCTACAGCCGCACCTATAACATTTCCAGCAGACTCATATGGCCTATCAAGCGAATACAGATCCTCTAATAAAACAGGTTTTTCTTCAGCCTGAGCGGTTAGTGGTGGCGCGGCCTCAAAAAGAGCCTCAAGTTCTTTTTGTGATTCTGGCGTCATACTCAGTCTTTCTACAGGAGCAGAGTCAAATAGAGCTTTAAGTTCTACTTGTGTAGGCATTATTGAATAACCTCATAAGTGCCATCTTCTTTTTTCCCAATCTTTTGACCATCAACTTCTCTAATTTCTATATAATTAGCGGGAGAAAATGAATTTTCTTGCGCCGACCTGTATTCGCCTAACCATCTAGGCTGCAATACACCGGCAGAGACATCAGGATGCTTTTCTTTTTCTTGATCTAATGCATAAATATAATTTTGCACTTCGGAATCTTTAACCTTTTTCAAGATTTCCGCTACAGCTATACGCGCTTCTTGGCTTGTTTCAATTTTAGGCATAGAAAGATTAATGATTTCCATGTCTTTATCAGTCAACCCTCTTGCGCCAAATTGAGCAATCTTATTAACTTTCATATCACCTAATGCTTGCCCCATTGTCGCCACGCTAACTAATGAATCATCACTATAACCAGCAGATGCAAGGAAGTTCTTAACGCCAGTTATAATTGGCTGCGCACCGCCTTCTGAGCCTGTCTTAGAAGCTTCAATAAATCTATCCAAAGCCAATGACTCATTATATGCGGACTTAGCAGCAGCTCCCAAATCATCCATCATCTGCGCTTGTTTCTTCATTCTTTCATCAGCGTATTTACTGTCTCCGCCTACTGAAATATCAGACGCGCCAGAGCCTTTCTTGTATTGCTCCCCAACAAGATCTCCCACAATACCATCAGTAACAGCTCTATCTTGCCACATACCACTAGGCTGCATTTCAGGGATTGTTTTGTATTTACGCGCTGGTTTCTTTGGTTCCTTTCTGTTCAACATAGCCAAGGCAACTTTATCCATGCCTGAGTCTTTTAGTTCAGGCCTCGTCATGGCTTGTATAGACCCCTGCAATGGGTCTGCTTCAATAGATTGTACTTGTGGCCCCTGCTGTCCTTCAGGGATTTCGTATTGACCTTCACGACCCAGTATCGTATCCATTACATCTTGTGTAGCGCCAGCTCTTAAACCGGATTGTTGCTCTAATAGTTCGCTCTTGCGCTTATCAGTATCTTCTAATTGACTGCGACTCATTAAAGCAGAAGCTATCTTTGTTAGCCCTTCACCTACACCATAAGGAACAACGCGACCACTGACCATCTTTGAGGTATTGCCTTGCTTAAGGTTTTGAGCTTGCATCGCCTCAATAAGCTTTCTTCGCTTGTCTTCTTTAGCTATATCAGACTGAACTTGCTCATAAGAGCCGGGTGTAGTGAATGACTGATAATCCATTATTAAGCTCCTAGATATGCCGCGCCAAGCCCAAACAAACCGCTAGTTAAAGCATTCCTTCCGGCTAGGTCGGCATTATATCCGGCTATATCATATTGTGACTGCTGATTAACGGCATTATTATAATTAGATCCGGGTACATTCGCCTGCTGACCATACGCTTGGAATTGAGGCATGCTAACCTGAGAGCCTGTTCTAAAGGCATTTACTTCATTTAGAGGGGTCTGTCTATTTAATAACGCTTCAGATATATTCTGTCTTCGCGCATCTAATCCAGTTGCAAACTTGTTCATTTCACCTTGAGTTTGATTTTGGAATAAATTAATGGCTTCTGACTCGCTCATTCCTCGACTCATCATGTCATTAACGAACGCTTGTTGATCCTGCCCTTGACGCAATATAAACTCTTGTGCGGCTTGTCCTGAAGCCGCTATTTCAGCTTGTTGACGCGCATCAGTCTGTTTGCGATCAAGCTGCTCCATTTCACGATTAAATGCCTCAGAACCTTTAGGAATGCCTTGAGCGATTAACTGAGCCTCTTTAGTCGATCTATCTCTATCTATATCAGTGTTTACACGACTCATCATGGCATCAGATACATTTTGCCGCGTTTTGTCGTAATCACCGCCTTGATATTGAGGAACGTCACCTTCTATGCCAGCGTAATTAGGGCCAGCATACTCGCCCACTTGACCAGTTGTACTAAAAGGGGTTTTAAATATATCTTCAACAGAATTAAGCCCAGATAAGGAAAGGTCAGCTTGACGACCTTTATTTTCCAGCTCTTTATCAAATAAGGACTGAACTTCAGGCGATAAGGAAACGGTTGAAGTCCACTGATCTGGATCACCCGAAATAGTGGTATATTCTTGTCTTGTTGGGCTAAATATTTCTTCATTTTGCGCTAAATAAGCGCTTCTTCCAACATTACCTAATCCTGACAACACATCTTGCTGCGTTTGGTAGCCCTCTAAAGCAGCGTCATATCCTTCTTGGTCAAAGACAGAATCACCGCCTTGCTGCCATGTTCTTGTGCCTAATGGAGATATTTCGTCTGGGCGATTGGCTTGTGCCGTTTGTCTTGCAAAATCAAGATTGCTAGCAGCGGTTTGGTCTGCTGCTAATGAATAATTTGGGGCAGGTGGCGGTGTTGGAGAACACATATTACTTTCCTATTAAGAGGCTTTAGCAATAGCGCTGTCTGCACCAATAAACGATTTTGAATATTCGTTTGCTACTAGATTATAACCCATTCGCTCAATAAGTCTACCCGCTGGATTAGATACTTTTGAGGTAAGCATTATTTCAGATACGCCCAATTTCTTCATTTCTTCTTCAACCATTGTAAATAATTTGTAATAAACACGCTTTCCACGGTATTCTTTTTTAATAAACATCGTGTCTTCAGTCGCTATAAGTAATTGAGTATGCATTGATGGGCTAACATACATTGTAACGTTTCCTATCAACTCTCCATCGTCTCTAGCTGAATATGAATGGTAAAGTCCTAATTTCTCATATTGTAAAAATCGTGCTTTGTCTGGATTTAATGGCTGGTCATGTCTGTAACCTTCTGTTTCCTCCCAGTGAAGACGCGCATTAACCATTAAATCATCCCACATATCCTCTAAGCTTTCTTCTTGATAAGTAATCATATAACACCGCCAGTCTCAAAAACGTAATCACATGCAACCCAGTGAACTTCCAATGAATCTGTATTTATCTTTAGTCCACCAGAAACGCAGTAGCCAATATCAGATGAAGGAGAAACCCACTTTCTTACTGTTTTAAGGCCGGAAGACCATAACCCAACATCCCACTGACTTACATCCCATGTAGATGATCCCGTTGCAGAAAATGAAGATACGCCGCTTATTTCTTTGTCTTCATAATCCATGTCAAACCCTGTTAAAAAATTAATACTTCCATTAACCTGCAACATAGGTCTAAATAAATTCATTTTTTTCTGCTGTGATTGCATTCCAAAGTAATTAAATGCAGTTTTCCCAATAGCAATTATCTCATCGCCATTATCAGATGTTCCATTCCATGCTTTTTGAACAACGGTTGACGCGCCAAAATACAGATCATCTTTATAAACAGCAAAGCATTCGCCATCCCAGTTATCAAATTCACACCATGATCCTGTAATTGTATTCATCACATATTGTTTATGTTGACCGCCTTCCGCAAAAGGCACATTAAATAATAAAGCAGACTTTAAAGGGTATAAAGTGCAGTCCCATCCAAAATTCGTGCCATAAATTAATGCAGCTTCATTAAATGCTTTTTCTATTTTGTCTGTTAATGCAACCGATTCATTAATAGAAGCTGATTGCAAAGACTTAGACAGTGGATATGCACCATTTTGAGTTAAAGCAATTAAATCGCCACCAAATTGAACAAATGACCTGCGACCTAATGGCTTGCCAAGATAATAGGTTCCAATTTTTACCCAATTGGCTGCTGTAGAAGGATCTGTTCCTCGATAGACAATGACCTCGCCTTGAGAAGTCATAAAGACAATATAATCATCTTGACCATCTCCACCATCAAATGTCCATGTAGCGGCCCACATCAGGTATCCGCCTCTTTTTGCGAATGAATCGAGCTTAAATTCTGTTAATGCACCGCCCGCCGCGCCCGCCGCTAAATACCAAAAGGATAATGTATCTTTCTCTATGAAGAATAAGCGACCGTTGTATGATGTTACATTAATCAGCCCAGTCAATGTTGGCCCAGTTAATGCAGGGCTAGAAACGCCTGTAATCAATGTCCATGTAGTTCCGTTATAGTAATAAGGCGCATCAACACCATTTACCATAATTAAATAATGATTGGTTCCGTCACCAAAATTTATTGTCTGCCACTTCCCATTTGTAACGGTTAATGATTCAGCGGTTGCAGCTCCCGCAGCAGAGGCGTTATATACATCAGTAGATGTACACGCAAACATTTCACTTGATCCATCTTCCGCATTATAAACAGGCAATGATTCAGTCGTTCCGGTTATCCCTGTTGAATGGGCTGAATTCCCACCCCTCAAAACACAGTCAACAGTAGTCGGAAAGAAATTTATTAATTTAATTGCATCGCCTTCTGGCATTGCAGCAATGGAGTTTTTTGCATTCCATCCGCCTAAAGGGGCTTGAATGCTTTGAACATTAGATGTTTGTGTTCTTGGGCCTTTTGATCTTAATGGTGTCCTCATAGATTAAAACTTCCATCAGGCGTATAAACTCTTGGCTCTACTGAATAGCCGCCTTCGCCTAGATTTATATTTCGTCTCATTCCATCGCTTGCTAAAGCTTGAGAAACTAGCTTTTCATACGTTGCATAGTCTTCCGCATACTCTAGCCCCTTTTCTTTCTTCCAGCGCCATCTAAGCCCCATCATAAGGATTTTTTCAGGAAACAGGAATGTATCAGTGTCTAGGTTGAAGTATTGGCTATAAGTTGTCCCATCAGCACCTAATATCCAGTTTTCAGATATATATTCAAATGCCCACGTATTGCCTGCGGCTGGTACCGGATTGCAGAGAAGCTTGCCGCCTCTTATTCTTGCTTGATAACGAGGGCCGGTTACCTCAATGGCTTTAACTTGCTGCCAGTCTGTACCATCAATAACATATACCGGCAGCCTTAAGTCTCTATCCCATATTGTGTTATTTTTAATATAGGCAAAGCCGTTGGATGCAATTGTCTGTATTGATCCTTGATCCTCAATAGCTATCGTTGTATGCGTCGACTCATTAGTTAAAGATTGCCAGTCTCCTCTTGTAGCAAGGTCTTGACCTTCTTCTTCTAATAACCCAAGCGCCTGCAATACCTGCTCATCTGTTGATCCTAATACAGAAACAGGAACGGGTATATTTGTTCGTTTACAAAAATTCTGCACCAAGGACAACATTGTCATTATATTACTCCAATAGTTTCTTTCTTAATCCATCTTCTTTCATTAAATGATGGGGTCTTTTGCCAAACTTCTGCTCATATTGAGCCTTTAACCCATCCAGCTCAGATTGCTCAGGATCTGGCGTAATATCTGCCATAGAGATTACATTAGATGGCGCAACATAGTCAGACTGTGGCGCAGATCCACCCGCTTCTAACTGAGATTTTAATAGCCGATTTTTTGCAATTAAATCTTCATTCTGAGTTTTTAAAGCTTCATTTTCTTGCTCTAAAGATGCCATTTTCATCGTTAACGGGCCATGATCTTTAGTGGCTTGAAGCCATGATTTTGCTTTTTTCTTAAGATCAACACCACCCATGCCAATACGAGATAAGCCCTCATCATTAATTTGAGCTAAATCTTCCACAGTACGGATATTCGCAAATAGCAGCATTTCACATTGTGCTGGACTTAATAGCGTCCATCCTTTAATGGGGATACCGTCTTCAGGAATTTCCTGACCTTTTTTCCAAGCAATGGCTTTTTCTTTCCATGCTTCAACCCATTTTGGGTTCATTCTGCCATTTCTGGCGTTCATGCTTGCTTTTTGTAGCCAAGCGTCAAGTTCTTCTTCGTGAAGGTCTTTAGAGCCGGGCGGTGTTACTAGAGCATAATTAATATCTTTTGATACATAATGCCCTGCATTAATTGATGCAGTTCTATCTTCTACTGCGCGTGTTTCAAACATTACATAGGGAGGTCTTTCTTCTTCTGCTGTCAGCATAATAGTATCCTGTCTGGATTAAAGATCCCCTCAAAAGAGGGGAGCCAGTTACTTAAGCGCTACTGAGGACAAGTAAGGAATACGATCTTTGCCGAAGCATCAACCGCTGTCGCACAGATAAAATCTGTTACTAGCGCCGATACGTCAAGCGTTCCGTCAGTTGCACCTACAGCGGTTAAGGCATTGCCATCTGCGCCTGCTGTTAAAGCAGTCGTTAGCGTAGCTTCACCAGTGATTTGAATCCAGCCATACTCGCCATCAGCAAGCACTGCTTGAAATACACCCATGCCAATTCCACCACTATCAGTAATATCCATTGTAACTGTGGTTGTATCACCTGCCGAAGCACCTGATACAGCATAGTTATAACAAAAATTACCCGCTACAGATGCAACGCTACCCGCACCGTTATTAAAAAGCACATATTTGTATTGCTTGCCGTCATTCATTTGAGCAACGGTTCCTAATGCAAATTGTGCGGTTGTGTCTGCGCGATCTAATACCGCGCCTGCAATAAAGGACATAATATTCTCCTAGTTAGGCTTTAGCTACACCTTGCTGTGCGCGATTCGAGCATTCTAAATTACCCATCCACAAAATAGGCGTAACAACACCATCTTGATTGATAGGACGTTGGTCTTCCATAATCTCAAGGTCAGCATCTTTATGAACACAAAGACCAAAGTAGTCAGTGTTAATCATATACATATGAGCAGCAGGGATACCAGAGTTTCCATCGTGCATAACATCAGCAGTCTTGTACTTAAGACTTACGAAACCGCCTTGAGCCTTATCTGCATCCATATAACGCTTAATAGATACCTGTGAGTTCTCATAGAACTGATAATAATCATTAGACATAACGATTAAATCAGGATTATCCGAAGGGCCACGATCTAATTCAAGCCATAAAGGGAGCATTATTTCGTTCTCAATCGTAGACTCAGACACAGTAACCGCGCCGCCGCCTTGCAATGGAGCAGCAGCCGATTGAACAGTGTTTCGCCAAAAAGCGTTAGCTGCGGTAGTAGAGTTAATACCCCCAACCGTGCCTTGACCTGAATCAGCAATAATAGCCTGTAGGCCGTTAATCTGGTTTGAAGCTGTGCCATCAGAATACAAATCACTTGAGAAATTATTATTATAAGTTCTCAAAGCATTCTTAATGCGGCTTTTAGCAAGATTAATAATCTTTGATTCGCCAGAGTTAATGCGAAGCTCACGACCTGACGCAACTACATTAATTGCAACTTGTCGCCATTGATATTCTGCTGCACTAATAACTTCTGACGCAGAAATATCCAGAATATCCCAATCGCTATAGCGTTGGTAAGTTGAGTTTTCGGCATAATCAAGCGGCGTAGCAATTGTTAAGCCACCATCCTCTTTGCGATAATTACCTTTCTTCATCATATATTTTAGAAAAGCGTTACGGTTAGAAACGTTATCTTTGATTTCTTTCCGATGCTTACGGAAGGTAGTTGATACCAGCTCCGTGAATGTACTATTTGGGGATGCCATAATTTAGCTCCTAATGTGAACGTGATTGAATGTCTTTAAATGTTTCTCTCATCGTGTCTTCCATCGTTCCATTAGGCGCTGTAGGCGTGTTTCTGGTGTTACGACCTCTGACATTTGTAGACGAAGCTTTTTTAGCCTTCGCTACGCGCTGTTTTTCTTTTTCAGATTGAGATGAAAGTTTCTCTTGTTGGAGTCTTTCCATTTCTTTCTGCCTAGTAATAGGGTTTGCCCAAACAGCCTTTTCATATGCTCCTTCAAGGTCTTCACCGGCATTAATAAATGCTACGATCTGATCTGAAACCTCATCAAAGTAAGGGTGAGCAGGGTCTTCAGCAAAAGCAGTAATATCATTATTTACCTTAGTGACTTGAGCATTTTGCTCGCTTTCACGTCTAGCTGATATATCCTGCTTTATACTCTGTAGCTCATTTTGCATGTTCTGAACCAAAGGGTCAACCTCTTTAGCTTCTTCACCGGCAAGATTTATGCCATATTCTTGAGCTAACTTATTAAATAACTGTATTTTGCCTTCAGGCGTTGCCGTGCTTAGGCTATAGTGCGCATTTAGCATATGCTGTATAACCTGTGGTGCCTCTACGCCTTTTTCTTGTTTAATATGGTCTAGCATTTGAGAATATGGCTGCAATGTATCACGCATTGTTCGACCGAGATTAGAGTCTTCTTTATTTAGCTCCAAGCCGTCTCTCATTTGAGTTTCGCGCAATTCAATATAATCCTGCACTTCAGGATCAAGAGTCGAGAATTTTTCACTCATTTCCTTTTTCCATGACTGCGGGGCTTTACGTGCTTCAACAGGCTCCTCAACGGATTCCGACTCAGGATCTGATTCGGCTGCTATTTGCTCATTGTCCTCTTCAAATTCAGTCTCAACAACCTCTTCTGGCTCTGAGTTTGGGAATAATTCTGATGATAATGTATCTAGCGCCCCCTCCATATCCATTCCACTGTCTGTAGATTCACTTATTTCATTGCTGTCTGCAATTTCTTCACTCATGATTAGCTCCTCAGCTATTGACGATCGACACTTAAATCAGCGCCTGCTCTTAATTCTTGCTCTAATGACCCTTGTTGGTCAGAAGACATATTTCTAATGGTTTTCTCTATGTCCCTATCCATTTGCAACTCTAAATTGGCTTGCTCATTTTTTGCGTTTCTTTCTGATTCAGCGACCATTGATGGCTCATACTCAACGCAGTTATGCTCTTTCATATCTTCGTTTCTTTGAGCATGATTGCTTATTACCTTACCGCTGACAGGAGACTCATACGCATCAAAATATCTATTTATGATATTTGATGTTTTTGGCGATCTTTGCTCAGGCTGTCCGAATTTCTCAATATACTCATTTATTGGGTATAACTTATCTTCTTTTTGTATATATCTCATATCGAATATGCCATTATTAACATTAGTGATACTTCTTCATCTTCTATTGATTGAATATATAATTTAATATATTCGTTATATCTATCAATCGCCTCTATTTTATCTATATTAAACTTATTTATTGCTTTGCTAGGATTCCAGTCTTTAATTAATTCATTAGCTACTTTTTCTATTGATAAGTTTGAATAAACATTTTTTTCATTTTTAGTTAGAATTTTTAGCTTTTTACTAATCTTTTTCCTTACTTTATTCTCTTCTCGTTTATGCAAGAAAATAATAGGATAAGGAAACCCCGATCCACCACCTTTTTTTTCTGTTTTAAAGAATATAAAGAATCCTGGCCCTTTAAGGGTTGAATTTATCAATTATATTTCCTCGCCCCACTCAATAGACAGATCAACATCAACGCCAACACCTGTTCGACAAACAACAACTATATAATCGCCATGCACTCCAAAAAAATCTATTGCTTCTGAAAATGGATTTTCTTTTTCTATAATTTGTCCAGCTCTTAACCTAAAGGTAGAAAATCGCTCCATTAAGCTTGTATTAACAGATGTCATTGTATGATTTGTTTCAATAAAGCTACCTATTTTAGCTGATTCCCATGTGCCACCAACAATGGACGATAGATCACGAGTTTGATATGCGTCAAATACTGACTTTTTATCTGCTGTTATTGTTATCCTAACAAGCCTTAAATCTCGTGTATTAGTTTTACCATTAGGCGCTAATAATGGATTTCTTAAAGCAAATACAGCTTCGCCAGCATTTATTGACGCTATGTTATCGCTGTGCTCTCCATACTGCTCACGAGCTATATTTCCACCTTCTGAAGTGATGTCGACACATCCGCACCATAAACTAACCTCTTCCGTGTTGTTATTAGCTTGAAATGATGCGCTTAACGCTGGATTTCTTATAGATGTTTTTTGATCGAGTGTATTTAAAAAACTTATTTTATGAACTAATTCTAATAATGATGTTTCTGGATTTCCAGCAAAAAACTCAATTGCACCCGCTCCACGCCATTGAAGCCTAATATCATAAATGTTTCCTAATGTTATATCTATATCAAAAGGAAATGTTATTTTTTCAGCATGAGTCTCTACCCCATTACTTAAAACGCAAGCATATAAGAACCCATCACCAATAGTTTTAAGATATGCGCCGTCTTCTTCTTCTGTTATTAATCCTGCCTTTAAAACTCCGTCAAGATTAGCCCCTTTAAACCCCATTGAAGCAGCCCATTTTAAGCCTCTGTCTGGCTGGTATCTAGGATGCCTGCGACTTGCCACATGACAAGTATCTAAAGCTGTCGCGCCTGACGTTACATTAATATGACCTGATACAGATGTTGCCTTTGTAGATACTGAATTTGCAACCTCTGCGCCATTTTCCTGAATAATCCACATAGATGGCGGAACATCAAATGTAAACATTCCATGAAACAATGAAAAGTCTTGAACTACTTTTTGAGTTCCCCATGCATCAGTTGTTAGCCCGCCGAGTCCCGATATAGATACAGGATAATGAATGCCATCAATAACTTTTGTAGCAACAGGTACAGCCCTACCCGAACCATCTGGTTCTACTTTTATGCTCATATTTTAGGCTCATCTTCAATTTCGACCACATCAGCACTAACTATCTGCCCATTTTCACGATTAATCTTAATAGATTTTGCTGTTTGCTCAGGCATACTAACATTAACAGACGTTTCTTTTTCTTTAGTAGACATCATTTCTTTTATATTACATGCGTGTTTATCCATCATGGATTGTGTTTTACGCTCAGAGTCCTTTATCAAAGATTTGATTTTTTCATTGGCTTCTAATTGATCTGCATCAAGTTTTATTTGCGCTATCTTTTCCTGCATTTTTATCGTTTCTTGAGCTAATTTTTTATCAAAATCAAACTTCATCAATGCCTTACTTAAGTCGTTAAATCGGTTATCAAGATCGTCTCCCGCCTTTTTCTGCTCTGCTTTAAATTGTTCAGATACTTGCTGTTTTTCTTTTTCAAATTGTTCGCGTTCTTTTTGAAGCTTTTGAGCCTCGCTTTGCAGTTGTTTTTTCATCTGCTCAGTTTTAGGGTCGGCCTCTTGCTGCGGCGGTTTCATTTTTTTAAGATGTTCTTCAACTTCTTCGCCAAATCTAAAACGTCGTGAAATCTGAGTTAGCATAGCTTGTGCCGCTTCAAATGGCATGGTACCGTCTTTAACCAATGGGCCAATACCATTAAGAAATTGAGCCATTGCATTCATAAACTCACCGACTAAATTCTTATCTTCAGTGGCTTCAACTTCTAAGGTCGAATTTGTCTCAATATCAACCTTATACGACCTGATATAATCATCTTGCAAGAAGTTAAGAATTTCTTCCCATGATGGGGAGCTGGCGGCTTGAATTAATTTAGGGTCAGGTTGAGGAGGTGTAATTTGCTGACCTTGCATTTGCGCTTGTTGGGCTTGCTGCTGGAATTGCAATTTCTGCATATTTAGCATTTGTTGGGCTTGCTGTTTTTGCTCGGCCGTAGGGTAAGGCAAACCGGTTATCTTAGCCCATGTTTCAGATGATAATTTATTAACAGCAACATCAAGCATAATCCTCAATGAATCACGCGCATAGCCTTGCACACGCTTCTGAAGCCGCTTAAGCCGCATTGTTCCCCATGACGCTTTTAATTCTTGAGCGCCTAATGTTTCTGAAGCCTTACTTGATCCTCTAATAACGTCTGATATGCCTGTAATTTCATAAATAACCTGTTTGCATGATTCGCGAGCCTGATATAACTCTCTAAGAACGTTAACTAATTCTTCAAGCGGCATAAACCAAATAGCATTCCTAAATCCACCATCAAGTAATGATGCGCCTTTGCTAGTTGAAATCATTTCATTATCTGTACCGTCCATGATCTGCTCTAATTCTTCACCTAGAGCACCATCATATGCGCCGCGCACCTTAATAGCCTTTGTTACTTTATTAATCCTACCTTGAATAACGTTTAATTCATGCGCTTGGTTTTCATAAATCGTATAAAGAGCTGTTGGCAATAAATTATTGGGTTTTTCAATGAATTGCAAAGGTCGAGGACAATTAAAGAATCCAGTAATGCCTAGTTCATCATCTTGCTCAAGCAAATACTCGTCTTTATACTGAGGCGATATGTATTTAATGGTTTTATCTGACTTATCCCATATTTGATATATTTGAGCTGTTTCTTTATCCCCGATATGCTTGTCTTCATTGGACTCTTCATCATCTGACTCTTCGCCTGATGTATAATCAAGATTATCGGCTTTTTCGCCAAATAGCTTTTCTGCCTCTTCTTCATCCAAATAAAGCTCATAAGCAACCCAAGGCATATCCTCCCATTTAAGCGCATAGCCATAGTAAACCCTATCCCACTTCTTAGGATCTAAGCAGATAGTTTCATATTCTACCTTTTCAGTGGATTCAATTTCTTCTTCTTCATTCTCTGGCTCACCGCTAATAATCGCTTCATATTCTACACAAGCCGTTCCTCTACCGGGCAGTAGGGCATCTAAAGTAACCGCTGTCATACCATCTTCAAATCGACCATAACCATCTACGTTGGTGTCGAGCAGATATTCCAATATCCGAGTAGAGGCTTTTGCGCCCGCTTCAACAATAGGGCTTTCCTCAGTTGAAAATCGTCTTTTTACAATAGGGCGCGGCTGCTGCGAAAAAACAGCGGGGAGGAGGGTTTCTGTATTTGAAAATAAGATATTAAAAGGAATTTTATCTGGACACTCGCCGCTATAAATATCGAGTATGTTTTGCCCTTTTTTTAAAAAATCTTTTTCACGCTTACGTGATTCACCTATTTCATTAAGCCATTTTTGAACAGTTGTTTGATTTTCTGCCATAATATTCTCTAAAATAAGTTACGTTCAGCACGTTTTTTCTTAAAATGCTGATTCTTTATAGTCCCGAAGTTTACATTAACTATATTGCCCGCTGCAAACTTTTGATCTTGACTCATTACAATTTGACTTTCTTTGGATGCTTTCCATGTCAATGAAAGGTATCTCCAAGCATCCGCATAGTGGCTTGCCCCATCGTGAATGGCTTCATCAGAGAAAAGCTTCTTCTCTTCATCATACTTTCTGCGATAAGCCTTTAAAGCTTCAACACCTTCGCGCGTTGTCACTTCATTAAATCGCGTTATCTTAAATGTCTTTCTTGCAGCATTAATTCCATCTAATTTAGATATATTAGGCGTTAATGAAAAATCACCTATATCAAATCCTTTAGATTTATAAGATTCCCAAAGGTCTAAAAATTGTTGCAATATCCCTTTACCCCCCATGCCCATCTTTATCGGCTTTGCATCATGTGGCAACCAATGCGTCCCATACCGCCAATCGCCCTCAGTCGCCTTTTTGAATAACACATCTGCATAAAAATCAGGTTCTTTAAAGTTACAGTCATAGCAATCTATAACCCTTACTTCATTATTAACAACCTGATAAAACCAAATAGCCGTAGCATCATTGCGACCTAAATCCCATGCGCTATGAACCGGATAACCCTCAGTGTGCGGTATAAAGCCAATCCTCTCCTCAGAGACTAACGTAGCAAGCGAATCACCCCATATAGAGCCGGGCATTGCCGCATCAAATGAACAAAAATATTCCTGAAGCCATAAAGCCTTTCCATATTCCTCTCCATGCTCGGCTTGAGACTCCTTAAGCTCCATAGCCAATTGCTTTTCTGTAAACACGCCCGTCTGGTCAGCAGGCAATACCTGACAAAACCATTCTTCAGAATCAGCCGCCATGTCTATTAAGTGCTTAAAATGATTTTTACCACGAGGCGTACTATTGAATATAGCCCACCCTTTGTTCTCAACTAAAATAGGCCTAATAAATCCCCATGAATTATGATTGCTTAAAGCATATTCAGAATACGTCACACCAACAGGCGTACTACCCACTAATGAATCGTAATTATCAGACCCCATCAATTGCCATGAAGATCCATTCTTAAAAATAATCTTCATTTCCTGATTCAATGTATTAGCACGAATACTCTCAGGAAAAGCCTCATCAATCCTTCTTTTACCCGTATGAGGATTAACCGCATCCCATATAGCCTTACGACACTGACTATATTCAGGCAACATATACCAGTAGTTACCAATCCTCTCAAACGCAGCACACGCATTATGATTCAACATAACCGCATCCTTACCACTACGTCGATGCCAGCTCACTACCGCACGTTTACCAAACTCACTATCTTTATCAACAGGCTCACTCAAATAATCCCATAAAGGCTTCTGATAATCACGAGGAGACCAATTATTCGGTAATGTTATACTCATTCAATAACCGTCATATCTATAACCTCTTGAACCGCATCTTCAACACACAAATCATGACGCCTCATCAAACCATAAACCCTCTGATATTCTATCTTCTCCATCCTACATATATCACCCAAACCCATTATCTCACCCTTCCATTTATATAATGTCTCAGGCTCAAACCTTTGCGCTATCGAACCCTCATGTTGACGCTCTTTAACAATCAATGGCCCTACATAATCACTATATGCACTACTCAACTCTTTCGTCGATCTGCTCTGCAATAACGTATGACTACCCAATACCAACTCAGGTAGCTCTATATAGTCATGGGGTATATTTTGATCACTTGTATATTGGTGTGCACCACCATCATCGACCACCCCCCCTTCGCCTTGCATACCCCCCTCAACAACTATCCCATCACGATTAATAACTACTTTTATGCCCTGAGATACTTCCTTTTCCTTACTATCAAGCTCTATTACATGCTTCATATTCTCAGAGATTATCCGATAAGCGGTAGTGCTTCCGTCCTTCGCTTTGGCCACTATTGAGCGGGTCATTTCCTCGTAATCGTGCATTGAGACGTCTTCTAAAGTCTTTTCAAAGAATTCCCGTATAACAGTTGCTTTATTTTTACTGCCTTTTAACCTAGCCATAACGTTTTACTTATCAATGTAGTAGATAACATAATATATTTTATATTATAAATAAACAATGGGGATAAATTGGATTATTAGATTAGAGTATGAGACGTCTTTGCTTGTCTCCCTGACACGACGTCAATTATATCATATTTATTCTTAAATTAATACAATGCTTTTATCGTGCCAAGTATTTATTAATTCTCTTAATAGGGTCATTAGATCTTTTCATTATCTTTATTTAATTTCTAGTGCCATTATTAATTCACGTTAACCAATAAGAGAATAATATGCACAACGATATAGAAAGAGCGATACAGGCCTTTAAGACCAATATGAATAGGTCTGTAAGGGTAGAACACTTAGAAGCTGTTTTAACTGAATGTAACGAAGGTATAGAAGCTATTTGGTATGAGCTATCAGATAGTGAATGTTTGGAATTAGATACATTAGAAGGCTTATCTAGTCTTTTACAACATCAAGCAATATAAGGGGAATACCATGAAACAAACAATTAATTTTAGCCAGTTCTGCGACGCTTTTCATAATATGGATAGAAACGATAACTTTAGTTATAAAGGTAAACAAGCTTTATTTGACTATCTTGAATCTTATGAAGAGGACTGCGAGACAGAGACAGAGATAGAACTAGATGTTATCGCTTTATGTTGCGAGTATTCAGAATTAACTTACGATGAGTTATTTGATCAATATGATATAGATATTGAAGAATATGACGATATTGAAGAGCGTAACGAATTAATTAAAGACTGGCTTCAAGATAATACACAAGTTATCGAAGTAGGTGATGACACGGTAATTATACAGGATTTTTAATTACCTTAATCCCTTTTGGCTAACTCGGTATAAATATCAGCTTTATCCAATATAATATCTTGACCGTTTATACTGATTAGCCTTTCATTACTGCTTAATAACGCCCTTAAATAATCATCCGTTAATAACTCGCAAGCCTTTTTAGAATCTAGCTTACAATCTATATTAATCCTTAGATTGTTTTTAGGTTCTCTATAATCTGACATATAAGCGACTTTAGCCATAATTTACTGCCAGTGTATTGGTTGCCATTGTAGACATGTCCTCTCTGCCGTGTCGAATAAAGTTAGGTCTCCTGTAATTAAACATATTAAATGGGCATCCTTTCTTTTTATCATTAGACTTAGCATAGCCTTGTTGATCCTTGCCTTTATCGCCTTTTATCATAGCTGTTTTGATAATCTTTCCATTAACTTCTAATGATTTAAATATATTATTGATCGTTGAT
>Ga0316207_10001655_pt1 | contig 26172 bp, 26 predicted proteins | sample 6weekpyrite_MG_FD_204943 | JGI IMG/M metagenome (GOLD analysis project Ga0316207, IMG submission 204943) | Microbial mat bacterial communities from mineral coupon in-situ incubated in ocean water Damariscotta River, Maine, United States -... | ecosystem: Environmental > Aquatic > Marine >... | reverse complement strand
GCACATGCAAAAAATTATATCTTGCAAAAAGAGCGCGACTCGGCTTTTTTTGCCCTTCGTCAACTGAAAAAACAGCTTGAGGCCAGTAACAAAAAACTTCAGGAACTCTCAACCAAAGATGGCCTGACCGGCATCTCTAATCGTCGACATTTTGATGAAACTCTGGATGCAGATTTGGAAGATGCGATACTGAACAATACACCTGTGTCCTTGATTCTAATCGACATAGATTACTTTAAGGACTTCAATGATAATTATGGCCACCAGCTTGGCGACGATTGTCTGAAAGAAGTGGCCGCCCTGTTATGCAAAGCCTGTCTGAATCCGCAGGACATGGCAGCGCGTTATGGCGGCGAGGAATTTGTTGCTCTGTTAACTGGCACCACCGAGAGCCAGGCATTAAAGGTTGCCGAACGTTTTAGTGAGATGCTGGAAAAAGCCTGCATAGAACATACGTTTTCTGCTGTGGCCAACCATGTGACTGTGAGCATGGGTATTGCTACACACGATACTGGCAGCAGTTATAACGCAAAAGAAATTATCGAAGAAGCGGATAGAGCTCTGTATCGCGCAAAAGAAAGTGGTCGGAATAAGTATATTCTGGCTTCTGCCCTGGACGAACAGGCCTGAGCAAGAAGACAAAGACAGGCGGTAACAGGCTGACTATTCAGCCCCAGCCTTTAATTAGTTGCTCCATCGCTGCTGCTTAGGCAACCTGTACAGGTATCTGCTCACCCGTACGCATAATATGATTATTAACATCCAGATATACCAGCTTTGGTTTGAAGCTCGCGACTTCTTTCTGCTCTAACTGGACATAACTACAGATAATCACTCGATCACCCGGTGAGGCCATATGTGCAGCCGCACCATTCACTGAAATCATGCCACTGCCATTTTCACCGCGTATCGCATAGGTGGTAAAACGGTTACCATTTGCCAGATTGTAAATCTGGATTTGCTCATATTCATGGATACCTGCGGCATCCAGCAAATCGCCATCGATCGCGCACGAACCTTCATACTCCAGTTCAGAAAGAGTAACTCGGGCCTGATGTAACTTGGCTTTTAGCATGGTTAGATGCATAAGTAATCCTGTGTAAAGTGCGCGAATGCAGATCAAGCGGTTAATTATGAGGCAATAAACCTGTTCATTCAAGTTAAGCTACTACTAATATAGTCCATATAACGGGCTTTTACGTAGCATTTTTAATCGATTCTCAATCTTGCGAAAGCTGTATATTATCAATAAGTCGCACCTCGCCCAGCCAGGCCGCGGCTAATAATACACAGGGTTTTATATACTGCTGCAGCTCCTGCAGGCCAGTATCTCGCAGAGAGATATATTCGACTCTAAAACCCGCGGATTCGAGCTCTGCTATAGCAGCGGGTAGTATCTGTGAGAATATACTGCCCTGCTTAAGCTGGCTGGCAAGCCCATTGAGCGAAGCATACAACTTAGGCGCAATACGTCGCAACTCAGGGCTCAGGCGAGAGTTTCTTGAGCTCATAGCCAGACCGTCAGCCTCACGGCAAGTTGCAACTGAATGAATTTGCACAGGAATATTCAGATCCTGCACCATCTGCTCAATCAGCAACAGCTGCTGATAATCTTTTTGCCCAAAAAATGCCTGCTCTGGCAGCACCAGATTAAACAGTTTATTAACAACCGTCGCGACTCCATCGAAATGTCCCGGACGGCATGCCCCTTCCAGCTCCGCTGAAATGCCCGGGACTGATACTCGAGTAATGCCCTGCTGTCCTTCGGGGTACATACTTTTCTCATCTGGCAGAAATAATAAATCGACCGCAGCAGCCTGCAATTTTTGTTCATCATCGGATAACGTTTTCGGGTACGCCAGAAAGTCACTCGCCTGATTAAACTGCAGCGGATTAATAAAAATACTCACCACCACACGATCACAGCTTTCACGTGCACGTTCAATCAGTGATAAATGCCCGGCATGCAAATGCCCCATGGTCGGCACAAAACCAATACTCAGGCCCTGCTTTCGCCAGCCCGCCAGTGTTGCTCTCAGTGATTGAAAATTTTCCGCCGTGATCATTGTTATGCTCGACGTGGATTATTTGAAACTATGCTGGCTATCGGGAAAGCGTGCCTGCCTGACTTCTTCAACATAGCATTCCACTGCCTGCTGAATCGAATTGGATTGCAGCATATAGTTCTTGGAAAATTTAGGAATATGTCCGGCTGAAATGCCCAGAATATCGTAGAGCACCAGTATCTGTCCGTCGGTTTGATGGCCTGCGCCAATACCAATCACGGGTATACTCGCCTGCTCCGTCACACGTTGCGCAAGCTCTGCCGGAACACACTCCAGTAATAGTAAATCTGCTCCTGCCTGTTCAAGTACACGGGCGTCATTGAGCATTTTATCTGCAGTGCTCGCATCTCTTCCCTGCACCTTATAGCCACCCAGCTTATGCACGCGCTGAGGCTGCAGGCCAAGATGTGCGCAAACCGGAATACCCATGCGAGTCAGAGTTTCCACAAGTTCCCGCTGATCCGCGCCACCCTCAAGCTTCACCATATTTGCGCCGGCCTCTTTCATAAAGCGTCCGGCATTTTCCACTGCCATCTGTGTTGTCGCATCAGACATAAAAGGCATATCTAAAATCAGCAAGGCACGTTTTAAACCACGGGAAACAACACGACCATGGTAAATCATTTCATCCATGGTGACAGGAATAGTGGAATCCAGACCCTGAATCACCATACCCAGTGAATCCCCCACCAGCACAACATCCACACCAGACTGATCCAGCAGCTGCGCAAAACTCACATCATACGCAGTAAGGCAGGCAATCTTTTCGCCCTGCGCCTTCATCTCGCGCAAACTGTTAATTGTGATTTTATGTTGTAACGAATGTGAACTCATTTTTACATGCCACTCAGATTAATACCGGATTTGGATTATAGTAATGGCGACCACTACGCATATTATTTAAACGTTCTAACAACTGCTGATAATCAGATTCATTGTTAGCAAAATCAATTTCTGCTGCATTAACAATTAATAAAGGTGCATCATTGTAGTGATAAAAAAACTCTACATAGGCATCTGATAAGCGTTGCAGGTATGCCGCTTCAATTAAACGCTCATGCGGTATACCACGATTTTCAATACGTTGCAGCAGCACGTCAACAGGCGCCTGCAAATACACAACCAGATCAGGCTCAGGCACATCAATGGTTAACTGATCATACACCTGTTCATATAACTTTAGCTCATCATCGTCTAATGTGAGTTCAGCAAACAGGCGATCCTTTTCCATTAGAAAGTCGGCAATACGCACCGGATTAAACATATCTGCCTGCCTGATTTCCTGCATCTGCCTTGCACGTTGTAACAGAAAAAACAGCTGGGTTGATAATGCTGCTGCTTTAGGGTTTTCATAGAACTTCGACATAAACGGATTTTCTGCCGCGCCTTCCAGTAAAATTTCACTACCGAAACTGTGTGCCAGTTTTTTTGCCAGCGTGGTTTTGCCTACACCAATAGGGCCTTCTATAACAATAAAGCGTGGCTGTGATACTTCCTGACTAGTCATTAAAGTCGCCCATTTTTTCTAATAACTGATGTTCTACCATAGGCAATAATTCTTTCAGTGTTCTGTTTCCGGGAAAACTGAGTTCTGGAACAAGTTGATGTAACGGAAACAACACAAAATTACGTTGTTGCATCTCAGCATGAGGCACAGTAAGTCGGGGAGTACTTATCTGCGAATCAGCAAACAGAAGTATATCCAGATCAATGGTTCTAGCGCCCCAGCGTTTTTCTCTTATGCGGCCCTGTAACGCTTCTATTTTCTGCAATTCATCTAACAGATGATCAGCTGACAGGTCAGTTTTTATTTCAACCACGGCATTGAAATAATCATTCTGTGGCTCGTCATCAAGTGTTATCGCCCGACTTTTATAAATGGATGAACATCGTATCAGTTCAGTTTCCGGCATTTCCTGAATTGAATTTTTAGCCTGTTGTAACTGTTGTTGCGGATTCTGCAAATTACTGCCAAGACCGATATAACAGATATTCATGAATCTTTTTTCTTAACTGACCGTGGCTTTTTGCGTGGTTTTGCTTTTGCTGGTTTAAGTAACTTTTCCTGAGCCTGCGCATCCATACTTTGAATGCGTGTCCACCAGTCACAGCTATCGTCGGTAATCTCTCCCGCTTTACTTCTTATGCACATGAAGTCATAAGCCGCGCGAAATTTCTTATGTGCCAGCAATGATTGCGCTCGTCGCCCATGTCGATACTGAAAACGTTGCTGTAAATGCCAGATATCTCGTGCCACCATGCTAAAACGCTTAGGAATAGAAATCGCACGAATCTGTTGTGACAATACGACTGAACTGGCATTTTGCATGGCAATAGACATGGGCTCACCGGCCGTTTTAAATTCCTGCGCCAGTTCATTTACCGGTTTCCATAACATAGCTGCAAATAAAAACGCCGGCGTTACAGGCTTATCTTCATTGATTCGATCATCGGTACTTTGTAGGCATAACTGTATAAAACGTGAAAAATTTTCATCACCCTGTTTGAGTAATTCATCCGTCTGCCGGAATAAATACTGCAACAGATCATACTTACGCAATAACTGTAACGAGGCATTGGCCTTGCCAGAGTGAAACAGCTTGAGTACTTCATCAAACAATCTGGCAGGCGGTATATCCGCCAGCAAATGACCAAGCTTAAAGATGGGCTGTTCTGAATCGGGGTGAATGGTGAAATCAAGTTTTGCGGCAAAGCGAATTGCACGCAACATGCGTACCGGGTCTTCTCGATAGCGCGTTTCAGGGTCACCGATTAAACGTAACACCCTATTTTTGACATCGTCCATTCCAGAGGTGTAATCAACAATAGAAAAATCGGCGATGTCATAATACAGCGCGTTAACGGTAAAATCGCGTCGCCAGACATCATCTTCCAGTTGACCATACACGTTGTCTCTTAGAATACGACCGCTATCATTATGCTCACGATCTGCATCGCGCACGTCATTCGCTTCATCCTGGCTTGCCCTGAATGTTGCGACCTCGATAATCTCGCGGCCGAAGAACACATGAGCCAGGCGAAAACGCCGACCGATTAAACGACTATTACTGAACAGCTTTTTCACTTCTTCCGGGTGCGCATCCGTTGCCACATCAAAGTCTTTAGGCGCATGCCCCAATAACAGATCACGCACGCCTCCACCGACAAGCATGGCCCTGTATCCGGCTTTATGCAGGCGGTACAGTACCTTTAATGCATAGTCATCAATATTGTCTCTTGAAATAGTATGCTCAGGGCGAGGAATAATCGTGGGTTGGGTCATCTAGAAGTTGGAATATCTTTATTTTATATCGCTAATTTAGTGTCAGCGAGATATTACCATAGGAATCACAAAGTCATAAGCCCGAGCGGCTTCTGGATGAGGCACAATGAGCATATAAAACACTCATTGCACCTCACAGACGGTATTCCTAGAGATCGTAGCCACGCTCTTCGTGACAAACGATATCCAGACCTTCCAGTTCTTCTTCATCGGTTACACGTAAACCGATCAGTGCATCGATCACTTTAAGAATGACCCAGGTCACGACAGCGGTGAAAGCAATGGTCGTCACAACGCCCGTCAACTGCACCTTAAGCTGTTCCCCCATGGTTGCAATACCATCAGCAAAACCATAGCCGCTGAAAATACCCAGACTGGTTGCAGAGAACACACCCACCAGAATCGTGCCCAGAATACCCCCAACACCATGCACCGGGAATACATCTAAAGAATCATCAATTTTCAGAACGCGCTTGATATACTGGGTCGCTGAAAAACACACTATACCGGCCAGCAGGCCGATAATAAGGGCACCACCCGGGCCGACAAAGCCGGATGCGGGAGTAATTGTACCCAGCCCCGCCACCATACCGGTTACTACACCCAGTGCGCTGGGTTTGCCGAAACGAATCCATTCAATGGCCATCCAGGTCATGGCACCGGTAGCTGCTGAAATGTGCGTGACCAGAATCGCCATCGAGGCATTGCCATCCGCGGCCAGCGCACTACCACCATTAAAGCCAAACCAGCCAACCCAGAGCATCCCTGCACCTGCAATGGTCATGGTCATATTATGTGGCGGCATCGCTGTTGTTGGGAACCCACGACGAGGCCCCATGACAAGGGCCGCGACCAGTGCGGCCACACCTGCCGTAATATGCACCACGGTGCCGCCCGCAAAGTCGTACAGGCCCATTTCACCAAGCCAGCCACCCCCCCATACCCAATGGGTTACTGGCACATAGACCAGCATCAACCAGATAGCACTGAATAGCAGCATCGCGGAGAATTTCATGCGCTCCGCAAAACCACCCACAATCAGTGCGGGGGTGATGATGGCAAAAGTCATCTGAAACATCATAAATAAGGCTTCAGGAATGGTTCCTGAAACAGTGTCTCTATCAACGCCAGAGAGCATTACCCTGCTGAAGTCACCAATCCAGCTATTACCTTCGCCAAAAGCCAGGCTATAACCCGCAACCAGCCATAAAATTGAGACAACTCCGGCAATTGCAAAACACTGCATCAGCACTGACAGGACATTTCGGCTACGTACCAGCCCTGCATAGAACATTGCCAGGCCTGGTAGCGTCATAAATAGCACCAACGCGGTCGATGCCATAATCCAGGCCGTATCTGCACCGCTCACAGCTGTTTCAGCGTGCGCATTGATCGGCATTAACAAGCTGGCACTCAGTGGCAGTAAACATTTAATAAGTGATAATTTCATTTTTTTATTATTCTCCAGTCAGAATTCAAGTGCGTTATTGCTGACAGGCTCTACAGAGCCTCTTCCCCCGTTTCGCCCGTTCTAATACGAATAACCTGCTCAAGTTCTGACACAAATATTTTGCCATCACCAATTTTTCCAGTATTCGCCGCATCTCGAATAGCATCAATGACCTGCTCAGACATGGCATCTTTGATTGCAATTTCCAGCTTTATTTTTGGAAGAAAATCAACAACATACTCTGCTCCACGATATAATTCCGTATGCCCTTTCTGTCGACCAAAGCCTTTAACCTCGATAACCGTGACACCCTGCACACCAATTTGTGATAAGGCCTCACGCACATCATCCAGTTTAAAAGGCTTAATAATTGCCGTTACTAATTTCATATTGAACCCTTATATTTATATTCAAAATTCATATTCAAAGATTAATCGTCTGCACCAAAATATTGCAATTATTGCACTATGGGAAAGCAGACGCACTAGTTTATAGAATTTTCCCACCCTGGAAAATAAACGCATGGCGCCGGCAGGCGCACAGGGCTAGACAATAAGCTATTGTTTTATATGAAATTAATTAACTCAGACCACTAAACGGAAGAGGCCGGTGGCTTGACCACAAATCGAAAAATACAAGGGATGGGAAAATCAACCGGAGAGGAAAAAATATTGACCGAAGATATTCGCGTTAACTGACCTTTGATCAATCATTAGAAAATATCATAAATAACTAATATGTCTGCTGACACCTAAAAGTGATAAGCCATACCCAGATTAACTATGGTGCTGTCAGCAGATAAATTGACATTGGTAAATGCGTAATCCAGCAAATGTGTTTCGACACCAAACTTCAACTCGACCGTCGACGTCAGACCATAACTAATACCCAGGCCAACGAGTGTGGCAGATGCACTATCAGACAAGGTTTCAGTACGTATAATGTCACTCGCCGTAGGATTAGCGACCGTAGCATCAGTCACGGTTTGTGTGTAATCCATATTCCAGATGGCAACGCCGAGCCGACCATTCACAGCCCAGCCGCCCTGTATTGGCCATACGCCGACTAAAGCGGCATACATGTAATTAGATTCAAATTTTTCATCCGCTGATTCTGTAGCGCTCAGTAAACGCGATTCACTTTCCAGCGCCTGATTACTCGCCACACCGATTTCAATTGCCATATCTGAACTTAATTTATAACCGAAAAACAGTGAACCTGTCGTCGATGTTTCATCGGCCATTGCGTAATCCTTTGGCCCCGTAATACCGACACCCGGATTTAAGGTCTCATCAATAATCTCAAATTCACCTACCTGATCTGCGACACCAAGATTCAATCCGGCATAAAAATTTGTGGCGTATAATGGGTTTGATAATGTCATCAGACATAACACGCTGAGTGTTTTATAAAAATTCATGGCTTATATTAACCTTGGCAATATCGGCAGTGATCTGACAAATATGTTCATCACTTAATAGTACACGACGATTTCAATTTTATATATCTATTCAACATATTTGCGAAAGCTATCACAGTTCACATCAGACAAGTTCACATTTCTTTAATTTGCCGCATTTAATTAATCTAGCAAAGAATATATCGTCTACAATCAGTCATAAGTTTTGAAAATGCTGGCACAAATGCCACATTGATACATATATAAACTGGTTATCTGGAGACTTTAGGTGTTTAATAAATCTCGTGTTTTATTCGGCTTATTTGCCTTATTTATTTTTACTGTTTCAGCCCCGGTTACAGCTCAAAAAGCTCCCACTTTTTCCCTTGATTCCGATAATGGGAAAATCAGTCTTAATCAATATAAAAACAAACTTGTTTATCTGGATTTCTGGGCTTCATGGTGTAAACCATGCAGAACTTCATTCAAGTTTATGAATGAAATACAGCAGCGCTATGGTAATAAAGGGCTGCAGATAATAGCCATTAACCTTGACGAAGACAGAGCTTCTGCGGCACGCTTTTTAAAGTCTCACCCTGCAAATTTTAAAATTGCTTATGATCCAGATGGCAGTACACCTGGTGCATATAATCTTAAAGTTATGCCAACATCTTATCTAATCGACAAGCGCGGAAATATTATTCTGACTCATAAAGGCTTTAAAGAAACACAGGCGCCTGAACTGGAAAAGATGATCGCTCAGGCTCTCAATTAAAGATAGGATACCTTGCATAATGAAACTCCTGTTTACCTTAATGACCTTACTCACGATCTCCAGTTGCTCCTTATATAACGCAGCTGGTAATGCATTTAAAACTGAGCAGGTCAATGCATGGGAGCGCAACATACTGGCGCGTGATGACATGCAGTTAGATGCCGATCCAGTGCGCACTTTTTCAGACGAACATATTTATTTCAGCAAAGAAGCTTCAACAGGTGGTCGCGGTGTTGGCGGCGGCGGCTGTGGCTGTAACTAGAAGTTATTCAGATGAAGAATATTAAAACCAAACTATCGATTGCCACCTGCTCTTTACTGGGTGGTGTTCAACAGGCACAGGCCGTTGATAATGCCTGGGATCTGGACTCATCTTTACTGTATTACAGTGAAGCGGATGACCGCGTCAGCGTAACCAAAGCCATGGCTTTTCTCACCGGCGATCTCTCTGCGGAAGATACGATCAATGTAAATCTTGTTCTGGATACTATGTCCGGTGCAACGCCTACAGGCGCTGTGAAAAGCCAGTCATCCAGTGTAACTTCATTTACCGGTGCCTCTGGAGCAAGCTCAACCATTGATGGCGGCGCCTCGGTTGATCGCGTTAACTTCAGTGATACTCGAATGGGTGTGGCGCTAACCTGGAATCATGGGCTCAACCGTACAGACACTATAAGCTACGGTGGAAGCATGTCGGTGGAAAAAGATTACCAGTCTTATGGCGCGAGTGTTAATTACTCAATTGATTCGGATGATCGCACCAGAACCTATACCTTTGGTCTGGCCGGTTCTTATGATCAGATCTATCGCAAAACAGATGGCACACCAGAACCCTTATCGAATGTCGAAGACAACAATATTCTTTCAGACGGTGAGCGTTACAGCTACGACCTGATTGCGGGCATATCAAAAGTCTTTAACAAGAAAACGGTCGCCCAGTTAAACTATACCTTATCCTATTCTGACGGCTACCATACCGATCCCTATAAGGTTATCTCACAGGTACGCCTGGTTGAAGATACGATCAGCGATGAGTTCGCCTGGACAGAACTTGAAAGATATTACGAAGCGCGTCCGGATTCGCGCATGAGACACGCCATATTCACATCTATGGCACACCAGTATGGTGCTACTGGTGAAACGATGCATCTCGATTATCGCCTGTATACCGATGACTGGGGCATTACTTCACATACCATTGACTTAAGGCACAGAACACCACTTTCGAGTTCCAGTTACATCGAACCGCATATTCGTTACTACCAGCAATCAGAAGCTGATTTTTTCCTGCACAGTATTCTTGATGATGGCACCAATCCGGTCGTTCTTCCGGAATATGCCAGTGCAGATTATCGCCTGGCCGCGACTACCGGGCTCACTCTGGGTGCTGAATACGGCATAGAGCTTGCCGGTGGCAAACTGCGCGCGCGTGGTGAGTACATCAACTGGCAACATGAAGATTCAGAATATGATGAAACAGCCGCCATTGTTCTACAGGTAAGCTATCAAAAACTTTTTGACTGATTTTTTTTAATTGGTTAATCGAATAGCGATATTCTTGTATTTAGAAAAGCCGGGCGATATGCTCGGCTTTTCTATTTATGAAATAAAGATAATCCTTTGAGCGATATACAGGTTGAAAAAAAACAGGGCTATTGTATTGGCACATTCAGCGCCATGGCCTGCCCCTGTGAAATATTAGTCGAAACGAACGACCTTGCATTAAGCACAGAGCTGACCCAGTTAGCATTTGCTGAAGCACGACGTATTGAGCACAAATTTAGCCGCTATAGAAAAGATAATATTATCCACACAATAAATTCATCTCATGGCGAATGCATAACCGTTGACGATGAAACCGCATTAATGTTGAATTTCGCTGAACAATGCTACGAACTGAGTGAGGGTAAATTTGATGTTACCTCAGGAATTTTAAGGGCCGTATGGAAGTTCGATGGCAGCGACAACCTGCCTTCACAAAAAAATATCATTTCACTCCTCCCCTACATTGGCTGGAATAAAGTCAGCTGGCAATCACCGATAATTTGTTTGCCAGAGCAAATGGAAATCGACCTTGGAGGGATAGGCAAAGAGTATGCTGTTGATTCCAGCGTCAAATTACTCTCTGAAAAAACTGCACACAGCTTTCTGGTAAATTATGGGGGTGACATTGCCTGTGCAAAGCCACGATCACATGAACAGCCCTGGGTCATTGGTGTCGATGATCCAGCAAACACAGGTGAAGCAAGTGCAGGCGCTATTAGCCTATTTCAGGGAGGACTGGCCACCAGTGGTGATGCAAGACGCTACCTGCTTAAAGATGGTAAGCGCTATAGCCATATACTTAACCCCAAAACGGGGTACCCGGTAGAAAATGCCCCACGCTCTGTCACCGTCATTGCAAATACCTGTATTGAAGCCGGCATGCTGTCGACATTCGCGATGCTGGAAGGTGGAAATGCAATCGACTTTCTAAAGGCACAACAGGTGAAATACTGGTGTATTCCCTAATACTTTCTATTTTTATAATTTAAAAAATGAATACAATAAAAAACGCCTGCGACTGCAGACGTTTTTTATTGTGGCTAAATCAGCGCTTAAAATAACACGGCTTCACCCGCCACGGTTTCGTCAATCTTCGGATCACCCGATGGATTAAACTCTGCATCTGCAGTTAATACTTCAGGATTTTGCACACCAAAATATGAGTAAACCGTCGCCGCAATCGACATGGGTTCGGCTTCATAACTGTCATCAGTAGGTCGTGTAAACTGTCGGTTCTGACCACTATCACCAAAACGCTCTGTTTTACCCACTACTTTACCTAATGCACCCTGACCCCGAATAGCAGAGCCACCAATGGTATACAGATTCTGGTTATTGCCATGATCCCAACCCATCGATCCATTCAGATTCACATTTCGACCAAAGTCTCCGTGCACATTAATGATAATGTTATCCGTATCAATAGAGGGGTTCGCAACTGGATTATCAGGATCAGTTAAATCAAATCGCTGACCATGCTTCAGATGCTTTGCTGCAACACGTAATGTGGTCATCAGATCAGTCATACGATTTTCATATTTTTCAATTGCATTATCGTGGTCATCCCAGCCACCAAGACCACCACCCACTGTAATATATAGCGAATCAGGGTTTTGTATAGCCAGCGTCACCGCCGCTTTTACTCTTGATGAGAAGCTGCCATTAGGATAAACCAGTCGGCCCGTTGTGTTATCACAGTCTGGATCGGCGGTTGATATAACAGGCAACAGGGAGTCGTTATCAATATTAGTAGTGAATCCACTAATCTTATTTTCCAGTGAAGAGCGATTGCTAAAGCCATCGCTTACTTCCTGAAAACGGCTATTACTATTTGCAGTTCGTTTCGCCACCAGATTGTCTAGCGCAGATTGATCAGCACCACCCACCACACTTCGGCCTCTGGAGTATGGATTATCAAAACTGGTATCCAGGCTAATTCCACGCATAGTTAATGGCAGATTCACTCCGCTTGCAGAAACATCAGGAGCAAATGCCGAAGACTCACCTTCAAACGAAACAAAGGGTAATACCAGATCTTCCAGGTTGCGGTTACCCAGTACTGCAGAGCCATCCAGCTGAGACTTGTTTGCGAATAAAACTGAAGCAATCGTTGTCCCCATACCGCCAGAGAGTTCGATATCCAGATTACCTTTCTGGCTGGACAGAATACTGGGACGATGTGCACGAGTATTTTCTTTGCGACGGTTAATAGTTCGATAAACTGATAGCATCGCTTCTGCTGAATCATCAGCACCTGCCGTACCAAAACCATTACCTGTAAGCATATCTTCCATTGCTGTACCACCGGCATCTCTCCAGAAACCATGTGGTGTAATTTGCCCGGTTGCTTCCAGGGCAGGATCTGCACCCGGGTCATCATCAAATAATAGTATGCCCGAACCCGCACCACCGGCATTTCTTGCTGCATCATATGGATTCTGCGAATTTGCATTAATATCAGCAATATTCGTTAAGTTACCCGCTAACTCGGATGGTCCCCCATATAAAAAGATATTAATCACCTGAGGCAGGCGAGCAGGCACCACAAGATTTGCATTATTCACTAAGCCAGCGGCATTTACTTTCTTAATAAAATGCTCATTGGTAAAAATGGATGGAGCTAAAGTGGTTACACCCAATGCACCAACAGATTTAATAAAACGTCTGCGTTTCATGACTTTAACTCCGTTAATTAACTTTCAGGAAATAGTAGTATTCGGGTAATCTTGAGACATAATCAAAAGTCACTTGCGCCACTTCATCATATCTGTTTGCTCTTATAATGGTGTTCCCAAACACATCTTCATCCAGGAAAGTACGTGTTTCAAAATATGCAATGAGATCTGTTTTCTCTTCGTCCGTTGGCATACGCTGCAACACACTCATAAACAGATAATCCATATAATCATCAAGACTTAAACTTAGTACCCGTTCAAATCGCTGGCTGAGCCGTGTAAGTCTTGCCTGTTCATAATCAAACTTGGCCAGTACCGCATCACTTAAGCCATTATCAAGTGTTGATGGATCAGGCAGTTCTGGCAGCTCATCAGGTAATTCAACACCCAGTCCCATTTTCCAGCGACAACTATTACGCCCCTGCGAAGACTCGACATTATTATTGCATGAACCATTGTTAGCATCTTGATTTGATGACGCCGTACCGAGCAACAGATACTCACGCACACCTTTGTGGTAATTGGCAAAGCTAAGTGAATCGAGTGGCACACCCGAGAAGCGTCCGAGCTTAAGCTCCATCACTGGCCAGCCCATATGTCTAAGGCTAACTTTTCTATCAATGTTGTCACCTGTCATTTCAATTAACAGATCACGATATGGTTTCCAGTCTAGCTGATGCGCAGTCGAGAAAAATGTTTCTTCTGCAGACTTGGGTCGTTCGTTATCCAGCAGATAGGCTTTTGAGAAAAGAATCGACTTAAAGATATCCTGGAAGGTCTGCGGGCTATCCTGCAACACTGTCTGCACTATCTGAGCTCGCTCTTCTCCGGTCTTTTTATAGAAGAGATAATCAACGATGACGGTGACAATACGCGGCATCAACAATGGATGATTTGCCACCACATCATAAAAATCACCACAGGTGGTTACAAAAGTATCCAGTACAAACTGTGGTTCTGTATTAATAAATCCAGTTGATAACAACTCATAATCAGCATCTTCATCACTCAGATATAGATCCTGACAGGCTTTCGAGGCACGAGGCACATCATCATCACGATCAAACAAGCCCAGATAAATTTCGATCATTTCACGGGTATTATCTTCCGGTGAGCGGAATCGACGCCAGTTTTCCTGCGTGCGCTGATGCCTTGCAATAATCTGCCGAACCGTTTTATTTTCACGTAGATCTTCACGTAACTTAAAGAATACTTTTTGCACATCACGAATACTCGCGCTATCAATTTCTTCCGCGGGAGAAAACAGAATGGTATTTGTCAGTACATAGGTAATCCATATATCCAGTGTATTTTTACTCAGTGGATACTGGAACATTCGTGCCATTGGCAGATGTTTAGGCCAGTCACTTGTGGATGAGTTGAAATCGACTCGGAAAAGCGAGCGGTAACGCTGGTCATCTATATCATTCTGTCGATCATCATCGATATCTGTTATTAACAAATCATTTTGCGTGCGCTCTTCCTGAGTCATTTCATAAGTAAGCGCATTCTTTGTATTATCCAGAAAATCCGCACCGGCTTTCAGACTTAAACTGTCCATGCCATTTGAAATATCAAAAAAGTCGTCAACGGGCAGACCTTTGAACATGGTACCCAGCAGTTTGTTCGCCACCTGATATTTCTGCTCATCTGACAGAGCATTGTATTCTGCCTTGCTAAGCTCACCAGAAAAACTCTGCTCACTACTAGAGCTTCCCGATGGTGCTTCTGGTGTACAGGATGCTGTGAACATAAGCGCACTGAGCACAACTGCATATGATTTGAAACTACGCATAGATTTAACCTCTTTGATCATCCCTAATCACTTTTTCGGAAACATCGCCCGCATTGACCGGATTAGTTTATTTTGAGGTAGTATATAAGTGGATTGGATATGTAAATGTGAAAAGCCTAACAGAATAGCCAGTCTCTGATAATTAACCAGAAACAAAGAAAAAAAACTATTTAATCAGTCATTTATTGATGGTGCCCTGATCTGCAGCAAGCCGTTACAGGGCGGCAAAAAAATCAGCGGTAGTTTTTCAGTGACGAACGAGACGCGCTAACAACAACTACTCTGAACGCTTTAATCGAGCAAGCTGTCGACGCTGTTTTTTACTGGGTCTGGCGTCACTAAAAGGCATGCTGGCATTTATAATTTTCATGGATTCGGCAAGTGATGCTCGTTTTTCTTGACTCTCTAAAGATTCAATATACAGCGCCTGAGCTTCAATGGCTGGACGACGCTGTGAATTTAATCCTTCAATGGTTATCAGAAATTCAAACTGACCTCGGGTTATTTTTAACTGATCACCCGGTTTAATATTTCTCGAAGGCTTAACTCGCTCTCCATTTACATGCACTTTACCCCCACTAACTGCTTCAGCGGCCAGAGAGCGTGTTTTAAAGAAACGAGCAGCCCATAGCCATTTGTCCAGGCGCTGCTGATCAATCGTGACCATTAAACCTTACTAACCTGAATAGCATGATAAATGGCAGAACTAAAGATAACCAGAATGTACTTCCAAAGAAAGACGCCTTGTCTTCTTGCGCTTTATCAAACACGCCTTCTCTTGCCTCTATACCTTTAAGATTACTGCCGCTATTAGCCAGATAGGCTGCATCGCCATTATTTAGCGAGACTTTTTGTTTATCTGTTTTAATATCAATAGCGCCTCTGTTTACTTTTACAAACAGGCCTTTACTATTCACATCCAGGCTCCCATCACAACCATGTGACTGAAGAACGCGGATAGCATATTCGGTTCCTCTTACGCCGACAGTGGCCATGGGTGTGTGCATTTCATAAATATCTTCTGCCACTTTGCCAATTGTACCTGTGATTTTTTTAACACTGCCCTTTATCAAACGTAATACACTGCGATTTGCACCACGCAGTAGCTGATAATCTTCAATAATCATTTCACTGTTACAACGTAAATCAATCTTTGCATCATCAATCATATTCAATCTAATAAAACCTTTTACGCCGGTAAAGATTCTATCACCTACGAATACTTCACTGCCCAGATCAACACTGCGCGTTTTCTGATCTGGTGATATAACAAATGTTTTACCTCGGCTTTTTATCACCTGGCCGACTGCTTGAGGCCCCTTATAAACAACAGCCTTAGTTGTGGTTACAACAGGTTTGATATTACTGGTGTAAGCAGGTAATTCAATGCGCTCACCCGATAAAATTTTTGTCGCATCCGCACCCGCAAAAGCATGTGGATTAATGCGTACAATTTTTCGAATAATCTCTGGCCAGTATTTTTGCTGATCTGGATATAACACCTGCACAATATTAAAAACTGTTTGTCCTGGCTGAATATACAGGTAACGTTTTTGTACATTAAATTTACCGTCTGCCATAACTGAAAAACTGAAGAACATGGTCAGCAAAAACAATGTAATGATTATAAAATGATTTAATCTATATGTAGGCATACACATCCGTAGAAGCTGCAGCGACTGCATAAAACCGAACAGCCGCAATGAAAACCAGGACTATATTAATAGTCGAAAAAACTTTATATTTCAAGTTGTTGCATTGCTCCAATAAAACAAAACCCCTGCGAGATAGCAGGGGTTTTATTCGATATCGAGACCTTAGGCTAAACCCGCCTAGTTCAGCATCTGATTCACGCGTTTCACATAGGCCGCAGGATCATCCAGCTGCCCGCCTTCAGCGAGTAAAGCCTGATCAAACAGGATATGCGACCAGTTTTCAAATTTCTCCTGATCTGCCATATCCTTTAACTGTGAAATCAATGGATGCTCCGGGTTAATTTCCAGAATCGGCTGATTCGCAGGCACATCCTGCCCGGCGGCACGCATAATCTGCTGCATCTGTAAGCCCATATCATTCTGATCCAGCACCAGACAGGATGGAGAATCGGTTAGGCGATGGGTAATGCGTACTTCTTTTGCCTTGTCGGCAAGCTTTTCTTTCATCAGCTCGACCACACCTTTCATATCACCTTCGGCTTTTTCCTGAGCTTTCTTTTCTTCTTCGTCTTCGAAAACACCCAGATCCAGATCGCCCTTAGCGATATTCTGTAACTTCTTGCCTTCATATTCAGTTAGATGCTGTACCAGCCATTCATCAATTCGATCAGACAGTAATAGAACTTCCAGCCCTTTACGCTTAAAAACTTCCAGGTGCGGGCTGTTTTTAGCCGCCACATAGCTATCTGATGTAATGAAGTAAATCTGTTCCTGACCTTCTTTCATACGACTAATATAGTCGTCCAGTGATACGGTCTGCTCTGCACTATCATTTTCAGTTGAAGCAAAACGCAGTAATTTGGCCACACGGTCCTTATTTGTAAAGTCTTCAATCGGGCCTTCCTTAATCACATTACCAAATGACTTCCAGAAGTTGTTATATTCTTCTGCATCATTTTTAGCCATCGATTCGATCATGCCCAGCACTTTCTTCACAGAAGCCGATTTAATCTTATCAATCACTTTATTATGCTGCAGAATTTCCCGTGATACATTCAACGGCAAGTCATCTGAATCCACCACCCCTCGAATAAAGCGTAGATACATCGGCATCAGATGATCTGTGTCATCCATAATGAAAACACGTTTCACATAGAGCTTGATACCCTGCTTGCGCTCACGCTCATATAAATCAAAAGGTGGATTTTTAGGAATATAAAACAGTGATGTATAAGACTGATTACCCTCAACCTTGTTGTGGCTCCACTTTAATGGCTCGACAAAATCATGGGCAATGTGTTTGTAAAACTCTGTGTACTCTTCGTCACTAATATCACTTTTTGCGCGCGTCCAGATTGCCGATGCCTTGTTCACAACTTCAGTTTCTGTGGCTTCCGCTGCTTCACCTTCATCATCAGATGCAGCCACTTCTTTCGGCATGGTAATGGGCAGTGAAATATGATCAGAATAAGTATGAATAATGGTTTTCAGGCGCCAGCTATCAAGAAACTCTTCTTCTCCTTCACGAATATGCAGGATAATTTCCGTACCGCGATCGGCTTTTTCTATCGTTTCCAGCGTGTAATCACCTTCACCTGCTGATTCCCACATAACCGCCTGTTCTGCTGATACTCCTGCACGGCGTGTTTTTACCGTTACCTTATCGGCGACAATAAAGGTGGAATAAAAGCCCACACCAAACTGACCAATCAAATGAGAATCTTTTGCCTGATCACCGGTCAGCGAATCAATAAACTTTTTCGTGCCCGAATTAGCGATGGTACCGATATTATCCACCACTTCATCACGTGACATACCAATGCCATTATCCGCAATAGTGAGGGTACGCGCCTCTTTATCAAACTCAATATGGATCTTCAGATCAGAGTCACCATCGTACAGACCTTCATTGGCCAGCGCCTCAAAGCGCAATTTATCGCAGGCATCAGATGCATTCGACACCAGCTCACGCAGGAAGATTTCTTTGTTGGAATAGAGTGAGTGAATCATCAGCTTGAGCAGCTGCTTCACTTCTGCCTGGAATTCAAGGGTTTCTTTATAGGCTTCTACCGTCATTGTTCACTCCAAAATTGAAACATGAAAATTTGCTTATCAAAATTGGGGTAACCACTCAGATTTCAACCCCTTCATGGGCCAATAATTGTCTTTTTATGGAAATTCGCTGGCCTTCCGTCTGCCCCGCGAACCCTCCAATACCCCGCGCCGATACAACGCGATGACAGGGCACAATCAATGGAATCGGATTGGCACGACAGGCATTACCCACCGCTCTGGCGGAGGTTTTAAGATCTTTGGCTATCTGGCCATAGGTTCTTACCTGACCCGCAGGTATCTCGCAGAGATACTGCCAGACCCGCCGCTGAAATTCAGTCCCCTGTGGTTTCATGGGTAAATTGAAATGATAACTGGGCACTTCAAGATATCGACCAATCTGCTGCTGCACATCGAGCAGGAAGGCATCATCTACCTGCTCGCCGACCTTCACAGCTGAGATGAAATCAATTTCACACAGCTGATTATCCTGCTGTGATATTTTCAAATCAGTAAACGGTGTATTGAAACAGACAGATTTCACTCGGCTATCTGCCTGTTTAATCGAATAGATTGCAGACGCTGCCGAATCACTGCCTTACGAGCCGCATTCTGCGTAATGCTCAACAAATGCAGAAAACGTTGGCGGGCATCATCATATAGCCCCGCATCAAGCAAGCTTTCAGCTGCCCGATAGGTTGCCGTGTGATACCAGGGGTCATAGATTTTTTCAGGCGGGATCGCCGATTTTAAAAACAGGTAGGCCGCTTTCTCATAGTCTTGCAAACGATGATAAGACTCGGCCATCCAGAATTTCAGCTCCCGCAATACACGGGAATCGCTTACCTGACGAGCTAACTCGTTAAACAGCTTAATCGATAATGAGTGTTGTTCAACTGCCTGTAAATCAAAAATCACCTGTAGAAACTTATCAACCTGAGGCCCATCCAGTGAGGTGTTCTGTAAGATCTCAGCCAGCGCATCTGCGCCTGACTGAAAATCACCGCTCAAAATTAATACGCGGGCGCGTCGTAAATTCCAGTCAATCTGTTGCTCATCCGCGGGCGGTTGCTGTAACCCGGTAAACAGAACAGCGGCCTGCTTTACCTGGCCCTGTGACAGATTAAAATCGATTAGCTGATAGCGCACTTCAGGCGCGACCGCGGAAAGCTCATGAAACGTTTTTGATTCGGCAAATAAACGCTCTACCAGCTGCAAATTTTTCTGTCTGTCTTCCAGCAGCTTCGCCAGCTGTTGCATTGCCAGATAACGCTGTGTCTGTTGACGTGCCTGTAAAGAAAGCACCGCGAGCAATGCTCTGCTATTCAGAGCATTGCGCTTTAAATTATTATTCGCCAGTGCATACCATGAATTATCATCACCCTTAAGCAAACCGTTAGCATTTGCCAGCTGGTTACCTTTCTGGGAATACAAAGACCATAACGTATCTGCATCAACCGTAATGCCACCGATATTTATTAATGAATCGGAGAGCTCAATTCGCACTGCCGACAATAGTGACTCTAGCTGGGTAATTGCCTGTGCTATATCATCAGCACCTGTAGCTGCAACCAGTGCGACATATTCAAACAACTGTATAGATTCGCTGTCCTTATATTTTTTCTGTAATAGCTGTGCTTCGTTTAATGCATCCTGCGCAGAAAGATACCCCGCTTTATAACGTGCAAGTAATTTCAGGGCTTGCGCCTGTTGCGTATCCGCCGTTTCCAGCAATGCAATCGCATCTCTATATTGCGCTAACTGTATTAACAGTTCAGCCTGTATATTTAGCCAGTAAACACCATCTTCATTTTGCAATGATCCGTAATCCTGCTGATATCGATGCATCGCCAGACGCGCATCTTGCAGCTGATTCTGATTGAGATAAATCTGAATCACCAGACGACGCCACGCTGCCTGTGTCTGGCTTTTCACCAGCACACTGGCATTCCAGATGAGCTGGCGCAGAGTGTTTAATGCAAGGGCATACTGTTTCTGTTGAATCAGGGCTTTTACCTGCTCAGTAAAAAACCAGTTGCGATCTGCAGTCGCTACTTTAGGCGACAATAATTTTTCTCGCTGAGCTTCAACTCTCTCCACCAACACCTGCCACTGTTTTGTGTAGGCCAGTAGAGAAATATGTTTCTGTTCCCAGAACAGCCATTCCAGTGGATGCTCTGCAGCATATTCAGGCTGCTCTCGTTTGACATAGCTCAGCGCCAGACCCGGCGCCTGAAGTGCAACCAGCTCATCAATATTTTTAAAGTGATGCTGCCGAATTTCATCTTGAGCCGACTTATTTTCACCCGGATTATTTTCAATCGGCTGCTGATTAACCGACTCGGCCATTAGTTGCCCATGCATCATCAGAGCAGATAACAGCGTAAAGATCAGCAGCAGGGATTGGGACTTATTCATTACTTATAATTGCCAGCATCTTTATAATAGAGCGCACATATTAGCAGTTAAAAAAAAAGAGGTGCAATGCACCTCTTTTAATTTTTGCTGTATCAGAAAATGGCTTATAACTTTTCCTTGATACGTGCTGCCTTACCAGTACGGCCACGCAGGTAGTAAAGTTTAGCGCGACGAACCTTACCGCGACGCTTAACCTCAATATCACCAATCAGTGGGCTGTAGGTCTGGAACACACGCTCTACACCTTCACCGTTAGAAATTTTACGTACTGTGAATGCAGAGTTAAGACCACGATTACGTTTTGCAATAACAACACCTTCAAAGGCCTGTAAACGTTCACGGTCACCCTCTTTAACACGTACCTGTACAATAACAGTGTCACCAGACGAAAACGCCGGGATCTCTTTAGTCATCTGTTCCGCTTCAAGCTGTGCGATGATGTTACTCATGGTCTCACTCCAATATTTAAATGCTATCAGTCGTTGATGTGTTTTTTAAAATCATCAAGCAACTGCTTTTGTTCATCATTCAGGTTAAGGGCCGCTAACAAATCGGGTCGCCTTAACCAGGTACGCCCCAGACTCTGCTGTAATCTCCATCGCTCTATATCACGATGATGGCCACTGAGCAGAACATCTGGCACTGTCTGGCCATCAATTTCTTCTGGCCGGGTGTAATGCGGGCAATCTAGCAAACCCTGCATAAACGAATCTTGCTGTGCTGAATTTTCATCCCCCAGCACGCCGGGAATCATTCTGGCCACGGCGTCTATCAGTACCAGAGCGGGTAGTTCGCCGCCGCTAAGGACATAGTCGCCAATCGACCATTCTTCATCAACATAGGCATCAATGATTCGCTCATCTATACCTTCGTATCGACCGGCTATCAGAATAAGTCCTGGCTCATCAGCTAGCTGTTGTACCGCCTGCTGTGTCACCGGCTTACCCTGCGGGCTCATATAAATCACTTTATGATCCGCTGCCGACTGTTTAGCATCTTCGATGGCGGCCTTTAACGGCTCCACCTTCATCAACATGCCAGGACCGCCACCATAGGGGCGATCATCTACGGTTCGATGTTTATCCTGTGTGTAATCTCTGGGGTTCCAGCTGTTTAGCTGTATCTGGCCATTTTTAATCGCCCTTCCCAGAACACCGACACCTGCAACACTTTCAACCATCTCGGGAAACAGTGTTACGACATCAAATCTCATAGTGGTTCCTGATGTGCTATCAGCCTCACCGTTAGGCTCGTTTAAAACTCAGGATCCCAGTCAACTGTAATCAGCTGAGCTGCCAGATCGACATCGGTTACTGTATGTCCTACCGTAAACGGCACCAGTCTTTCTCTATCACCGCGAACCACAAGCACATCATTCGCACCGGTTTCCAGCAGGTGATGCACCTGACCCAGCTCAACACCTTCAGTGGTTACCACTTTCAGACCCGTTAACTGATGCCAGTAATATTCATCATCGCCGAGATCATCTAATTGACTCCGAAAGATGGCTATTTCATCTCCGCTATAAAGCTCAGCTTCATCACGGTCGTCGAGCCCAACCAGCTTGGCCACAACGGTTTTACCCTGGCGCTTACCGCCAGCCAGCTCTACCTTGCGCCATTGCCCCTGGTGTTTTACCTGCCAGAAGCCGTACTCGACTATTTTTTCTCTGGGGTCGGTGTAGGAATGCACTTTCACCCACCCTTTTACACCAAAAACGCCGGATATTTTACCCAGCGAAATCAGTTCTCCGGTTTGCTGTTGCTCAGCCATAAGCCTGCCTTCAACCGAAGCAATTAACCTGTATTAAACCTGAGCTGCTTTACGCGCCTGCTTAATCAGAGTTTTAACACGGTCAGATGTACCTGCACCCTGTGAAACCCAGTGATCTACACGATCAAGGCTAACTTCCAGATTTTTTTCTGAACCGCGAGCCATAGGATTAAAATAGCCTAAACGCTCAATGTAGCGACCATCACGAGGCATACGTGAATCAGTTACAACTACATGATAAAAAGGCTTTTTCTTGGCGCCGCCACGTGATAAACGAATGGTTACCATTAGTATCTGTCTCAATAAATGTTAGTTAAACCCACTCAAAGACCTACCGGCCCAGCCATCTGGCTCGTGGGAAACGCGGAATTTTAGCGGGTTGTGGGGTTGGTAGCAAGCCTAAATTAGCTTTTTTACACACCGAGCAGAAGAAAATAACAGGAAACACTTATAAAGACTCATCTCAATAGACCAAATCAGCTAAGTCCGATGCAAACAAGCCAGCTAGAACCCGGCCTGACCAGAATAAGGCCTGGATTCTAAATAATGAAAGCGGGCCTAAAACCCCATGCCCGGGGGCATTTTGCCCTGCATCATCTGCATCATTTTTTTCATGCCGCCGCCTTTCATTTTCTTCATCATCTTTTTCATTTGCTGCTGCTGTTTCATCAGCTTGTTTACATCCTGCACCTGCACACCTGCACCTGCAGCGATACGCTTTTTACGTGAACCTTTGATGATATCTGGAAAGGCTCGCTCCTGAGGTGTCATTGACTGAATAATCGCAATCAGCCGCTTAATATCCTTATCATTCACCTTATCTTTAAGATTACCCAGCTGCCCCATGCCCGGAAGTTTATCCAGCAAGCCTCCAAGGCCACCCATATTCATCATCTGTTCCATCTGTGCTTTCAGGTCATTAAAGTCAAAGGAGCCGCCTTTCTTAAACTTGGTGGCCATTTGCTCGGCGTCTTTAATATCAACCTTGCTCTGAATCTCTTCCACAAGGCTAAGGACATCACCCATACCCAGAATACGCGACGCCAGCCGATCTGGGTGAAACGGCTCCAGCGCGTCAACTTTTTCACCCGCACCGAGAAACTTGATCGGCTTGCCGGTAATTTGCCGAATGGATAATGCCGCACCACCTCTGGCATCACCATCGGTTTTAGTCAGAATAACACCGGTTAATTCAAGCGCTTCATTGAAAGCTTTAGCCGTATTCGCCGCATCCTGACCCGTCATGCTATCGACAACGAACAGGGTTTCTACCGGATTCACCGCGCCGTGAATCTGCTGGATCTCGCCCATCATGTCCGCATCAATATGCAGGCGGCCTGCGGTATCCACTAACAGCACATCCTGAAACTGTTTTTTTGCCGCATCCAGCGCCGCTTTGGCTATTTCGACCGGATTCTGATCTTTATCACTGGGATAGAAGCTGGCACCTACCTGACTCGCCAGCGTTTCCAGCTGCTTGATCGCCGCCGGACGATACACGTCACAACTCACTACCATCACTTTCTTATTGTGACGCTCCTGCAGTAGTTTGGATAATTTCGCCACCGTGGTGGTTTTACCCGCCCCCTGCAAGCCAGCCATTAGAACCACTGCCGGTGGCTGAGCTGCCAGGTTCAGCGCCTCATTGGCCTCACCCATCGTGGCGACCAGTTCTTCATCGACGATTTTAATCAGCGCCTGACCGGGCGACAGACTACTCATGACTTCCTGACCAATCGCCCGTTGTTTCACACGATCAACAAAATCACGCACCACTGGCAGAGCAACATCGGCCTCCAGTAATGCCATGCGCACATCACGCATGGTGTCTTTAATATTGTCTTCGGTAATTCGACCCTGCCCGCGCAGGTTCTTGATGGTTTTCGATAGGCGATCGCTAAGACTGTCAAACATGGCTTTATAAACTAGTGGAAAATTTTAGAGAGGGCGATTATATCTGAAAATGGTCGCCACTGTTGAGACGGCATAAATGAAAGTGCTCAGGCACGGCCTCAAGACATTCGTTGAAAATCTGCGCTTCGTCACCCGGCTTTAAATGTGAAATACAGATTTTCGGTTTGTGTTTAAGTTTTTTTAGATCCGCAGCAAGCAACTCAGGGCAATAATGTCTGGCCAGTTTCGCCAGTTCTATTTCCTTATTTTCAAACGCTGTTTCAATCACCATAAAGTCTATCCCTGGCAAGGCATTCAGCCTTTCCCAGAGAACCTCATTGGTGGTGGTATCACCGCTATACACAAACACGCGATCGGGCGATGAGACAATATAGGCACAGGCGGGCACGGTATGATTTACATCCACCATCTCTATGCGATGCCCGGCCAGCTCAAAGACGTCACCCGGCTCCATTGGCACAAATTCCAGTACGGGTGCTTGCCTGTTCGGTAATTCGGTAAAGTCCGGCCAGATCTGCCAGTTAAAGATATGCTGTTTCAGGGCTTCAATCGTTTCAGGTCGCGCGTGAACCTGCAGCGGCGATGACATAAGCTCGGCAAACAGGGTATCAACCAGTAGTGGAATACTGAGTATATGATCCATATGACTGTGAGTGATAAACACGTGTTTGATCACCTGCATTTCCTGCAGCGTCAGGTCTCCCACGCCACTGCCTGCATCCAGCAGAATCTCATTCTCTATCAGATAAGATGAGGTGCGCAGGCCTTTTCCAATTCCGCCACTACACCCCAGAATACGCAAATTCATATGGTCTCCCGAAAGACCTGTCATCAGGCAGGATTATCATGTCATTTAGTATGCTAGCATGGCAGATATAAAATGTAGTGTTTAGATCCAGCTAACAGTTTTCAGCATCACTCGACCCTGCTTACCGAGCTAAATTCCAGAAGTAAATTCCAGGGTAAATCCAATTAAACTGACGTGATGATGACACAGCAACGCTCGCTACCCTATAATGGCGACTCACGACTCAATTGAAACAACGACTAACCCATTAATGAATGTAATCACAGGGCTTGCCGGCCTTACACTCTACTTGCTCTCTACCCTGGCGCTATTCCTGCGTCTAAAAGGGCATCGCTTTTTTAGCCATAAACCCTTATTGCATATTCTATTGCCTGCATTTGCAGCCGCGCTATTGCATTTACTCAGTCTTTACCAGCAGCTGCTTGGCCTGAGTGGCTTCCAGTTTGGATTTTTTGATGCCGCCTCATCAGTAACACTGGTGATAACGGTGCTGACTCTACTCATTTCAGTTAAACGTCACACCGAAATTTTTGCCCTGCTCATCTTGCCCGTTGCCGCACTGGC